>Ga0207159_1097_pt1 | contig 21191 bp, 15 predicted proteins | sample Alteio_BWMinHeat_23_FD_153511 | JGI IMG/M metagenome (GOLD analysis project Ga0207159, IMG submission 153511) | Enriched cells from forest soil in Barre Woods Harvard Forest LTER site, Petersham, Massachusetts, United States -... | ecosystem: Environmental > Terrestrial > Soil > Temperate forest >... | reverse complement strand
ACATGCTTTAAAAATTGCTCATTGCCGGGTTCCTCCTGGGCGCTGTTAAATGGCGACATAGAAACATACACGGCCCTGTTACTGTCCAATGGGCCAAGTTCCTTATCCATTACAGCTTTTGCATGCACAGCCTCGTTAACACCTGCAGGAGCAAAATTTTTCTTTATCTCTCTTTTAAAATACGCGTAAAGGTCAATTAGGTCAACAGGGCCATCTACAGTAAAAACACCCGCGGGCTTTATGGCGAAGAGGGCAGGAGTTTGCGCACATAATTCAGTGTAGCGCAGAGCCAGTGTTCCTCCGGCGGAATAGCCGCCTACAATAAATTTGTCCGGCTGAACGGAGAACCTGGCTATTACATCTTTTAATATACGGTTCATCCTTATTGCTACTGGTTTATCAATATACAATTTTTCACCAACTGACAGGGCAATGATTAAAATGTCGTTCAAAAAAGCTACGTTATGCAGCTTTGTTTCCGGGAATATGCCCTCCGGCATTTCGCCGAATCCCGGCAAGAGTACTAATACGCCCTTTATATTGTTTGATTGTGGCCTTACGGCCAGGTAATAACCTGTTGCCGTATCACTTTTATCAAACACGATCTTTTCATAGTTCTGGGCGTAAGAGCCGATGCAGCCTGCAATAGATATAAATACACTAAACAATATTTTTTTCATACAGCATGGTTTAATTTAAATTGAATTTATTCACATGAATATTATTGAAGCTTTATACTTTTGGGGCTAAAAGTTTTATCAAGGTTGTCCAAATCAGTCAACAAAGTTTGCGTTGCGCTTTTTTCGTATTGCATGGCATCTGCCATATTACCTTCCAAACTGTTATAATACTTCATTTGCTGTTTCAGGTCCGTTCGTATTGCTGCTGATACTTTTTCGGCCAGCGCTTTATCCTCCGCACGGTAACAGGCCTCCAGGAACACCATAGATAACTGGTTATGGTTATTGCCCCGCGATACAAGCCCATAGGGAAAGTTACTTTCAAGCATCATTTTGTCTGTTTTCTCCAAAACCTTTTTTGCCTCTTCTTTTCTGTTCTTAAATGTGAGATCCAATGCAAGATCTGCATCGGCCTTGCGGATAATATTCAGGTGCCTCCGGTTCTCTTCGTCAAAGTAAACATTGTGCAGGTTGGCGTTACCAAACCCGAATTTATTCATCACTACATCCATCATATGGTCAGTATTCACCTGTGAATTTAATACAGGTACCAGGCGATAGGATAAGCCGTCGCGCCGCAAATAATTGCCAAAGCCAAGGTCATTATAAGGCATGCTAAAATATATGGGCCTTTGCCATTTGTTGGCAGCAATTACATTTAATATGGTTAGCTCATTTTTGTAAAGCGTTGTTTTGGGAATATCAAACTGCAGTTGTTTTATTATGCTGTCTGCCGGGTTAACTGTCCCGTTTGCACGTACTGCGCGCTCATCAACAGGTACAGTAACTTTATTTGTGGGCATTATATTGTAGCCCCTGTCATCAACATTCCGGTCGTCGCCCACATAATTCTTCATCACATCATAAAGGTCATAATATTTGGTCGCATCAAATTGCGGCTGTGCTTTATAAAAAGCAATATCCCGTTTACTTCCTTCCACCTGTTCCTTACTCCATATTACATCTACGGGGCCGCTTTTATTTATTTTGTAACGAAGCTGGTTTACACACCAGTCGGCGGATAGAAGGGATATGATCACTATACGTATATCCGGGCGTATACCTTCCACTTCCTGCGCATACCATAAAGGATAAGTATCATTATCCGCGAATGTGAAAAGAATGGCATTAGGTGCGCAACTGACCAGGTAATCCTTTGCAACATCACGTGCCATTTGCTTTTTGCTCCGGTCATGGTCGTCCCATTCCTGCACACCCATCCAAACTGGTATCAGCAGCGAAATAATTACTGAACTATAAACGATGGCCTGCCAGCTTTTAAGTAATTGCAACATATAAGGCAGCCCAAAAGCGACAACAGCAAAAACCAGCATGAAGCATATACCGAGTACAACAGCACCATTTACCGTTACACCGCTAACCATCATCAATAGTGCACTTATACCGCCGCAAATGGCTATGTATTTAACCATCTTTTTGTCCCAGCTTACGGCTAATTCCGCAAAATACACCACCGCCAGCCCAATCCATATGGCGAAGGCATAAAATGAGCCGACATATGCGTAATCCCGCTCGCGCGGCTGATAGCCAGGCTGGTTTAAATAAATGATGATGGCAAAGCCTGTCATGAAGAATAATAAAAAAGTAACTACGCCATCATCCATTTTTTTGCGCAATTGATAAAAGCAGCCTATCAATCCAAAAATGAACGGTAGCATAAATAATTCATTATGGGCCTTGTTATGTTTTATACTGTCAGGCATAAGGCTTTGGTCGCCATACATTGCATTATCAACAGGTGGTATGCCGGTTATCCAGTTGCCGTCACGCACGTTGCCGTTGAACATACCTTCGAGGTCATTTTGTTTCCCGCTAAAATTCCAGAAGAAATACCGCAGGTACATAAAACATGTTTGATAGTTGACAAAATACTTTATGTTATCAGAAACATCAGGCCTCTTATAAAAACCGCTCTCATCTTTTTCAATATCATAACTTCCGTCCTTTAACCTGCCTGCATTTAAGAAGTATGCATAGTAGTCGGTGTGCCCCTGGTCGTTCGTCATATCCCACATACGCGGGAATATCATTTTATCCTGCGGCATAAAAAGATAATGCCCTTCCTTGCCCGCCTCATCGTATTTGGTGGCTCCCTTTTGATATTTAGAGGCCCCTTCTTTATAATCAACAGGCTGCGCATTAAACTTTTGACCGTAAAGAATAGGAAAATCACCATATTGATCGCGCCCAAGATAACCTGCAAGGCTTTCCGGGTTGTCAACGTTAAATACATCCACAGCAGGATCTGCATTGCTGCGTATCATGGTGGTTAAATAGGTACTGTAACCAATGAGGGAAAAGGAGAGGCACCATAAAGCGAGGCGTACATATGCCCATCCTTTTTTTGTTACATACCGCAGGGCAAACCATATACCTGCAGCAACTAAAACAAAGAAGAATGCAAAGCCTGAATAAAATGGCATGCCTAAATGGTTAACAAAATAAACATCAAAACCGCCTGCAATTTTTATAGAATATTGTATGATGCCAACTTGTACAATACCTAAAATGCCCGCACCAAATACCAGGAACATATAAATGCCGCCATAGTATTCTTTTTTCTCCTTCGATATTTTTTCAGCCAGGTACAACAGGCCAACAGCAGCCAATGTTGCAAATACCATCAGGCCAGGCACAGTGCCGTCAAAAGGAATGTTTCTCTCTGCATTCACTTCAGACTGCGCGGCAAGTAACGAAAGAATAACACCTGCAGCACCCGCTATTAAAATAAAGCGAATAAAATATTTGCGGAGAAGTTTATAGTTGAATGAGCTCCTTCTTTTAAAATAGAAAGCCATTACGATTGAAGGGATGCACAGCAGGCATAATATGTGCACGCCTATAGACAGGCCTATAAGAAAAAATATGAATACTATCCATTTGTCAGAACCTGGTTCATCCGCTCTATTTTCCCATTTTAATATTGACCAAAATACAATGGCAGTAAAGAATGAACTCATGGCATATACTTCCCCTTCAACAGCGCTGTACCAGAAGGAATCAGTAAAAGTATAAGCTAATGCACCTACCACACCTGCACCCATGATTGTTACTATTTGCCTTGAATTGAACGGTTGGCTGTTGTTATCTTTCTGTAGGATCTTACGTGCAAAATGTGTTATCGACCAAAATAGAAAAAGTATAGTAAAACCACTTGCAAGGGCGCTCATTATATTAACAGCTTTTGCTGCTGTCATTGGGTTGTTCCCAAATAATACTATGAATATCCTCCCCAGCAGAACAAATAAGGGCGCACCCGGCGGATGTGGTATTTGTACTTTAAAGCAACTGCTTACAAACTCACCGCAATCCCACAGGCTGCCCCCAGCCTCTGCGGTCATAATATAAACGGTACAGGCGATTAAACATACTGCCCAGCCTGTAATGTTGTTGACGCGTTTAAAGTTCATCCGTGTATTTTTTATGTTGTCGTTTTATTTCATTATAGGCAAAGCATTATCCTTTCCCTGATTTGCAGATCAAAGAATGCTTCCAAACTGCCTGTAAAATTTTAGTTAATTACGGCTTCATCCAGTTTTGTTTTTATTCGTCCCTGGTGCCAAGCATAGTTACGTGTGCCGAGACTGCCAGCCATACACCATTCCGTTTTGCATATATGTCCTGATAACAATTTTTACCAATTGTTTTTTTGCCGCCAGCTTCAATTTCAAAAGTTGTCCATGCGCTTAATATGCCAACATCGTTGGTAATCATCCTTACCTGTACGCTGTCAATATGATCTGATAATATTTTTACACCAGGCTGTACAGCGTTGTTGAGGTTATCGGCTTTTGTTCTTTTTATGCCTGCGGCATTTACCATTAAAAAATCATTTGCAAGCACTTTACCCAATGCAGCACTATCTCTGTTTACTATTGCATCAAGAAAATTTTTGTTAAGCATTTTAATGGTTTCGTCATCGCTGCTTTGTGCTGTACTGGCGTACGACAGCATAAGCATTATCGCAGCAGCTAAACCGTGTTGTATAATTTTATGCATGGCTGAAGATTTAATTGTTTGAATTAAGATCATTGTTGAATACCTGTACTGTTTTTTCCATTGCCTGCCATATAGGAAGATCAAAAGGTTTAGGTGAAATTTCTATAAGAACAGGCGTTTGCTGCCTGCCGGCTTTTATATGCACACGGCAATTGAATGTTATTGGCACCACGGCCATATAATCAAGCGAGTTAACCATGCCTGTGTAAGTTTCAATATCCCCTTGCTCTGTTATTGTTTTTTTAAGTTGCGCGCTTATTGGCACTATTTTATCGGCGGGTATATTCCGTCTGCGGGCATTGTCTGCTATTAACCCCTCAAAATATATTTTTATAAAATCTGCTATTGAGATTGCATCCAGTTTCTGCTTACCATCCAGCCTGAAGAGATAGGAAACCGTCCAGTAATCTTCTGTTTTTATGTCACCCCAACCTGGTGGAAAATGTATCTCTTCAAAGCCTTTGTATTTGCTGTTGGGGGAGAAGGAAGGCGGGAATATTGCACGCTCCATAGTCCAGTCCTGTGGCATAGGGAAGGTGTACGGTGCTGCCCATGCAAGCGGATTATTGGGGTTAAAGAAGTTGAGCTTTCTGCTAACCCAATCTATGCATTCTGATTCTTCTACTATACTCATTGCGTTGGGGCTTCTCGTGCCATTAGCCCTGTAGCCGGGGCGTTTTGCAGCAACAAACTCCGCATTTTTATTGCCTGCCAGCATTAAGCGGCTGATCAGTTCTGTGGCGTCTGGTATATTGCTGTCATACAAACCATTGCCCCTGTTTTTTAACTGCCATTCAATATCGTTATCATAATATAAACGTACAGCCACGGTTTTTAAAAACCGCTCATTGCCCGGTGCATCAACATCGTGGTTAAATGGTGTAAGTTTTTTATAAGTGTTTGCATTGTCGTAAATGGTACCTTTTTCATTCTTCATAGCGTTTAAAAATAATGTCGCATCGCTAACGGTACCTCCATAAAAGTTCTTCTTTATTTCTCTTTCGCAACAATGCCAAACACTAAACAAATCTATTGGGCAGTCAACACCAAAAACAGCTTTGGGCTGCACCGGATATTGTTCCAGGTGCTCGTACGTCAACTCTGTATACCGCAAAGCTATACTGCCTGCGAAATCGTGGCCAGCCAGGGCAAATTTTGCAGTGTCGGGAGAAAACCTTGTAACGATATCCTGCATTATGGCGTTGATCCTTAGCACTGCTGCGCTGTCTGCATAAAGCTTAAAGTTCATAGATGCAAATACGGTAAGTATATTATTTGCATAGCCCACATTGTGCAGCCTTGTTTCCGGCAGCATACTTTCCGGCACTCTAAAACTGTTAAGCAAAACGAGCACCCCTTTTATATTATTTGATGCCGGGCGCACTGCCAGGTAATAACCACCTGTGCTGTCACTTGCATCAAAAGAAATTTTTTCTATTAGCTGGCATTTCGCGGCAAGTGGTGATGAAACCAGTATTATAATAAATAGTTTAGTAAGCTTTTTTTTAAACATTTGCTTGGTTTTAATAATTAATTCCGGGCATAGGTATAGCAATTCCATACTCCTTTCGGAGTTGGCTTAGAGCCTAACTTAATGATCTTTGTTTTTAAATAGTTCCTGGAGTGTATTTACCTGTTATGCATTCATCTTATTGTAAGCTCCGTTTATATATTTACCTGTATTTCTTTTTTCAGAAACAAATGTTGTTTGTTCCTGCAGCGTATTTTCTATATAGCCCGTAACAGGTGCTTTAGAAGAAGAACTGCCATTTGTGTGAACAGAATTTTTATTTTGACCAACATTTATATTTACCTGCACTGAAAACTTTTTATTACCTAAAGCAGTATCTACCTCAAAGGTTATTGCATGTGCGCTCAAATTTGCATACCCATTTTTTTGCAATAGTTCTGCCAGGCGTTCTTTCTCATTTTTTAGCGTTGAAAGGCTCAGTGTATCGCCAGGTTTAAGAAAACTATTTGCCTCTTCCTTCTTTACAATTGCTTCTACTTTAGCGTCATTTATTGAATAAGTAAGTGTTTCCAGGATATATTCGTCTGCCAGCAGGGCTGCATCTGCATGTTTGCGCGGGAGTTGTTTTTCGTAAGCATGCCTAAATGCAAGCAGTAAGATACTTACCATGGGTATAATAAATAAGAATTTCAGCAGGTGCCTGTTTGATGTTTTATCACTGTTCATCATTTCAATACGTTTTTTCAAAGAGGAATAATTAAGGTTGTTGGTAATACTGCAGGGTATGTTGCCGGTTACTTTTAGTAAAAGATACTGGTAGCTTTTCCTGTTCTGGCTGTTTTGCAAAACAATATCATCAGCAATAAATTCAAGGTTTTCTTTTAAGGCATGTTTTATAAGCCACGCAAAAGGGTTATACCAGTTTAATATGCAAAGCAATTCGGCGACAAGCACATCAATGGTGTGTTTTTGATTAACATGCACCATCTCGTGCCTTATAACTTCATCCAATTCCTGACCGTTGTATTTATCTTTATCAAGGTAAATACCTTTATTAAATGAGAAAGGTGCTATGCCCGTATTAAGATGGTATAATTTTATTTCGCCATTGCTTACAAGCTCCGCTCTTGCCTGTATGCGCTTGAGTGAAAGGAATTGGAGGAGAAGGCGTACCGTCAGTACGCATACACCGGCAATAAAAATGCAGAACATCAGCAACAGCATATTGAAGGGAGGGCTTCCTGCTGCTGAATTTGCAGAAATTGCAGCAGAAATTGCAGGTATCCTGTTTACAAAAAAGACGCCTGTTAATTTTTCCGGAGCTACAAATAAATTAATGTTTATTAAAGGGGCTACAAATGAAAGTACGGTGCATGTTAAAAGAAACAGCCTGTTCCAGTTGTAATGAGTAAGGCCTTTTAACAGCAAAACATAGAAAAGGTATGTTGCCGTAAGGCAAAGCGACAGCTTTAGCATGTACTCTAATGGCATGTACATAAACATTAATTTTTATTGTTTTTTCCTTCAATCATTTCTATAATCTCTTTCAATTCATTTGGTTTTAATTGCTTTTGAGTAACAAAAAAATTCACCATTTCCTTGTACGAATTATTAAAATAGTTCTGCACAAAGCCCTGCATGAATTTTTGTTTATAATCCTCTTCTGATATAAGCGGGGTATATAAATAAGTGTTACCCAATAGCCTGCTGCTGATAAACCCTTTTTTTTCAAGGTTTTTTATGGTTGATGCAATAGTAGTATAAGGTGGCCTGGTACCCGGCATATCTTCAAGAAAAGCTTTAACTGTGCCTTCACCAATATGCCAAACGGCCTGCATAACCTCTTCTTCCTGTTTAGTTAATTTTTCCATTAATACGAAATTATCGTAAATATACGAGTTTTTCGTAAATACAAAATAAAATTGCAAATTTTAACAAAAAGAAGTAAAAATCCAAAAGCATCAGGATAAGAAAAATCCCAAAGTCCAATAGGAAAGTTCAAATAAAGAGGAAATCTCAAAGTGCAGCTGGGAAGCCCAAATAAAGATAAAGTCCGATAAGAAGGCTTAAATAAAAAAATTCTAAGCTCATGTTTGAAAAAAACATATTCTAATAAAAAAGCCCCGCAATAGCGGGGCTTAAACATTGGATATTAATAAATTACATTAAAGCCAGTATCTTTTTTTCTAATATAGATTTGGGAACGGCGCCTATTTGCTTGTCAACCACTTTACCGCCTTTAATAAATAAAATAGCAGGTATTGAGGTTATGCCATAGTTAACGCTTACAGTAGGGTTGTGATCAACATTTACCTTGCCTACATTGATTTTACCAGTATATTGTTTTGAAAGTTCTTCAATAACCGGCCCAATTGCGCGGCACGGCCCACACCATTCAGCCCAAAAATCCACCACGGTTAATTTATCGCTGTCCAGCACAGTGTTTTGAAAGTTCGCATCTGTAAATTCTAAAGCCATAGTTGTATATTTTAATTTTAATAATTAGATACATAAAGATAACAAAGTTAAATCCAAAAGCGGAAAGTTGCTTTTTTGACTTATCCACTAATGTTATTACTGACGAACAAACAGTAAAAGCCTGACAAAGGATAAAAGAGTTGTTAATAAGTCATTCCCCCTACTCGGCAGGCGGTTTAAAATCCTGAGCTAATGTTATTAACTTCGGTGAGCCAAAGTAAGACCGAACTCAAACTGGTGTTAATAATCCGGAAGTCATTCTGGTTGGGATGTAAAAAGCCTTGGATATTGAAGCATCCAAGGCTGTGTTAAAATCAGTGGTGGCATCGAATCTGCGATTCGAAAACCCCGTTCAGAATAATTACAGATTTAAAGATACATCTCCTTTGGTTTTTTTATTCATCAAAAAATATCAGTATGAAAAAAAGAACTTCGATGGAGGTGATCCATCCCTTCGCTGCGGGTATTGATGTGGGCAGCCGTTCACATTTTGTAGCCATAGGCCAAAACAAAACGGATGTAAAAGAGTTTGGTGTTTACAATGAAGATCTGCTTGCCATTGCACAATGGCTGCTTGACAATGACATTACAGATGTGGCAATGGAAAGCACCGGCCCATACTGGCAAAACCTGTTCAGTACCCTTCAGGAAGCAGGCCTTTCAGTTACGCTCTGCAATGGCAAATTCACCAAAAATATCAAAGGCAAAAAGACAGATATTATTGATTGCCAGTGGATACAGAAATTGCATATGCTGGGGTTGTTGAGCGGAAGCTTCCTGCCGGATGCAGTTACTGAGCAAATAAGAACCTATTGCCGCCACCGTTCAAATTTAATTGAGCTGTCTGCCGACAGTTCGCGCAAAATGCAGAAGAACCTGCAGTTGCTCAACCTGAGGCTGGATGTTGTGGTTAATGATATTTGCGGAGTTACCGGGCTTGCTGTTATTGAAGCGGTGTGCAAAGGCGAAACAAACCCGGAGGGATTGGCGGCATTGAGAAACGGGAACTGCAAAAAATCAGAAGCAGAAATAGCAAAAGCCCTTCAAAGCAACAAAAGGCCGGACTATCTTTTTGCGCTGACGCAGGAATTGCAGCTTTACAGGCAATACCAGCAGCAAATTGCTGCCTGCGATGTGGAGATTGAAAAGGCAATGAGGCTTTCCATTTGCCGGGACGAAAACAGGAAGAACCTGAGAGCAGCAGCAAAACCCCATAAAAGGGCTAATAAAAACGCCCCCAAAAATATGGATGTTAACCAGTTATCCTATCAGTATTTTAACGGGGTCGATTTAATGGAAATTGAAGGGGTAAGCCACAGCACTATTATGACATTAATAAGCGAAATCGGAGCGGAAGGTTTCAAAAAATTTGACACAGCCAAACAATTTTCCTCCTGGCTTCATTTATCGCCCAATGTAAAAATAACAGGCGGCAAAGTAATCAGCAGCCATTTATCCAAAGGAAGCAACCGTGCCAAAATAGCCCTTCGCAATGCCGCCAATGCAATTGGCAATTTAAAAGATACACACCTGTCAAATTTTTTTAAAAGGATCAGCTTCAGAAAAGGAAGGGCCGCTGCCATATCTGCCACAGCAAGGAAATTGGCTGTGATCATCTGGAACATGGTTGTAAAAAATATGCCCTATAAACCGCCTGTAGATTACTTATTTTCCGACCAAAAAAGAAAACAAAAACTTGTCGCAAATATCAAAAGATCTATTACCAAACTTGGTTTAAAAGCCGATGACCTTGGTTTTGTAACAGGCTCATTTTCTGTAACTTCGTAAAACGTTAGTCAGAATTGCTCAGTAATTGAGAAAGGGGGATTGAACGGGACAAATGACTTAAACGGATGCTGGCAGATATAGCTTAAAAAAGCCTGACAGGGTTTTACCTATTAGCGATGGGCATCGCCCATGTTCAAAATACCTTCAACCTTATACCTTTATTCAGCTTAAGAGGCTTTGTCGCGCAAGAAACTCAAGCTTTTTGTTTACGTCAAGCAGTTTTTCAGTAAGTTCAATATTTTCCCGGCGCAACCGGTAAACTTCGTATGCTTTCTCTATAAAATTCTTAACATCGTTTTCGTTCCATGGCTTGGTAAGATATTTATACACTTGCCCTGTATTAATAGCCTCAATAACCGCATTAATATCCGTATAGCCCGTAATAAGTATGCGGATGGGGTCGGGGTAAGCTTCCAGGATTGATGCAAAAAACTCAATCCCGGTTACTTTGGGCATTCTTTGGTCGCTCAAAATAATCTGTATCGGGTTATTTTCTAATATTTTAAGGCCTTCTTCTGCACTTTCGGCTGTAAATACATTGTAGGTACGCCTGAAAGTTGCTTTGAAAGCTATGAGATTGTGGGGCTCATCATCAATGTAAAGAATATTTATCATGCTGAGGAAAAATGATTGGATTTTAGTGCAAGTTAATCCAAGCTTGGGAATTAGTATAAATATTTTCAGGGAAAAAACGTACTTATGCTATTAAGATGCTTTATTTGTATTATGATTTTTTAATATTTCTAATCAATACCTATGTAAGATCATGGAAACCGAAATAAGGATTAGGGCATTCAGGGCGCCTGACGACATAGAAACGTGCAAGAAATTTATTACAGGCCACAAAAGAGTGCTGGAGATATACGGTATATCCAATATCAGCACAAATACAGAGGACTGGATATACAGCAGGTCAATTTTTGTGGTAGTAGTGGAAACGCTTGATGGAGAAAAACTTTATGGCGGTGCACGTGTACAGGTTGTTGACGGGATAACACCGTTGCCCATTGAAATAGCTATAGGTAAAATGGACCCCAAAATATATGACATTGTCAGTGATTGCGCCCAATATGGTACCGGTGAACTTTCTGGTTTATGGAACTCAAAAGAAGTGGCAGGATTAGGTGTTGGAAGCATTTTTCCTTCAAGGGTATCCGTGGTAATAGCCGAACAATTGGGTTTAAGTTCAATGTTTTCGCTTTGTTCGCCAACAACAGTAAGATTTAACCGGTGGATAGGCAGCAGGGTACTGGAAATACTTGGCAACGACGGAACCTTTTATTATCCAAAACTCGATCTGATAGCAACAGCCGTTTTTTTAGATGACGTAACGACTTTAAAAAACGCTCATCCGAAAGAGCGGGAAAAAATGCTGTTTCTCCGCAAAAACCTGCAATGCGTTGTGCAGGAAAAGTCGCCTTTCAAAAATTTATATGTAAATGTGCATTATGATTTAAAGATAGCTTCTGCGGATCCCAATGAATTTAAGATTAAAAAACGATAAGAACTATCTTGATTATTACAAATAAAGTATTTTTATTGAACATCAATATGAAATATCGCCGGTGGATTGCTGTTATCGGAATGGCTTTATGCTTTTTCCTTCAATCGGTTGAAACATATGGCCAGCAGGTTATAAAATTGACAGGTGATGACCGTTCTTTGCAAATAGGTAACGAAACAGATATTTTTGTAGACTCCGCAAACCTTTATACGGTAGCAACGATCACCGGGAACGGGCATTTTTCCGTTAACCCCAAAAAAGTATTTATATCCCTGCTGCCCGAAAATAACATCTGGATAAGATTTAGCGTGCAAAACCTCTCCAGTATTAACAGGTACATTCTTAGTTTGCAATATTCCAACATTGCGTTAATAGATTTTTATGCTGAAGATAAAATAAGCAGCAGCCTGCATTTACTTTCTTCAGCGGGCAACATTTATCCATTCAGACAAAGGGAAGATGAAAATGTGTTCTTTAATTTTAAACTGGATTTACCCTTTGACTCTTTAAGAACCTTTTACCTGCACATAAAAAGTAATCATCCCGTAGAGCTTCCCATTATTATCAGCAGCGAAAAGGCCCTGATCAACACGTCTGTCACACAAACACTTATCATTGGTTTATATACGGGCCTTATTTTATCGATCCTGCTGTATAACCTCTTCCTTTTTTTTGCCGTAAAAGACAGGAGTTATATCTATTATGTTGTTTACCTGCTATGTCTTTTGCTTGCACAACTTACCATTTCAGGCTGGACATTTAAATATATATGGCCATCACACCCTGAATATAACAGGTATGCTGTAATAATAACTTCTTCACTAACGGGCATGTCTGCTTCCATATTTGCTATTGGCTTTTTGCATGTAAAAAGTTACTCAAAGTTTTTGTATTATGCCCTTTCAGGCCTGTTGGTAATGTACACAGTATCGTTTTTGCTTGCTTTTAAACAACCGGTCCGCACGGGCTATGTAATGCTTAATTACAGTGGCCTCGTGGGTGGAATATTGATATTGATAGCATCGGGATTTATAGCGCGTAAAGGATACCGGCCTGCATACTATTATTTTATTGCCTGGTTCATTTTTGCTGTCGGGCGGGAAATTCTTTCCTTGCGTAACCTGGGTGCGCTGCCGTATAACCAGTTTACTACTTACATTCTTTACATCGGTTCAGCTTTTGAAGCAATTTTGCTCTCGCTTGCACTTGCGGACAGGATAAACATTTTACAGAAAGATAAAGAAATATCGCAGTTGCAGGCGCTGCAGGCTTCAAAGGAAAATGAACGGCTGGTGCGGGACCAGAACATTATACTGGAAAAAAGGGTACACGAGCGCACAAACGAACTAACCGTTAGCAACAGCCAGCTAAGCGATGCACTGATAAACCTGAAGGATGCACAAACACAGCTGGTAGACGCAGAAAAAATGGCATCATTAGGCCAGTTAACGGCAGGCATAGCACATGAAATTAATAACCCCATCAATTTTGTTAAATCGAATATTACGCCTCTTAAACTTGATATAAAAGACCTGCTTGACATTATGCAGCAATACGACCGCCTGCATATATTAAACGGGGATGTAAATAATTATAAAAAAGAATTGAAACAAATAGCCGAACTTCAACAACAAATAGACATTGATTTTGTAAAAAATGAGATACAGCACCTGATAAAGGGCATTGAGGATGGTGCTGAGCGGACGGCTGAAATAGTTAGGGGGCTGAGAACTTTTAGCAGGCTTGATGAGAGTGAGCTGAAAACTGTAAATGTGCATGACGGGATTGATTCAACTATAGTTCTTATACGTAACACCATACCATTTGATGTGCAACTGATAAAGGTGTTTAATGCAAAAGGCGATGTTGAATGCTACCCGGGTAAGCTTAACCAGGTTTTTATGAATATTATTACCAACGGGCTGCAGGCTATTAATGCAAAACCCACCAAGGTAAACCCTGAAAGTATAACCATAACCACACGTGATATTGATAATGACAGGATTGAAATAAGTATAAAAGACACGGGCATAGGTATGACAGAAGAAGTAAAGCACCGCGTATTTGAGCCTTTTTTTACCACCAAGGATGTTGGAGAAGGTACAGGGCTTGGGATGGCAATAGTTTTTAAAATAATTGAAAAACATCATGGTAAAATCGATATTATCTCATCCCCCGGAAAAGGGGCCGATTTTATTATAACTTTACCTTATTTGCAGCCAATAACTTAATAAATTTATATTATCCTAATGAGCAACCAGGAAAAAAAAATACGGGTACTTTATATAGATGACGAAAGAAACAACCTGTTGTCCTTCCAGGCAAGCTTTCGCAGAACATACCAGGTTTTTACTGCATCATCAGCGGCCGAAGGTATGGGTTTGCTTAACGTAGAAAAAGTACATGTTATTATTGCCGACCAGCGTATGCCTAATTCAACCGGTGTGGAATTCTTCCAAATTGTACGTAATTCTCACCCTGATCCGGTACGCATCCTGTTAACAGGCTACACTGATGCAGAGGCGATCATTGATGCCATTAACAAAGGTGAAATATACCGTTATATAAAAAAACCCTGGGATGAATTTGAACTGCAGAATGCTATTCAAAACGCATATGAGATATATACCATACGCCTGCAGCTAAAACATAAAGTGCATGAACTTGAGAAAACCAATGACGAATTAAACAGGTTTGTTTACAGCACTTCGCATGACCTGAGATCGCCGCTGGCTTCCGTGATGGGCATATTAAACCTCGCCCGCATGGAAAACTCCGTTATTGACCCCAATAACTACATGGGCATGATAGAAACCTGTGTAAACAGGATGGATGTATTTATTCAAAAAATAATAGAGTATTATAAAAGCATAAGGGTTGAGGACGAAAATAACGAAATTGATTTTTCAAGGCTCATTGGTGAAAGCATCAGCATATGCCGCATGCAAAACCCCAACATTGATTTTCTTCTTACCATTGACCAGCCCGGTGAATTTAAAAGCGATGCCTTTCGCCTTTCTGTAATATTAGATAACCTTATAAGCAACGCCGTAAAATACCAGAAACAAACTGAGATAAACCCCGTTGTAAAAATAAAAGTTAATGCGGATGAAGAGAAAGCATTTATAGAAATTGAGGATAACGGTATAGGTATACTGGAACAGCACCTCAATAATATATTTAAAATGTTTTTCCGCAGCAGCAATAACGTTACGGGGCTGGGTATTGGCCTGCACATAGTAAAGGAAGCCCTTGCAAGGCTTGGCGGCGAAATATCTGTACGCTCAACCTTTGGCGTCGGCACTATCTTTAGAATTGCAATTCCTAACCGGGCAACGCAGCCAGTTACCCAGGCAGTTTTGGAATAATTGCTGCACAGAATATCAGGGAGTGCACAACTCTTTTTGATAGTCTGCTTTTGTTGCTGTTTGCATATCATTATCGTTTGGCATAATGCTTTTTACCATATAGATGCTCCTGTTGTTTTTCAGAAAGCCGTCAATATCTTTTTTATCAAAAACCGCTGATTGAATGTAAGCGCTTATAGACGTGCCGGCTGCACAATTAAAAACGCTGTCGAAACTGTAAGACGTTTCCCATGCATCCTTTGCATCTTTATTAAATGTGTAGTACGAAGTAGTAAAATTCATCAGCGCATAATTGTTTGAAGGATCGTAGCTGATAACTTTTATACCAGGATTATTTAAATGATCCGGGGCAATGGAAGGAACAGATATTAAAATGTTTGAGAATTGTTTACACCTGTTCAGTAATATCTTCACTCCGTCCATGTGGGTGTGGCTGCCCAAAACGCCGATGATCCTTGTCTTATATTGGTCAGCCATATCTAGGAAAGCGTCCTGTACAGTATTGCCTTTGTACATTAATGTTGAGTCCCACATGTTTTTACCAAAACCCTTACCGCCATGTAATGTGTTAAGATAAGCACTTTTGCCTGGCTGAACATGCATGGCTATAAGCACCATATCGTTCAGTTTCTCTGCATCGCTAAGTTGTTCTTTAAGCCATCCCAGTTCTGTGCCGGCATCATTTACGGCATTGCCTGAATAAACTTTATCATTTACAAATATCACTGAGTTTAAAGCAATCACCCTCAGGTGGCTTTTTCTGCCAAGCGGGTATGCTGAATAGCAGCCTAATTGTAATATAGAGCTATCTGCAATTGAAGGGGCTGTTGTGCCATGTGAAGAAGAGCTATTTATCATAGGCCATTTATCCTGTCCGGCCACGTCAAGCATAAACGGAGTTTTTCCGTCCACCGTAAAAGCGTCATAGTCTCCGCCCCACGAATCATTATTACCGGTAACATATAACAAAGGAATTTTAGCCGCAACAGCAATTCCTCTTAAATTTTCCAATACAAAGCCGGTATTGCCCCGGGCGTTTTTTAACTGGCTAATGTCGTTACGGTTTGCATGCCAGGGCAGGTCGCCAAGAACAATAATAAATGTTGGTTTATCCGTTGATATTATTTTATTTATTTTTTGTTTAGCTGAAGTCCACAGGTCAATTCCGGTTTCGCTTAGGTATCTTGTAGCAGACTTTGAGGTATCCATGTGCACATCCGAAATTGCAAGAAAACAAGGCAGGCGCTTTGCTGTTTCGCCGGTTACCGCTTTGTTTTTTTGTTTTTTATTCTCACTTAAAGCAACTGCGCCTGCAAAAATGGATGCGATAACTATACCTGTAATAATGGCCGTTCTAAGTGCTTGCATGCTTTTTAAATTAAAATGCGTTTATATTTTAAAACAATATAGCATGTTTTAAAGACCAAAACGGTAACCGGCAAGTTCTTATTTTTAAGTGCTGCTTTTTTGCTAAAAGTCATTCCAATATTGTATAGCTGTTTAGTGTTAGCACGCGGTGAATATTATTTTTTTCTTTGCCTTCTTTCAGCCATCCTCAGGGCGGGGTAGCGGCCGTTAGCCGGCCAGGCTGATCCGCCGGCCGACGGCGAGACACCACCCTCTACCCGTGGATATCCCAATCGGACCAAAATATCGCCAAATGGCACAGAATCTTACGTTTTATTAATGTTTTTTTATTTTATTTCCGCCAAGGTTTGTGTCTCACGAACCTACCTGGTGCGGGTGCTTAATAGTGTCCGTGAAGACACGGACACAGGCGAAGGTTTCACTGTTCAAAATCCCTGTCCAGCCGTACGGACGGATTACGTTTATCATTAGTTTTTTTAATTTTCTTTCCTCCAAAAAATAAAACACTTTCTCCCCGATTCGTAGATTCGTACTCATTCGTATTTCGCAGGATTATACTATACAATTTACGGTTTTTTATTGGAAGTACCCGTAGTATTTTAAGAAGTGTCCCACCTTTTTTTTGCATATTTAAAAATTAAAACTGCCTGCTTGTATAACTGTTTCGGTAACCCATACGGTTACTGGCTTCGCCAAAATTATAGTTCACACAATCCTGCACTTATCTTTGCAATATGATATATACCTCGCTGGAAGATTGCCTTCTTGATCTTGAAAAGCATGGCTATTTAATAAGAATAAAGGAAGAGGTTGATCCATATCTCGAAATGGCTGCAATTCATTTACGGGTACATGAGGCCAAAGGCCCGGCATTGCTTTTTGAGAACGTAAAGGGTACTTCATACCGTGCAGCGTCAAATATTTTTGGCACATTAGAAAGAAGCAGGTTTATTTTCCGCTCCACCTTTCGGCTGGTTGAGCAACTGATAGCGCTTAAAAACGATCCCGTTAAAGCGCTCAAAAACCCTTTTAAAAACATACGTGCCGGTTTTGCAGGTTTAAAATCGCTGCCTTTAAAAAACCCTTCCCTCAAACCCGTGCTGGCTAATCAAATAAACGTAAACAGCCTGCCGCTCATCCATCACTGGCCAAAGGATGGTGGTGCATTTGTTACCCTGCCGCAGGTGTATACTGAAGATATTACCCGCCCGGGTATCGCACACTCAAACATAGGCATGTACCGCATACAGCTTTCAGGTAATGACTATGCATTAAATAAGGAGGTTGGGCTGCATTACCAGTTGCATCGCGGAATAGGCATACACCAGGCCAAAGCCAATGCAGCAGGCCAACCGCTTAAAGTAAGTGTTTTTGTTGGCGGGCCGCCATCGCACACACTCGCTGCAGTTATGCCTCTGCCCGAAGATATGAGCGAAACCAGTTTTGCAGGCATTTTGGGCGGCAGGCGGTTCAGGTACACTTATGTTGACGGCTATTGCATAAGTACGGATGCAGATTTTGTAATAACAGGGGAGGTGTACCCAGGTGAAAACAAACCTGAGGGCCCTTTTGGCGACCATTTGGGTTACTACAGCCTGCAGCACCCGTTCCCATTAATGCGGATACATAAAGTGTTTGCCCGTAAACAGGCTGTGTGGCCTTTTACCGTAGTGGGCAGGCCTCCACAGGAAGATACCAGTTTTGGGGAACTGATACATTTATTAACAGGTGATGCTTTGCAGGAAGAGATTCCGGGGCTGAAAGCATTAAACGCTGTTGATGCTGCAGGTGTACACCCTTTGTTGCTTGCAACCGGCAGCGAACGGTACACCCCTTACTTAACCGAAAAAAAACCCGCCGAACTCTTAACTATTGCAAACCGCATACTTGGAACCGGGCAGTTGAGTTTAGCCAAATTTCTTTTTATAACCGCGGATGATGCCAACAGGCTTTCAGTAAATAATGTGCAGGAATTTATGGAATTTGTGCTGAGAAGGATTGACTTTGAGCGGGATGTGCATTTTTATACTAAAACAACGATTGACACGCTTGATTATTCGGGAACAGAATTAAACAGCGGGAGCAAGGTTGTGTTTGCCGCTTACGGCGATATTAAAAGGGAATTGTGTACAAATGTACCGGGAGTATTCGGGAGTATTTATTCTTTTGAAAATGCCCATTTGGCTATGCCCGGGGTTATTTGCCTTCAGCATAAACCATTTATCGGCTATGCAAATGCAAAAGCTGAAATGGAAATGCTGGATGAACAGTTAAAACCTCATCTTGCTGGATTAAACGAAGCACCGGTAATTATAATATGTGACGATGCTGCCTTTACTGCTGCCAGCCTGCGCAACTATTTATGGGTAACCTTTACAAGGTGCAACCCTTCCCACGATATTTATGGTATTGACAGCTTTACCGAATATAAGCACTGGGGTTGTCGCGGGCCTGTGATCTTTGATGCAAGAATAAAACCCCATCATGCTCCTGTAATTGAAAAGGATCCGGTAACCGAACAGAAAATAGACAAAATATTTAAAAAGGGCGGCAGTTTGGGTATGCTCTAAAAAAATTTAGGGCCTGTTGGGAACAACTGGCCCTTTTTTCAACCCTAAACCCTTAAAAAACAAAAATATAACAGAAAAAACTATGCCAGAAGTTTCTTAACAATTTTAACATTTGTTAAAAAATAGCTTCTAAGGCTGACTTATATAGATTTTATTTAAGAAAAAGGGGTTTTAAGATAAAAAATAAAAAAAAGCGGGCATAGCCTGACCTTTAATGGGTAAAAAAAATCCCGCTTTTTAGGGCGGGATGCATTATGTGGATTTTTAATATTTAAAACCTTTCCAAACCCGAAAAAAAGAAGCTTCCTTCAATACCTGCATTTTCGTCACTGTCACTGCCATGAACCGCATTTTCGCCTATTGAAGCTGCAAACTGCTTTCTTATCGTGCCTTCATCCGCCTTTGCAGGATCGGTTGCCCCAATAAGTTTTCTAAAATCTGCCACGGCATTTTCTTTTTCCAGTATAGCGGCCACTATTGGCGCGCTGCTCATAAATTCAACAAGCTCTTTATAAAAACCACGCTCTCTATGTATTGCATAAAATTCCCCTGCCTGTTCGTTGCTAAGTTTTGTCCATTTCATTGCTTTAATGCTAAAACCTGCCTTAATAATCTGGTCTAAAATAGCGCCTGTATATCCTTTGGCTGTTGCATCAGGCTTTATCATTGTAAATGTTCTGTTACTCATACTGTTTTGTTTAACTGGCGGCAAAGTAAGGGTAAGATTTGCTATTTTCTGTTGCGCCCGGTCAAATTTTTATCATTTTAACAGCTTTGTGCCATATTAAAACTGGTTTACTGTAAAATGTTTTTGCGTGTATGGTGCGAAAACATCAATTTTGCCGCCATTCTATGCAAGAGGTTCAAGGCATTTATGATTTATTGGGCGAGGCTAAAAAAATTGTGATAACAACGCATCAGAAACCCGACGGTGATGCAATGGGTTCTTCTTTAGCCTTATATCATTTTCTTACTGTTCTCGGCCATAGTGTTACTGTAATTTCACCTACTAACTGGGCAAATTTTTTGGATTGGATGCCGGGTTGTGATAAGGTAATGGACTTTGAAAAGAACAGGGAACAGGCAAAAGAAAAAGTAAATAAAGCAGATATTTTATTTTGCCTTGATTTTAATATAATGCACCGCACCAAAAATATGGAGATGATACTTTTGGATGCAAAGTGTATAAAAGTATTGATAGATCATCATCAGCAGCCGCAGGAAGAAGCATTTGATTATGGTGCAAGTGATGTAGCCAAGAGTTCAACCTGCGAAATGGTGTACGATTTTATAGTGCAGTCGCCTTATGCGGATAAGCTTGATCTTGATATGGCCGCCTGTTTATATACGGGCATCATGACGGATACAGGTTCTTTCAGGTTTGCATCAACAACGGCTTCTGTACACAGGGCGGTTGCACATTTGAAAGACCTTGGCCTTGATCATACGGTTATACATGATAATATTTATGATCATCTTTCCGAGGGCCGTCTAAGGTTTATAGGTAATGCACTGTTAAACCGGCTGGAGGTTTTATATGAATACAACACCGCATTAATGGTGATACCAAAAAGGGACCTGCTGCGGTATGAAATAAAGACGGGCGATACTGAAGGACTGGTGAATTTTCTGCTCACCATAGAAGGCATGAAACTGGGGGCTTTGCTGATAGACAGGGATGAGGAAAGGAAATGGAGTTTCAGGAGCAAAGGCGATTTTGACGTAAATATATTTGCCCGCTTAAATTTTGAGGGCGGAGGGCACAAAAATGCAGCCGGCGGCAGAAGCAGTGAAAGCCTTGAAAGCAATGTAAAAAGATTTAAAACCGTTTTAGAACAATACGAAAATCAACTTCAATAAACAGATATGAAAAAAGTGCTCATCGCCCTTGCGTCAATTGCGACTTTAGCATCTTGCCATGCAAATTATAACAAAACTCCTGCA
>Ga0207159_1079_pt1 | contig 21552 bp, 20 predicted proteins | sample Alteio_BWMinHeat_23_FD_153511 | JGI IMG/M metagenome (GOLD analysis project Ga0207159, IMG submission 153511) | Enriched cells from forest soil in Barre Woods Harvard Forest LTER site, Petersham, Massachusetts, United States -... | ecosystem: Environmental > Terrestrial > Soil > Temperate forest >... | reverse complement strand
TGCACGGCTGCTGCGCTGCAAAGCCACGGTATTACCGGCGCCGACGCCGCCAACATTGCCTATTACAAAGCAGAAGCCCGTTTTTTACGTGCGTTTCAATATGCAACCTTGATGGATGTATTTGCCAATCCTGCATTTGGCACAGAAACCACACCCGTAGGCCCTTTATCTTTTCCAAAACAGATCCAGCGTGCTGACCTGTTTAAATACGTAGAGTCTGAACTGCTTTCATGTGACAGCGCCATGGTTGCCCCGCACCAGAATGAATACGGCCGTGCAGACCAGGCCGCAGCATGGGCATTGCTGGCACGTATATACCTGAATGCAGAAATATACACAGGCACGGCAAGATATACGGATGCCATTACTTATTCAAGCAAGGTTATTAATGCGGGCTATAGCCTGATGCCGAGCTATGCGAATCTTTTTAAAGGCGACAATAACTTAAACAACCCGGAAGTAGTGTTGGCCATACCGTATGATGGTATCAATACCCAGACCTACGGTGGCACAACGTTCCTGGTGAACAGCGCCTGTGTAAATTCTACTTATACTGCCGGGGCGCCGGGTTATGCAATGAGTTCTGCCAACTATGGTGTGCCAAGCGGCGGATGGGGTGGTAACAGGAGCACTGCCAACCTTCCGGCTCTTTTCCCAACACCGGACACCACGGTAGATAAACGCGCTATATTCTTGAATACCACAGGAGTAACCAAATCTATTTCCAATATAGCCAATTTTAGCCAGGGCTTACCTGTGATAAAATATACCAATATCACTTCTCAAGGTGTTGAAGCAGAACCTAATGCGGGAGGAACTTTTGTTTCTACTGACTATCCTTTGTTTCGCCTGGGTGAGCAATACCTGATCTATGCTGAAGCCGTATTGAGGGGCGGTACAGGCGGCGATGTAACAACGGCCCTTAACTATATTAACCTGCTAAGGACACGCGCTTATGGTGGCACTTCCGGAAATATTGCCGCTGGTGACCTTCAACTGCCATTTATACTGGATGAAAGAGGCCGTGAGCTATATTGGGAATGTTTCCGCCGTACAGACCTTATCAGGTTTAACGAATTTACAAGCGGTACTTATTTGTGGCCATGGAAAGGCGGTGTTTCAAATGGTACCGGCGTGGATAGCCACTACAGCATTTACCCGCTTCCAATCACTGACCTGCAGGCAAATTCTAATTTAACTCAAAATAAGGGGTACTAATTTTTAAGCGAAAAATTAAAAATATATGGAAAAGTTTCTAAATAAATTTTTGCTCATCGCCGCAGGCAGTATGATCTTTTTAGCCTCCTGCCAGAAAGAGGGCACGAATGTAACCTTCAAGGGTGGCACTGCCCCGGTATTGACCGCTTCTCTCACCGATTCAATACCTTTAAGCAATGCAACCAAAAATGACCAGGCAATAAGCTTTAGCTGGACGAACCCAAACTACCAGTTCAGTAATGGTATCAGTTCTTTAAATGTTACTTACAACCTGGAATTTGATACAGCAGGGGCTAATTTTACAAGCCCCAATATGCGCACTGTTCAAATAAGCCCTGATCTTCAAACCTCGTTCACCGTTGACGCTTTGAACAGCCTGATCGCAAATGGCCTTCTGTTGGCGGTAGGGCAGCCTCATTCCCTGCAGGTAAGGGTTGTGGCCGTAATCGCACCTTATACATCGGGATCACCAAATATTGGCTCACTCGTGTCTAACGTTATGAGCTATACAGTTACTCCTTATTCGCCACCGCCCGTTGTTGACCCTCCTTCTTCGGGTACATTGTTTATGGTGGGCGGCGATCCTGCCATTGGCGCATGGTCAAACCCGGTGCCGCTGTCACAGCAATTTACAGCAGTGAGCTCTACAGATTTTCAGCTTACCATCCAGCTTTCCGGCGGAGACCCGTCAAATTCCAATGCAAGCGACCAATACCTGCTGTTGCCTGTTAATGGCAGCTGGAGCCACAAGTATGCATGCGCCAACACGGCAAATGAGCCTTTTTCGGGAGGAACTTTTGGGTTAGACCAGAGTTCTAATTTTCCTGGCCCTACAGCGGCAGGCAAGTATTTGTTTGATGTGAATTTCCAGACGGGCATAATAACCGTTACCAAACAGTAGCATCGTAAACTGATCTAAACAATGTATATTTTTAAATTATTTATATGAAAAATATTTTAAAACTCCTTTTTGTTATGGCAGGGTTTGCTTTTTTATACACTGCATGTAACAAGCTGGCTGACCTGCCAACAACTACTTATGGTAACGGTACAGCGCCTGTACTAACAAGCTCTGTTAAATCGGTGGCAGTACAACCCGCCGATTCAAACAGCACCGTGATTACCTTTAGCTGGACCAACCCAAAATATGCCACATCTTCTTCCACACAGAAATTTGTAATTGAAATAGATTCTTCGGGCCGTAATTTTTCTAAGGAAGCAACGATCACGGTAAGCGGGGTTTTAAGCGATTCGCTTACTGCCAAGCAATTGAATAATATATTGCTGGGCTTTGGCTTTGCATACAATACTGCCTATAATGTAGATGTAAGGGTTACCTCATCGTATGCCAACAACAACGAGCAGTACCGCTCAAATGTAATAACACTTAATGTAACCCCTTATGTGGTGCCTCCAAAAGTGGTGCCCCCATCTTCTAAAACCTTATTTTTAGTTGGCAGTGCTACCGCAGGTGGCTGGGGCAATCCCGTTCCTGTCCCTGCGCAGCAGTTTACCGAGCTTGACTCAGTAACTTACCAGGGCACTTTTTATTTAAACGGCGGCCAGCAATACCTGATGCTGCCTGTTGACGGCGACTGGTCGCACAAATATTCAGTTGCAGACAACAGCATTGCCGGCCTTAATAAGGGCGGCACTTTTGGCGCCGATCTTAGCGCTAATTTTCCTGGACCGGATAAAACAGGGATGTATCAAATAACAGTAGACTTTCAGCATGGTATTTTTACCGTAACGCAAAAAAGCCTGTATGGTTTGCTGTATGTTCCCGGCGATTACCAGGGATGGTCCCCTGCAACAGCGCCTGCACTTGGTGCCCCAAAAAATGATGGCAATTTCGACGGGTATATAAATATCCCTGCCGGGGGCACTTACCAGTTTAAATTTACTACCACGCCGGACTGGAGCAATGCTTTAGGCGATGGCGGAGGCGGTACCTTAAGCCCAACCGGCGGTAATATTACCGTGGGGGGTGCAGGGTATTACCATGTAACAGCAAATACAGTATCAAATACATGGTCTGCTACAGCTACAAAATGGAGTATGATCGGCAGCTTTAGTGCAAGCAACTGGAGCAACGATATAGACATGACCTTCAACAGCTCATCCAACACCTGGACCGGCACCATTACTACAGCTGCGGGTGATCAATTTAAATTCAGGGCAAACCACGATTGGGGCCTGAATTACGGAGATGACGGCGGCGGCAGTTTGGACGTGAATGGTGGTAATATTGGGGATCCATCGCATAACCAATCTTTGCCTGCAGGAACGCATAACATTACCTTGTTTTTAAATAATTCCGGGTATTATACTTATATGATCCAATAATCATACATGTTTCTAAAATAAAAAACGCCTTTCAACAGAAGGCGTTTTTTATTTTAGGCTAAAAGAAAGCTTAAAAGCCATATTTCTTCCCGTTTTTGCCGCAGCAGCCCGAAATGAATATTATAAATATCAAACATTGCTTATTTTGCGAAACATTAATATTTTACTATGCTATATTCAATGACAGGTTACGGGCGTGCGGAGCAAACCATTAATGAAAAAGTTTTTTTGGTGGAGGTAAGGTCTCTCAACGGCAAGCAATACGATATACGGTTATTATTGCCTGCCCTGCTTAAGCCTTATGAGTTTGATGTGAGAAACGTTTTGAACGAGGGGCTTGTACGCGGCAGCATTGAATGTACTATCACCATTAAGCAAAACGGCGGGGCAAAGCCGGTTGTAATAAACACCGAATTATTAAAGGCCTATTATACACAGGTGGTTGACCTGGCAGAGGAACTTAATATAAATATGGATAACATATTAAGCACGCTGTTAAAGCTGCCCGATGTTATTACCCCTTCAACTGAAATGTTAAGTGAAGACGAATGGGCTGCATTTAAAAAACTATTGGAACAGGCTATCGGGCTTTTAAACAAACACAGGCATAAAGAAGGGCAGAGTATTGAAAAAGACCTGCTTGAACGCATAAACAGTATAGAAGAACAGCAAACATCCGTTGCTTTGCTTGAACCAAAACGAAGGGAAAAAATAAGGGATGGCCTGAAAAAGGTACTTGAAGAAAATGTAGGCAAAGAGAATTATGACCCCAACCGGCTGGAACAGGAACTGATCTACTATATAGAAAAAATTGATATAAGCGAAGAAAGGGTACGCTTAAAAAATCACTGTGATTATTTTCGTTCCATATTACAGGAAAAGGAAATTGTAAAAGGTAAAAAGCTTTCATTTATTTTACAGGAAATTGGAAGAGAGATAAATACAACCGGTTCAAAGGCCTATGATTCAGAAGTGCAAAAGGCTGTGGTGATGATGAAGGATGAACTTGAAAAAGCCAAAGAACAAATATTGAATGTTCTTTAATATTTTACAAACCATAATTTTTCCATATTGAAGAAAATTATTTTTGCCGGTTTATTGGCAATGGTATTGCAGGCCTGCAATACCATTGGTGTGTTTGAAAAAACCGATGCATTCGGCGGTCATGCATGGCCTTCTTCAAGCCGCCCAAGTTTTGTGTTTGATATACAGGATACTTCCGCTTACTATAACCTGTATGCGGTACTAAGGCATACCGATGCATACCACTACAACAATATATGGCTAAGCATTACCAGCATTGCCCCGGGCGATACCGCCATAACAATGCAGCAAAGCTTTAAGCTGGGGGATAATAAACTTGGGTGGCTGGGCACAACAATGGATGATGTAATTGAGCACAGGATGCTTATAACAGGCAAACCAGTAAAATTAAAGAAAGGCAGCTACACCTTTATACTTCAGCAAATTATGCGGGAAGACCCCTTGCTGAATGTTTTAAATGCCGGTATACGGGTAGAGAAAGTTATTCAATGATTTTAGTGGTATTTTACAGTGGTCATTTTAATTTTTTTAAATTCCGAAGGGGTTGTATTTAATATCTTTCTAAATACCTTATTAAAATAGGTTACATTATTAAAACCGCATTCAAAGCATGTTTCGGCAATGGTTTTATCCTGCTGCAATAAAATGCAGGAGCGCTGTATGCGGTACTGGTTAAGAAAATCGGTAAAAGTTACCTTCATTATTTTTTTAAAATAGGTGCAGAACGAAGGCACCGAAAGATTGGCAAGCGAAGCTACTTTTTGTATATCTATCTCTTCAAAAAAATGCTGCTCTACGTAGGTAAAAATATCCTGCAGCCGCACATTGTTTTTTTTCATGGCTGCGGGCAGCATTATTTCGGGGTTAAGCAGTTCATACTCGTCCGAACTTGCCATCATCTGTAATATATAGGCAAGCTCAACAAAACGTTCAAAAAGCGTGAGCTTTGAAAGTTTTAAAAGCTTTTTTGTTACTTTTTCTTTGGTATCGCCTGTAAAATGTATGCCGTATTTTGCTTTTTCCAGCAGGTTGTTTACCGAATACATCTCCGGCAGTGAAAGAAATGAATTGCTTAACACATCCTGTTTTATTTGTACCACAACTTCTTCGTGCAGGGCGTGGGCGTTAAGGCCAAAGCCCGAATGAGGCAGGTTTGGGCCTATAAAAACCAGGTCGCCGTTCTGGTAATTGCAAAAATGGTTGCCAACATGGCGGGTTCCATAACCGTAAGGCACACAAACTATCTCATATTCAGGGTGGTAATGGTATTCCCATGTGTAGGACTCGGCCTCTACTTTCTGGTGAAGCAGTTTAAAGGAGCTTCCTTCATCGGGGTGTATTACTTCAAACTCAACTTTCATTGTATTAATATAAAGAAGGCCTAAATTACTATATTTATCTTAATACGGATGAAAAAATAGTAAATACAGATGAAGTAAATATGATAAACAAACGGCAATTTTACTTAACGATGTTTTAAACCGGAAAAGGGCATCGTTGATAATAAAATGCAGGCGCAGCGACGGCCTGTGTTTTTAATTTCCCAGGGCGTTTTTGGATCATGGTTGTTTATAAATTGGCAGTCTTTAGGAATGTTCTTTTATTTAATTCAGTATACACCTGTGTATTACAGATTAGGTAAAGAACATTCCTTCTTTTTTATCACCCTGACTTTTTTGGGTATTTATTAAGCTTTACGTTTGGGCTTGGTGTAATACATGATTTTGATTGCTTTGACAGCCATTTAAAATACCCTCCTGTTTTAAAAGTTGCCTTCCAGGTACAGGGGCAACATTTTTGTGAAAGAAGAAGGCACAAAAGTTATATGAATTTAATTGTACTTTCAGCAAACTAAAACATAACGTTGCTATGCAAAACTGGAAAATAAAGCTGTCGCTTTTTTTAAATTATTTTGTTTTTGCTACGTTGCTTAACAGCGTTGGCACAGTAATTCTGCTGGTTCAAAAAAGTTTTCCGGATATAACTAAATCGCAGGTTGCAATACTGGAGCCTTTTAAGGACATGAGTATTGCAATAGTTTCTTTTTTTGTTACATCCTTCATTACGAAGATCGGTTATAAAAAAGCAATGCTTATTGCCCTGGGTTTTGTAACAATCGTTTGCTTTATGATGCCCTTCAGCAACAGTTTTTTGGTGGTGGAATTGCTTTTTGCTTCGGTGGGGTCAAGCTTTGCACTAATAAAAATGTCGGTTTATGGCTCAATCGGGCTGGTTACTAAAAATGAAAAAGAGCACATAAGTTTTATGAATTTTGTTGAATCTTTTTTTGGCATTGGTATCGTGCTTTCTTATTTTTTATTCCCTTTATTTATAGATAAAAATAATCCCGGCTCAGCAAGCTGGCGCAACGTATATTTTCTTTTGGGCGGTATATCCTCCCTTGCCTTTTTGTTATTACTTTTTTCCCGGCTTGATGAATCTGCCTCTAAACTTGAAAAGGAGAAAAGCATATTTGATGGCATCGAAACAAATTTTAAATTTATTGTTACGCCCGTAGTGGGCATTTTTATAGTATGTGCTTTTCTATATGTTTTACTTGAGCAAAGCATAATGAGCTGGCTGCCAACCTTTAACAATAATGTTTTAAAATTAAATGAGGTGTTAAGCATAAGGATGGCGAGTATTTTAGCCGGCTCAATGGCTGTGGGAAGATTTTTGGCTGGTGTGGGGTTAAAAAAATTAAACTGGGTTGTGGTGCTTTCGGTCTGCCTGTTGCTGGCAGGAGGCATAATACTTTTTACGATGCCGGTTATTAAACAATTTGCAGCCGGCTATAAGGGCAATGGAATTACCGAGCTAAGCGATGTTCCGTTAATTGCCTTTGTATTTCCTTTTATCGGTCTTGTAATTGCACCCATTTATCCTGCTATAAATTCTGTAATATTAAGCTCATTGCCCAAGCCTGCACATGGTTTAATGGCAGGTATCATTATTGTATTTTCGGCAATAGGGGGATCAACAGGATCATTAATTACCGGTAATATATTTCAACGGTTTGGAGGTCAAAGTGCAGTATATTTCGCACTTGTTCCAATAACGCTTTTAGTAATATTTCTTATTATTTTCAAAAGGCTTCAAAAAAAGCCTTTGGTCAGTACTGATATTTCTTCTTCCCAGCCTATAGGCGAGGGTATCGTATAAAATATTGTACCATGATCACACAATTCCCGTTTATATATTATAAATTACTTTGAACTACCTAACTCGGTAAACTGATAGAAAATTTACATTCATGCAAATTGAGGCAATTTACGACCTTGGTGATCTTTTTTCGGAAGTACAGTTACAGCAGGTTTTTCCGGATGGTAAAACATTCCCTGACTGTTTACCAAAATATCCCCTGCAGGATATATATGAAAAATACCTGCATGAACGAAACTTGCCTTCTTTTGATATAAAAGATTTTGTAAAAGAAAATTTTGCTTTGCCGCATATTTATGCAAGCAATTACAAAACCGATATTACCGAATCTGTACAAAAGCATATAGAGCATTTGTGGGATGTACTTACCCGGATGCCCGGCAACGAACAAAGTTCGTTGATACCCCTGCCAAATCCTTATATAGTTCCGGGGGGCCGGTTTGGTGAAATTTACTATTGGGACAGCTATTTTACCATGCTTGGGCTGCAGGTTTCCCGCCGCGTGGAAATGATTCAGAATACAGCAGATAATTTTTCGTATCTTATTGATAAGATAGGTTACATCCCCAATGGCAACCGTGTTTACTTTAAAGGCAGGTCTCAGCCGCCGTTTTATTCTTTGGTTATCCAGTTGCTCCGGGAAGAAAAAGGGAGTGATATATTGGTTAAATACTTGCCACAGCTTGAAAAAGAATATAATTTTTGGATGAGAGGGCATGACAGCCTTGATGAACATAACAAAGCCCGGGACAGGGTGGTATGTATGCCTGACGGAGCTTTGCTTAACCGTTACTGGGACGAGCACGATACACCCAGGCCCGAATCGTATAGGGAGGATATTGAACTGGCGCACCAGGCCGGCAAAAACCCGCAGGAAATATACCGGCATTTAAGAGCAGCAGCAGAGTCAGGATGGGATTTTAGCAGCCGGTGGTTTAAACACGGCAATTCGTTTGAAAGTATCCATACAACTGATATTATACCCGTTGATTTGAACTGCTTATTATTTTTTTTGGAACAGACACTGGGCGAAGCATGTAAATTTGCCGGCAGGAAACAAGAGTCATCGTCGTATTATTCACTGGCAGCCAGGCGTAAGGCAGCAATACAACAATATTGCTGGAATGAAGATGAACAATTTTATACAGATTATGATCATAAGGAAGGGGTCAAAAGAAAAAATATAACATTGGCAGGTATGTTCCCTTTATTTTTTGGAATGGCAACAATTGAACAAGCAGAAAGGGCGTCTGTTGTATTGCACATGCAACTGTTAAAACACGGGGGTTGTGTAACCACGGCGGAAACCAGCGGCCAGCAATGGGATAGCCCCAATGGTTGGGCGCCTTTACAATATATAACGGTTAAGGCGCTGGAACAATATGGTATGCTGAGCCTTGCTGCAGAAATAGCAAAGCGGTGGATAAACCTTAATATAAAAGTTTATAAAGCAACCGGCAAACTAATGGAGAAATATAATGTAGTTGATACGCATCTTTTAGCAGGCGGGGGGGAATATCCGTCGCAGGATGGCTTTGGCTGGACGAACGGAGTATTGCTTAAGCTAATGCGGATGTATGATATTAAAGGCTAAAAAGAACTTAATGGGCGCACTGAACATAGTATTGATGCGGTTATGCGGCTGCATAATGGTTTTTTTGTACGCTGTTTGTGTAAACGCCCAGCCTGCAGGTACCCCTGATTACAGCAACCTTGATAGCTGGGCCGCCCACCCATGGAAATGGGACCCTTCAGACAGTGTGCCCGGGCCGTTAAGGGCGGGCTTTCACCAGGATTCAGCGGTAGATGTTTTCTTTATTCATCCAACCACTTATATTGATGTTAAACAACCTTTTGGATGGAATGCACCTGTTACCGATGCGGCACTTAATAACAAAACGGATAATAGTACCATATTAAAACAGGCAAGCATTTTTAACATAGCGGGCCGTGTTTTTGCGCCACGTTACCGCCAGGCTAATTTAAACGCTTATTATACAACCGATACTGTTGCTGCACGCGCCGCTTTGGATGAAGCTTATGCGGATGTTAAGGCTGCCTTTGAATATTACATGCAGCATTACAATAATGGAAGGCCTGTTATTATTGCATCGCACAGCCAGGGCACTACGCATGCGAAGAGGCTGCTAAGAGAGTTTTTTGATGGAAAGGCTCTGCAAAGTAAACTTGTGGCCGCATACATTGTTGGCATAGCAGTAGAGCCAGGTTATTTTGCCAATATAAAACCCTGTAATAAACCTTTGCAAACGGGTTGTTTTTGTACCTGGCGTACTTTGCAAACAGGTTATCTTACACCATTTGTTCAAAATGAAAGCTTTACGGCTGTTGTTACTAACCCCTTAAGCTGGGATATTGACAAACCCGATGTGCCAAGGGAGCAGAACGAAGGCGCTGTACTGCTTAAATTTAACAGTGTATTGAAACATGTTGCAGGCGCCACAGTGCACGGAGGTGTTTTATGGACTGAAAAACCGCATTTTTTTGGCAATATTCTTTATACGGCTAAAAACTATCACATTGCTGATTACAATTTGTACTACCTGAGTGTGCGCAAAAATGTGGAGCAAAGAGTTCAGGCGTTTTTGTCCCCTTCATCCTCCCCAAATAAATTCGGGGCAGGCTCAAAGGGAGGCAATAATTTTTAAAACGATATTTTAGTTTAACATTCTTCAACCTCCTTAGTGCAATGTCATTAAGTTAAGGGATTTGTGAAGACACAAATCCGGGCAACCGCCCCCGATTGTGTCTTCACAATCGGATAATAGTGCTTAAGGACATTGCCCTTTAGGGGACGGGGGTAAACTCCCTTTTGGGATACACATAATGACTTTTCTGAAAAAAAAGAGGCTTGCAGTTATAACTATTGTTTATTGGTTTTTGCTGCTATATATTATAGCAGCACTGGTATATTGGTTTATTGTACTGGAGAAACAGAACGATCAAATGCTGGACCTGCGCATAATGCAATTAAAACCCGGTACGCCTGGGTTTATGCAGCAACTGGAAGAAATAACAGATCAGCATGCAAAAAAAACAATACAATACATTAGCGAAGGCGCCACTTTTTTACTGCTTATTATTGTGGGCGCATCATTTGTGTACCGCGCAGTAAGAAAACAAATATTGCTCTCGCAACAACAGCAAAATTTTATGATGGCGGTAACGCACGAACTAAAAACACCCATTGCCATAACGCAGCTTAACCTGGAGACCCTGCAAAAAAGAACACTTGAAGAAGCACAGCAGCAAAAACTTATTGCCAATGCCCTGGAGGAAACCAACAGGCTTAATGTACTTACCAACAACATACTGGTTACCTCGCAACTGGAAACGGGTACTTACAGGTTAAACAAGCAGGAAATAAATTTTTCAGCGCTTGTAACGGATGGTGTAAAGGATTTTACCAGCCGGTTCCCTAAACGGGCCATCCAGTTAAAAGCGGAAGAAAATATTTATGTGGAAGGTGAAGCGTTATTGCTGCAAATGCTGCTGAATAACCTGCTGGATAATGCCTTGAAATATTCACCTAAGGAGTCAATTATTAAAGTTGGATTAGTAAAAAAACAAGACAATGCCGGTTTATACATAGCCGATGAGGGCGAAGGCATCCCGGTTGCGGAGAAGAAAAAAATATTCCAGAAGTTTTACCGTATTGGTAATGAGGCCACACGTAAAACAAAAGGTACGGGGTTGGGGTTATATCTTTGTGCAAGGATAATTAAAGACCATGACGGCAACTTTTGGCTGAGCGATAACAGCCCGCATGGGACTATTTTTACTGTTGAGCTAAAGGCAATATGAATAGAAGATGGAACAAAAAGGCAATATACTGCTGGTAGAAGATGAGGAGAACATGCACGAAGCCCTTAAGCTTAACCTTGAGATGGAAGGCTATTCGGTAACATCAGCCTATAATGGCACAGAAGGGTTAAAAGCGGTGCAAAATGAATATTTCGACCTTATTGTTATGGATATTATGCTGCCTGAAATTGATGGCATAACAGTAACAGAGAATATCCGGTTACAGCATAACGATGTGCCTATTCTTATACTTAGCGCAAAAAATACAGGGTCTGACAGGGTGCTGGGATTAAAAAAAGGAGCGGATGATTATCTTACCAAGCCTTTTAACCTGGAAGAACTTTTACTGAGGGTTGATAAACTTATAAAAAAGAATAACAGGTTACAGGACAGGGAGACGGTTGGCAATGTATACGAATTTAGCAAGAACAGGATTGATTTTACAGCACAACAGGCAATTACCTGGAGCCATGTACACGTTGAATTAAGCAAAAAGGAAACGATGCTTTTGAAGTTACTGATTGAAAATAAGAACACGGTTGTTACCCGTGAAAAGATACTGCAGATGGTTTGGGGCTATAATGTTTACCCTACCACGCGCACCATCGATAATTTCATTCTTAATTTTAGAAAGTATTTTGAAGAAGACAGCCGTAACCCCAAACATTTTCATTCAGTAAGGGGGGTAGGCTATAAATATGTTGAGTGAACAAAACCTAATGTGCACTTAAACTAAAAAGCGTGGCAATATTACCTGCCACGCTTTTTAATATAAAATTTAAAATGATCAGCTTTTTAAAATCCCCATTCTTTCATGATCGCAAAATCCTGTTTGCTGCAATCAAGCGGGGTAATGCCCTGGTAAGATTCCTGTTCAATGATAAAATCTGTTGTTCCGCCTGATTTCCTGGCAAGGTCGACAATGGCCTTAGTGCCAACTACGCCTTTGCCCAGTATAGTACTTTCAAAAGCATCGTCCATTTCGCCTTTTTTGGTAGCTGCTATCTCGTCTTTAACATGCATCAGTTCAAACCTGCCCGCGTGTGCTTTAATAATATCAAATGCTCTTCCGCCGGCGCCATACATGTTGCCAATATCAATTTGCTGAGCAACTAATTTTGGGTCGGTATATTGTATGATAAGGTCGTACAGCAGCACCCCGTCAAGCTTGGTATTAAATTCAAAGTTGTGGTTATGGTATCCGAATTTCATTCCCGATTTTTTGCACAGCTCACCGCTTTTATTAAACACATCCATATAATGTTTTGTGATGTCAGTTGTGGCATACCACTTTTTGTCGAGCCAAGGGCTGATCACAAATTTTTGACCGCATACGGCAGCGTCCTCAACTGTGTTTTTCCAAACATCCGTAAAATCATTCTTGGCATCATCCCAGTGCGCCTGGTTCATAACAGTATGCCCGCTGCGCATGGTTAAGCCCAGGTCATCAAGCAATTTTTTAAAGTCAGCGGCTGAATACCCGTAAAACTTGCGGTTAACATAATTGGCGTGTTCAACATACTTGTAACCCATATCAGCCAATTGCTTCAATGTGCCTTGCGGGTCTTTTTTCATATCATCACGCACAGTGTACAGCTGAATGCCAAAAATTTCTTTGCTTCTTTTGCCGGAGGCAAGCAGATCGCTGGAAAATACGGCGGTCCCCGCAACTGCGAAAGCGCTTTTCTTTAGGAATGACCTTCTTGATGTGTGCATATAGCTATTAGTTTTAAAAATGGAGTCTAAGAAAAAACAATCGTTTTGACGAATGTATATTTTTTAACCGGATTCATATATAAAAAGCGGCTAATATTTTTCGGAGCGGTGTAATTACTACCTTTTTTCGATATTGCACCCAATATGGATCCAAGATCTTTGCCGGTTGGTAAACAAATAGTGTACGCTTTTGGAATGATGGGCTGGAGTATTATGATAAACCTGATAAGCGTAATACTTGTTTATTTGTATGAACCGCCGGATAACAGCGGATTGCCAAAACTAATTACACAAGTTGCTATATTCGGTATTTTTAACGCAATGGCCTTAATTACAACAAGCGGCAGGTTTGTTGATGCTGTTTACGACCCTTTTATTGCCCAGTTGAGCGACCGTCACAAAAACCCAAAAGGCAGAAGAACACCTTTTATGAAAATGGCTATTTTGCCCTCCCTTATTTTTTGCTGCCTGGTATTTCATCCATTAAAGCAGCATGAAAATTCAATGAATATTTTTTGGCTGGTATTTACGTTAATCGGTTTTTATGTATCAACCACCTCATTTGTTATCCCCTACAATGCATTGTTGCCGGAGCTGGCAAGAACGCCGGAAATTAAAGTGAAATTGGCATCCTGGCAATCTGCAGGTTATGTTATCGGTATTGCAATAGCATCAAACGCTTTTAACATGGCAGATATTATCCAGCACTCGTTCAACATATCAGCGCTTGCTGCGCTGCAATACACAGTTTTTTTGCTGGCCTTATTTGCTGCGGTTTGTATGGCAATAGCGGCTTTTGGTATTGATGAAAAAAAGTACTCGGTAAGCAAACCAAGTGTTATACCCATGCGTACCGCGTTAAAACAAACGCTTGGCAACAAAAATTTCCTGTTATTCATTGTTGCAGATTTCTCTTACTTCATTGCCATTACTATCATTACTGCGGGGCTGGTCTATTTTATTACCGTTTTATTACAATTGCCAAAAACAATGGGTAATGTTTTAATGGGCGTTATGGTTGCGGTTTCCTTCATTTTTTACCCGGTAGTAAATTACCTTGCAAGAACGATAGGAAAAAAGCCCATTGTTGTTGTTTCTCTTTTGCTGCTTGCCGTAGTTTTTGGAGGGATTTTCTTTCTGGGTAAGCCCGATATAAACCCTAAAATACAAATATTTGCTCTTGTTTGTTTGGCGGCGATACCTGTTGCGTCGCTTAATATTTTACCGGTGGCAATAGTTGCCGAAATTATTGAAGAAGACAGTAAAAGAACAGGCAATAATAAAGAGGCTTTATATTTTGCAGTCCGATACTTTTTTGTGAAGATAGCCCAAACGATAGGCATCGCTTTATTTTCGATGCTGTTGCTTTACGGCAAGGATGTAGGCCATGATAGCGGAATCAGGTTGAATGGCATACTTGGGTTTGTACTTTGCGGCAGTGCAGCTTTAATATTTACCAGGTTCAAAGAGATACGGCCATCTAAAGACCTGCCTAAGTCGGATCTACGAAATACGAATTAATACGAATATACGAATGAAGATACCTACGTTGCCTTTTTCCGCCTTAGTCGTTTCAGTTGATTTTCCTAAAAGTAAAGGGTATCCCACGCATCCTCAAACCCTTGGTGAACAGATTCTTAAGGCACGGATGGACAAAAAGCTTTCTCAAACCGAAGCAGCAGCTCTTTTTAATGTCAGCAAGGATTCCTTATTTCGGTGGGAAAATAACCAATCATTGCCAAGTAAACGATATGGGTCTTCAATTAAATCGTTTTTGGAAATATGATTTGTATTTATCAGCAAGCACATTATTTTGGTAAAATCTTTTTTCTTCCTGTTAAAGCGATTATTGCGTTACCTTTCTCGCTTTGGATACATTTTTTATTTGCCCAAAGGGATATTAATGTTTATCCCGGAAGCGAACTAATTTTTTTAAGAAAATAAATAACACGCATTCCATCTAAAATACAAAGCGCTAATATATAATCGAAGCTAAAAAACCTGCTCTAAGTAGAGGCAGGTTTTGCATTCAAATTTCGTATTTTTTGAAATATCTCCTTTAAGAAACCTTCAATTTATAGGCAATTAGCCATATGACGCTTATGATTAAAGATAGAAGAATTAACATTATAAATTCAATAATCCAAACAACAATGTTTAGCCCCCCTAGTAAGACCATACTATTACCCCAACAATGTACTTTCTTTTCAAAATTGAGTTCTAAATGCTCTTTTTTAGTGCTTGACCAATAATATTTTTCGTCATTTAGAATGGCATAATTTATATTGCTTCTTGAAACAGTTTTGCTAAATAGCCTTATTGGTGTGATTGGAATTGCTGGCATTCTATAATTTTCCCAAAAATCACCTCCTTCCAATATCCAGAAACACGTCTGAAAGGGCCATAAAAGGCCAATTGAGATTAGTTGTCTCGGACGCCAGTTTTCGAGATTAATATCCAGCGCCTTTTTGTTCTCTATAAAAAGAAGACGCCATAAACCGACTTTTAACTTTGCGATTACGTAGCCAATTACAAGCCACGAAACAAAGGAAATTATTAGGATTGTTAATGTATGCATTTTACAAGATATTTGGTTACCTTGAAACCTTGTCTCAGGCACCAGGGTAACCAAATATCTTTTTTCAGTCTCAAGCCATAACGATGAAAGCACAAAACGGGAGTATTTTAAAATTCATCAGTTATTATTATTTAAAGAACTATTGGATATTTTATGAGCTAAACAGCTCCTGTTGCAGTATTACATATGATATTCCTCATGTCAAACAACAATTATCTTCAAAAGGATCTCGCCTGGCAGTATTCATATTAAACGATTTTAGATATTCGTGTGAAAACTTTGTTAGAAGGCTTTTTTATCCCTTTTTTATCAGTCATGACTATAGCTACTAAAATTACTCCATAAATTAGCTGACGTACATTCGCTGCAATATTATTAGGCATTCCAATTACTCGAAGTACTTCGGGGAACAATACCACAAAAATCGCCGCCAAAAAGCTTCCGGTAAAGTCTCCCAAACCACCGATAATGACAATAGAAAGGATGAAAATAGATTCCGTTATGGTAAAACTTGTTGGGTCAATATAAGAGAAATAGTGTGCATAGAGTACTCCAGGTATTGCTGTTAGAATCGCAGAGATAATAAAAGAAATAATCTTTGACAAGTAAACATTTTTTCCAACGCTCTGTGTGTAAATTTCATCTTCTCCAATTGCCTTTAATATGTTACCAAAGCCAGAATTACTAAGTTTCTTAAGCATAAGCCAAACTATAGTAACAAAAAAGGAGGCTAGAATAAGGAAAAATATTTTATTGTAAAAGCTATTTTCCCGAAAAAAAAGCGAAGGAATCCCTGAGATACCAATAGGCCCATTCGTGAGAGGCATCCAATTGTTCACTATTGAGAAAATGATTACCTGGATCCCAAGTGTACAGATAATAAAATAATCCTCAATTGTTCGCATGATTATGAGAGAAATGATTAGAGCAATTATTCCATTGAGAAGCATTGCAATGACAATATTTATCCAAAAAGGTAAACCATAGTGTATTGAAAGTATTGCCGTTGTGTATGCCCCGATTCCATAAAAGCCTGCTTGAGCTAAAGAAATAAGCCTTGTGAATCCAGCAAAAAAATTCAAACTTTGAGATAGCAAAGTGTAAAATGCGATAATTATAAATAAATGTAAAATATACTCCATGTTCTAAATCTCCACTTTGCGTAAGCGATGACCACTAAAACCAAAAGGCTTCCAGATTAGGAACAAAATTAATAATAGATAAGCAGTCGCGTTCATCCATTTTGTATCGAAACAATAAGCTGCCATATGCTGGATAACCGCAACGAAGAGAGCGCCAAAAATCAACCCTAAATTACTCCCAATCCCCCCAATTATCATTGATACAACTCCAAATAACAAAAAATTAAAGCCAAATGCAGGGGTCATGCTTGTGTCTTCGGCTAACAGTATACCGGCCGTTGCCCCAAGAGCCGAAGCAATAAAAAATACAATAAAGATTATTCTTTCCGAATTGACGCCATAAATATTGCAAAGTTCAGAGTTACTTCCGACCGCTCTAATCGATTTTCCAATTAGTGTCTTATTCAAATAAAAAGTAGTCCCTATATAAAGAATAAGTGAAATTATTATAATTGAAACTTGAATTATTGTTACGTATCCATTAAAAAATTTGATACCAATTTGTATTGCTTTATTAGTTTCAAAGGATAAAGTTGTATCCCCGAAAAAAATTGATATGGTATTTTGCAGAACTATATTGATACCAAGAGAAACAACTAGTAAAGAAAGAGCCGAGGCCTTGTTTCTACGAAGAGCTTTGTAAATTAGCAGTTCACAAAAAAGACCGATAAAGATAGCGCAGGTCACACCAAAAACACAGGCAGCTAAGAAAAGCAGCCCGCAATTATGAGCAAAATAATAAGTAAAATATGCCCCAAATGAAATTACGCTGGCGTGGGCGATATGAAAAAATTTAGTTGTAACGTAAACAAGATGAAAGGACAATGCAACTATTAAATACAATGAAAACGTAATACTGATATTTATAATAATTTGAAAGCTCATTATTTATAATGAAGTGAATAAATTATCAATTGCGTTCAATGTTTTAGTTTTGCTGATCTTTTTTTCATTAGGATTGTAAAACTCGCCTAAATTTATTACCCTATGCGTTTTCTTACATTTGTCCCAAACCTCATCGAAAATTTCTTTAAAATGATGACAGTGTATGCTATAATCCTCTAACAGGCCGTTTTTTCTAATATTTAAACTTGTACCCCAAATAAATTCTTGCTTATCAGGCAAATATTTGGGGAAACATAATTTCAGTATACATTCTGCAACGATAAGAATGTCAATGTTCGCATATGGTGATTTATTAATATCATTTGCCTCCACAATTGCAATTTCTATATTTTTTAAGGTAGGCTGCCAATGATTAGAATACTCCAATTTATAATAAATTATATCTACAAGCTCAATAAGTTTTTCCTTTTCATTTGAAATTTCGGTAGGTCTATTTTTATCATTGATTACAACCAATCTCCTATATAAAGAAACCTTATGACCATTATTTTTTGTAGACTGGGCTATAATGACGTCTGCAGTAGTTGTAATATAAGTCTTGTAGTCGGGATCATTAGTTACATCAACTTTGATAGGTGTTTGAATTGTCGAGATTTGAGAATCATTCGTTGCCATTTTGAGCGAATCAGCACATTCCCTGCAGTATTCCTTGAAACTTTCAATGAAATTTAAAGGAGATGTTTTGATTGTAAGCCGATATGCTAAATATGCAAAAATAACGCCAATACCAATAAGAATAGATTCTTCCACCTTGGTTTTATTTCCCCAAATTGCCGTTACGCCACAGACGACGAGGGTTAGTGCTGAAAGTATATCAATTAGAAAAAATCTAATAGAATTAATTTTTTTTCTCATTTAAAGCATTCCAAAAGTTATTAAAGCTATTTGAAACTTTTGCAACTTTTATTTTCATAGTTTCAAATTGTGATTCATTCAAATTAAGTATTTTCAACATTGAACTTACTTCATCGCTGTGCTCTAGCTCCAAAATTAAGTGTTTGGAAATATACCAAGTCTCGTTGATATTGTATAGCATATTGCCATAAGGATCTTTTGCTTGCGCAAATGAATTATTCATACTTTCAACTATGTTGTAGGCAATTGTTTCAACGACAAAAAGTATTGCAAATCCAGAAATAACGTCTTCATCATCAAAATACTCAACGATGTTGAGAGCCAACCGCAGGGTCTCACTTAAGAGAGGATAGTCATCGTTATCCAATTTAGTAACGTCTATTCCAAGCTTTGGAGCTAATCTCGCAAATGCCTTATAATGGAAATTGTTTCTATCTTTTGTTGTCGATTCGAATTCCACTGCAGCAATTTCAATTACGCCCAAGAGAAACGCTTCAATCCTTTCACGGGAAATAGTGAATTGTTTCAATTGAAGTTTTCTTGCTACCATCGCACTATAATTTAGTGTATTTATAGCAAATGTTTTTGTGATCTGAAACCAATTTATAAGATACGTTCGTAATTCATCTTCTGATAGCTCATTTCTGCGGCATCTCTCAAAAAACGGATTCTTCAGTGCTCCGCTTTCTTCAATTATGGAAAAGAGATTGTGATATTGGTTACTAAGCTTATCAATTTGCACTTGTATATATTCCATCTTTAATTATTTGTTTAATGAATGGTTTTGTATTGCAATCACCGTTTGAATCGAATTTTGTAGGGCCTGTTACTCCATAATATACCTTCATATTTAGCAAAAAACTCTTTACCTGTTCTCCGCTAATTGCACCACTGTTAAACGCCTGATTTAAAATCATTAAAAGATCATAGGAATACGCAGCGTAAACATCTGGCGCAATTTTATATTTAGCCTGATATTCTGATTTAAAAGAGTTGTAAGAATTACTTGAGAGCTCAGACGGTTTAACAATTTTAATTCCTTCAGCCGCATTTTTAGCAGTAGCGAGCAGTTCTGGGGAACTCCATACATCTGCGCCGTACACGGGGAATTTATTTCCTAATTCTTTTAGTTGTTTTAAAATAAGGCCGCCCTCTTTCCCATACGTTGGGCAATAAATTGCATTAATACCCGAATTAAGCAATTTTACAATCTGTGTTCTGAAATCTTTATCACCTTCATTAGATGCTTCGACGTCTTTTATTTCTCCTCCCCTGGATTTATAATTTGATTTAAACAGTTCCATTAAACTAATGCCCCATGCATTATTTACGTAAAGAATTCCGACGTTTTTAGCACCATCTTCGAACATCCATTTGGCTGAAATGCTTGCTTGAAAAGCATCTGAGGGGCAAACCCGGAAAAAATAATCGTTATCTGTCAAATCCGGCGAAGATGATATCGGCGAAATTTGTAGCGTTTTATTAGATGTTGCAATTGGAATCATAGCCTTTGTTATAGAACTGGCAGCTTCTCCAATGACAACAGGGTATTTGTCACTAGTTGCAAATTTTTGCATGATGCCCACTGCTGTTTCCTTATCCCCTTTTGAATCCTGAAACTCGATTTCAATTTTTATTTTGTTTAGAGAATCGATTTTAAGTTGGCCAAGTGCCAATTCAATGCCATTTTGAGCACTTTTGCCGTAACTTGCGATATCTCCTGTTAATGGTAATATTGCCCCAATTTTTATATTATTTTGTTGGGGCTTTTGGTATCGGACAGTGACAAAAACTAAGCTGAGCGCGACAACAATAATAATTGAATAATATAGGCCTTTTCTTTTCATTTTTTCATTTTTAAAGGTATATTTCTCTAAGTTTCTCTATTGAAAAGTCACCGGTTATAGATTCGTTAACTGATATTTTGCCAAATTTTAAGCCAATTATGCGGTTTGCCAAGTTTAAACCTTCTCTAACTCTGTGTTCAACTATTAAAAAAGTAATTCTTGAGTTATGATTAAGCCATTTTATTGTTTTTATCATAAACGTTATGTTATTCGCAGACAATCCAGCGAAGGGTTCATCTAAGAGTAACATTTTTGGTTGATGAATTAGAGCCATGGCGAGTGTAAGCAATTTTCGCTCACCTCCACTTAATTTTTCAGCTCTTGTTTTTATGATTGGAATAAGGGTTGAAAAATTTCTCAATACTTTCTCAATCCTTTCTTTAGATATTTTAGAATTTCGAAGCACTATTCCTGAGATATCCAAATTCTCTTGAACTGTAAGGTCTTCAAAAAGATTATCCTTTTGGGGAATATAAATCAACCCCTTTTTGAGCATTTTAGATGTTAATAAATCTGTAATATTTTCGTTGTCGAAAAAAATATTTGCCCCTTTATTCTGGCTATTTCTATCTAGTACCGAGAAATTCCAAAGTGGTATTAAGCCATAAATAGTTTTTAATAAAGTAGATTTTCCTGATCCATTGGATCCGACAAGTAATACTATCTCTTCGCTTCTTATGTGAAATGAAACGTCGAATAGTACTTGTTTCTTACCGAAGCCGGATGATATATGTTCTAATTTAAGCATTTTTACATATAAGCCTCAATTACTGACTTATCGCTTTTAAACGACTCAATATTTTCAAAAGAGTGAATAATTCCATCTCGCAAAAAAAATATCTTAACCGCAATATCATTAATGTAAACTGTGTTATGCTCGATAATAAAAATCGTCTTGCCCTGGCTCCTTAGTTCC
>Ga0207159_1095_pt1 | contig 21619 bp, 23 predicted proteins | sample Alteio_BWMinHeat_23_FD_153511 | JGI IMG/M metagenome (GOLD analysis project Ga0207159, IMG submission 153511) | Enriched cells from forest soil in Barre Woods Harvard Forest LTER site, Petersham, Massachusetts, United States -... | ecosystem: Environmental > Terrestrial > Soil > Temperate forest >... | reverse complement strand
GCACTTGTAGAAATGGGTTTGGATTTGGCGATAATTTCGCCAGTTAAAATTGGAAAAAGAATGTGAAGTTTTACTTCTTTTCGTGCCGTGTTCTGTTAATAGAAACTATGCTGTCCGGAATTCATTTATATCTTTCCGAATATCAATAATGTTGTAACTTAGAATAAAGTTTTGTGTATGGCAACATTTGCAGAAATAGTGGATAAGGTAGACGCCCTTACAAAAGACGAGGTAGAAGAATTAAAAAAGATAGTTGAACTTAAGTGGATCGAGATAAGAAGGAAGGAGATTTTGGAGGCCGCCCGGGAAGGAAGAAAAGAGCATTTGGAAGGGAAGACGGTTGTACTTTCAACACCGGATGAAATCAAATCTTACTTTCTGAAATTAGTGACTGATGAAGATTGAACTGAGTTCGCGCTTCAGAAAATCTTATAAAAAACTGGCAACTAAAAGGCCGGAAATTGCGGTAATAGCACTTGAAAAAATACTTTTATTCTCACAGCAATATAATAACCCAATCCTTAAATTCCACAAACTGCATGGCGAATATGAAGGATTATATTCTTTTAGTATTGAATATGACATTCGCATTATTGTTGATTTAATAGATGCTGATACTGCTATTCTTCTATTGATTGGTACTCACGACGAAGTATATTGATTTTTAGCATTGTGTATCTAAGCGACATAAAAAAATGCTAGTCTATTCATTTAAGCTCTTTAAAATTTCCTCTCTTTTTAATACGGAAGTTTTTATGTTTGAAATCCGCGAATGAGGTTTAGTAAATTTATGAAAACAAAAGTTATGGAAGCTGTTTCAAACAAATTGCGTGATTTTAGTGGACAAAACATTTATGTAGGTATGGATGTTCATTATAAAAGCTGGAAGATTCATATTTACAGTGATGAGTTCGAATTGAGATCATTAAGCCAGGAGCCTGATGTGGAACGGCTAAGCAACTATTTAAACAATCACTATCCGCGGGCAAATTATCAGTTAGCCTATGAATCGGGTTTTTGCGGGTTTTGGATACAGCGTGCATTTGCGGCAAAAGGTATAAATTGCCAGGTAGTACATGCAGCAGATGTACCCACCAATAACAAGGAGCATTTACGCAAAACAGACAAAGTGGACAGCAAAAAAATTGCAAAGGGGCTTCGCAGCGGTGATTTGAATTTTATTAATGTTCCTGACATTGGACTGGAACTGGACAGGCAATTGCTGCGAAGCCGCGAACAATTAGCTAAAGATGCCACACGTATAAAAAACCGGATCAAGGCCATTTTAAAGCTGCAGGGTATTGAAATTCCTGTTTTATACAAAGACGGAAGGTGGAGCAGGGCCTTTGTTAAATGGCTGCAGGAACTGGATTTTAAGGCCATAAGCGGAAAACTGGCCATGCAAACGCAAGTAAATGAGTTGCTTTTTTTAGAAAGCCAAAAGAAAAATATTGATACAGCAATAAAAGAATTATCTAAAACAGGCCGTTACAGTACAAATGCAGGGTTACTTCAGTCCATTCCTTCAATAGGGTTGTTGACAGCTATGATCTTGTTAACAGAAATAGGCGATATCAACCGTTTTAAGCGGCTGGATGAACTGTGCAGCTATTGCGGCATTGTACCTAATTGCCATAACAGCGGAGAAGCCGAAAATACAGGCGGATTAAGCAGGAGAGGCAACAGCATTATTAAGAAAATACTTATTGAATGCGCATGGGTGGCTGTTAAAAAAGATCCTGCTTTATTACTGTATTACAAACAGCAGATAACACACATAATATCAACATTGTGAAAATCTTCATTGCATTTTCTTCCGAACACCTGTAGTGCGGACACCACAGGTGTTCAGAAGAATAATTGGCTGAATGATTTTGAGGTCTTTTTCAAGGTTTAAAGAATGCGAAAGCCGGTTTCGTCATGCCTGCGAAGGCAGGTATCTCAACAAATTGAACTGGTTTGCTTGAGTGTTTAAACTTATGAGATACCTGCCTTCGCAGTGCAGACACCACAGGTGTTTCCCATCGGATACAAGGGCTTAACTAAATGACATTGGATAAAAAGCCGACACCAGCAGTAAAAACAGACGGTATGGACTCAAGAGTCGCGAGGTTAAAAATAGCCCTTCAAAATAAGAATTAGCTGCTACGCGTTTCGCGATTGACGTTTCACGCTAAGCTTTTACCTTTGTGGGCTGATCCTTAAAAATAACTATATGCCGGGATTTGAATTATTTGGGGAAGAAGAAAAAAAAGAAGTGAACGATGTGCTTGAAACAGGCATACTGATGCGGTATGGGTTTGACGGACCGAGAAAAGGAATATGGAAAGCACAGGAACTTGAAAAGGCTATCACAGAGACTTTTGGAAGCAAATACGCGCAACTGGTATCCAGCGGAACGGCAGCATTAACTACTGCCCTTGCAGCTTTAGGTGTTGGCGCGGGTGACGAAGTGATCATGCCTTCGTTCACCTTTGTTGCCAGTTTTGAGGCTGTGTTAAGTGTGGGTGCTGTACCCGTTATTGTTGATATTGACGAATCGCTCACGTTAAACCCCGGGGCTGTACGAAGAGCCATTACCCCAAATACAAAATGTGTGATGCCGGTGCACATGTGCGGCAGTATGGCTGACCTTGATGCACTGGCACAAATTTGTGCGGAACATAACCTGCTGCTTTTGGAGGATGCCTGCCAAAGTATTGGCGCGAGTTATAAAGGAAAGTCCCTTGGTACCATTGGGCATGCCGGAACCTTCTCCTTCGACTTTGTAAAGACCATAACCTGCGCGGAAGGCGGCGCTGTTATAACCAACAGCGAGGATATATATATTAAATGTGATGGGTATTCCGATCACGGCCACGATCACAAAGGCGTTGACCGCGGCGCAGACCTTCATCCATTTATTGGTTATAATTTCCGTATCAGTGAATTGCATGCAGCAGTTGGGCTGGCCCAAATACGCAAACTGGATAAGTTCCTTGCCATCCAGAAAAAAAATCATGCAATACTAAAAGGCGCTCTGTCCCAAATACCGGATGTATCTTTTCGTATGATACCTGATGAGAACGGCGACAGTTGTACATTTCTCAGTTGGTTCCTGCCAACAGAAGAGATCACCCGTGCCGTTGTTGCTGAGCTTAGGGCGCGCAACATTTATGCAGGCAATTTTTATTGGTACGATAACAACTGGCATTATATACGCAAGTGGCAGCATTTGAAGAATGCTGCATCTCTCGGCGCTTTGAACGATGCACAAAAGGCCGCTCTAAGCAGGCTGAACAATACTGATCTTTCTGCCAGCGATGCTGTGATGGCCAGGTGTATCTCAACCCTCATCAACCTGTCCCCAACTGAACAGCAATTACATGAAAAAGGAAGCAAGATCGCAGCCGTAATTAAAGAAGTGCTGGAAAAAAAGCTGGCTGAAGCGTGACCGTAATTAATGGCTACAGTTCATATTTCAGTTTAAAAACAAGGGCGGTCCATTTTTCCAGCATGTTTTGTACATCAATGGGCTTGTAGGGCTTTATAAGAAAATCGTTCATGCCTGCATCAAAGCCCCTTTTCTTTTCATGCAGCAGTGCATTGGCTGTTACACCAATAATAAGCGGGGTATCTGTATTAATATAATATTCCCTTATTCTTTTGGTTGCGTCAACCCCATCCATTACGGGCATACGTATATCCATAAAAATAATGTCAAACTTTTCCTCAATAGCCAGTCCAACTGCTTCGGCGCCGTTGCGTGCTGTTTTACAGCTATAGCCCATTTTAGCCAGTATCTGTACCAGCAATACCTGGTTCATTTCATGATCGTCAACCGCCAGTATTTTAAGGGGTATTTTTCCTGCCATTTCATTGTCCAGCCATTCTATCTTTTTCCTTTGGTTAAAATATTTTTCAGAAGATTTCCCGTCAATTTTTTTAGCCTTTATGGAGAAGGTTACAATATTCCCCTTTTCCGTTTCATTGATCATTTTTATGTTGCCCCCCATAAGCGATACCAGCCGCGCAGCAATGGAAAATCTTAAAGAGGATACTCCAAACAGTATATTTTTTTTGCCGTTTGGGTCCTTATCTACTGACAAAGACCCGTTTGTACGGGCAGTTAAAACAGAGGCCGCTGCCTGCTCAATAACAAATTCAATACACAGAATGTCCCCATCCTCGCTTTGCAGGCGCACATGCAATTCAATATCTGCGTGGTCGTTATGTTTAACTGAGTCACCAATAATGCTCATAAGTATCTGCCTTAACCTTATGGGGTCGCATTCAATTAATACCGGTAAATTGTCATCAATATAATAGTCAACTTTTGATTCGTGAAAAGATGCGCCATTAACAGAAAACACTTCATTCAAACAATCGCGAAGAACAAAAGGTGTATTTTCCAGCGGTATTTTGCCGGTTTCTATGTGCGAAAAATCTATCAGGTCATTTACAACAGCCAATAGCGACATGCTGCTGCGGTGTATGCCCATTGCATATTTTTTCTGCTCTTCATCCAAAATTGTTTCCATCATTAATGAAACGTTGCCAATAATGTCGTGCATTGGTGTGCGAATTTCGTGGCTCATGGTAGCAAGGAAATTGGTCTTTGCCTTATTTGCAGTATCTGCAATATTCTTAGCATCCAGCAGCTCTGCCTCTGTTTTTTTACGCAATTTAGCCATGCGCAGTATCATGATATATATAAGCAATAATACCAGTATACGGCCGATGATACTTATAAATAAAAATACAGAAATCTGCTTATTGGTTATGGCGGATGTTGCGGGCTTGTATAAAATGGTATAGGTAATAATGGCTCCTGCAAGCATAAGCAAACCCATTATTGCAACCAATAAAAGCCCCTTTTGCTTATATGTGAGTGTTAGCTTAATGATAATTAAAAATCGCTTATTTCAACCCTTGTTGTAATAAAAACGACTTAAGATTACATTAAATATATCTTAAACATCTTTTAAGGTTTGCCTTCCAGCTTATCACAGTAGTCCACCGAACCCAGCCGGAATTTTACCGGAATTTTTACCGTCTTTTGTATTTGTAATTCTTTGGCGCAGAAAAAAGGAAGATGGGATGCATAAAAATTTGATGGTAATACTGCTGGCAAAAAAAATGTTTTGGATTGCAGGCTGTCTTTCACAGTAAATGAAGTCTTTAATTTATTTTGCACACTATCTGTCCGCAATTGGGCAGATGCAGAAAATGTAAAAGAAAATATAAAGAATATTCCCAAAACAGTTTTCTGCATAAAAGTGTTATTTGTATGTAAATTTACGCACTTAATTGATTGTTAGATTTTTAAAGTTGTAAACCTGTAGTTAAGAATGTCACTGAGCCAATCATTACAACAAAAGCTTTTACAGAGGCTGTCGCCGCAGCAAATTCAGTTAATGAAATTGCTGCAGATACCTACTGCAAACCTGGAAGAACGAATTAAAGAAGAACTGGAGGAAAATCCGGCCCTGGAAGTAAGCGAGGACAGCCATGACGACGAGTTCAGCGATGATGCAAAGGATGAAGGGGAGCCGGCTGAAGAATATGAAATAGACGGCAGCGATGAAGACTATGGCAACCTGGATATAAGCGAATATGTTGGGGAAGGCGATGATGATATTGCTGATTATAAATTACGCGACGATAATTACCCTGAGCTTGATGATAAAAAAGTAATGCCCTTTAAGATAGAAAACAGCTTTCACGAACTGCTGCTTGATCAGTTGGGTATGCTCTCGCTGGGGGAGAAAGATTTTAAAGTAGCAGAACAAATAGTAGGCAGCATGGATGACGATGGATACCTGCGAAGGGAATTGTCCTCCATAGTAGACGACCTCGCTTTCAGGCAAAATATAATGTCAACAGAAAAGGAAATAGAAGATATAATAAAGAAAATACAGCAGTTTGACCCGCCCGGAATATGTGCGAGAGACCTGAAGGAATGCCTGCTGCTGCAATTACAGCGTCAACTGGAAGGGGGAAAAGATGTTGCACTCGCTATACAGGTGCTGGATAAGTATTTTGATGAATTTACCAAGAAACACTACGAAAAAATTCAGCGCGGGCTTAATTTAACGGACGATGACCTTAAAGATGTTATCGGTTCAATTATAAAGCTTAACCCCAAACCGGGTGGCAACGTAGGTGAAATAAACAAGGCTGAAACGTATATCATACCAGATTTCTTTATTCTAAATACCGGGGGTAAACTGGAAATTACGCTTAACTCAAAAAATGCCCCCGATCTTCGTATTAGCGAGGGCTACCGGGACATGCTGAAAGAATATGATAAAGGGAGCAAAAAAGACAAGCGGCAAAAAGAGGCCGTAATGTTCATAAAGCAAAAAATAGATTCGGCCAAATGGTTTATTGATATGATAAAGCAAAGGCAGCATACTTTGTATAGTACCATGGAAGCCATTATGAACTACCAGAAAGAGTTTTTTTTAACAGGTGATGAAACCTCGCTCAGGCCGATGATATTAAAAGATATATCAGAAGTTACAGGCCTTGATATTTCAACGGTAAGCCGTGTTGCCAACAGCAAATTTGTTCAAACAGAATTTGGCACCTACCGACTTAAATTTTTCTTCAGCGAGTCATTAAGTACCGACAGCGGGGAGGAAGTAAGTACGCGTGAAGTAAAAAAGATATTAAGCAATATGATTGAGGGGGAAGATAAGAAGAAGCCTTTAAGCGATGAGCACCTTACAGAATTATTACAGCAAAAGGGTTATAACATTGCCCGCCGTACAGTTGCCAAATACCGCGAACAACTGAATATTCCTGTAGCAAGGCTAAGGAAAGAACTGTAATTATTTCGTTTAACAACCGGTTATTTTAACAGAAAAAGTATGACTGAAAACAGTAGTATTGCAGCCGAGCAGCCAACTATTTTACGGGTATTGGCAAGAATATGTTCGTACGCTTTTCACCCTTTATTTATACCAACCTACATTTTTTTATGGCTTACCGTACGTTTTCCATTTGCATTTCATGATCTCAGCCCGTTTGTTTTATTTACCCGAAAAATAACCGTATTCTGGATGACGGCCTTCTTCCCGGCATTTTCGGTATTCCTTCTGTCGCAATTAAAATTTATTGATAATATTTACTTAAGGACTCAAAGGGAAAGAATAGCACCTTATATAATCACAATGATCTTTTACTGGTGGATGTGGTACTTAAGCCTTCACTGGCCTGAGCAACCGGAGGTGTTGAAGTTCTTTTACTTAGGCATCGGGCTTTCTACCGTTGCCGGTTTAATTATAAACAATTTTTTTAAGATCAGTATGCATGCAATGGGTGTTGGCGGTGCAGTAATGTGTGTAATACTTACCAGCTTTTATTACCAGGTTTATCTTGGTGTTGATATCGCACTCATCATTATAATTGCAGGCACAACATGTACGGCCAGGTTAATACTTAACGAACATGCAAATAAAGAAATTTACTCCGGGCTTTTAGTTGGTATTGCCTGCCAGGCAATTGCTTACCATTTTTCAATGTAAGAACGGGAATCGTGAAACGTTAATGGTGAAAAGAAAACGTCCTGTCAATCGTTATTACCTTTTACACCGGCTTATTGATCAATAACCTGTTATTTTTTCTCCGTTATCACAACATCTGTACTTGCAGCGGCAAGCGAAACACCGTTCTTGTCAAGCAGATCAATTACAGCAAGGTTTATATATTGGCGAAAGGCATAAAATTCATCCAGCGTTTGCGACATAGAAGCAAAATATTGTACAGTAATAACATGTGCATTTGTACCCGTATCACTCAAAAAAACAACGCTGGTCTCAATTATATCATCCTGCATTATCATTTTAATTTCAGCCGTAATTTTTTTGAGTTGTTCCGCCGTGGCAGATAAACCTATCTGCAGTGTTATATCAGCCCTGCGCTGGGTACGCTGTGTAACATTATCTAAAATGGTATCAACCATTTGCTTATTGGGCACCGTGATGTATGTTTTAAAGTCGGTGCGTATGCGGGTACTGCGCAACCCTATCTTTTCCACTACTCCGCTAAAGCCCTGCACTTTTACTGTATCGCCGGTACTGAAGGGTTTATCAAAGAAAATGATAAATGAGGCGATAAGGTTCTCAAGGCTTTCTTTGGTAGCCAATGCAATGGCTGCACCAACAATGCTTAACCCGGTAAGAAAATTACTGACCCTGTAATGGAACGAGAAATGCAAAACTAATATGCCGCCAAAAAGGATAAGGAATACCTTGAAAAAATCTTTAAAAAATATGATGAGCTGGCTGTTATTGCCGTCACCTGAACTGGTTGCTTTTTCTTCAAGGATCAAAGCGCCAAACTTTACAAGACGTATGCAAAGCCTGATGAACATAATAATAAGGGCTGCATTTGTGACCGACTCCAGCAATGCTTGAAAGCTGACTTGCCTGAATACAATAAAGTTCAAAAAGGCGGGGAGCTTTAGTTTATCAAATGCAATAACGATGATAAAAAGAAACAAGAATATCTCCAGGGGGGAGATGATCAGTTCAAGAAAAGGCTCCTTATGAAAGCTTTTGCCCGTTTTTGAAAATATTTTATAAAGCAGTCCCGCAAGGTATTTTGAAATAAACCGCTTAACAATAAAGGCAATTATTATGGTACCAAATACGCCGAGATATATTTGAATGCTGTTATTTAATACCTGTTTTTGCAGAAAGTCTTCCATACAGCAAAGATATTAGAGCGTATAAATGAAAAGGCCTTCTTTTGTAAGAACAAAAAATTTATTGGCAAGTTTTTGCATTTTAATTACAGATGCAAGGTTAATATTAGGTTTTAGCTGTTGAATACTTAATGCCCCGGGATCTGAGAAATAAAGATACTGGTCGTCATGGCCAAATAAATGTTTATCTGAAACCTGCACATTTTTCCAGCCGGTTACCTGTACCCTTTGTTTTAAACCCCCATAATAATCAAAAATAAGCCAGCCATTTTTTATGTCATATAAATACAGCATCCCGTCATTATCAATTATACGCGATGGATCGTATTGCTCTGAAAATAAAATTCTAAAATCAGAACTTTCCAGCAAAACATTACCGTTATCATCAAGCTTTTTTATCTTACTGTCCAGTTCATCAAACAGCCAGTAGTTATTATCGTAGCTTTGGGCCACGGCTTTGGCCTGTAAAATGCCATACTTACGCAGGTCAATGGTATTAAGCGTATTAAAAAAACGGTCAAGTACAAGAATCGTAGAAAAGTCTTTATAATAAACAATGATCTTAAGAGGGTTGCTTACATCCACTGAATAAATATCGCCGTAACGGCGCACATCATTAAACACGCCCGCAGAATCGTATTTATCATCCAGTTTTTTTACCTGGTTATCTGAATTGATAAGATAAATGTTATTAAGGTTATCAATATAAAAATTAGTGTAATTGCCGGGTATTATGTTTTGCTTAAGCAAATTAACGGCCGTATCGCCGCGGGCCATAACTTTAAAGCATGGCAGCAGCAATATCATTAATACGGTACCGTTTATTCTTCCCATTTTTTTAATTCAACATCATTACCATCAAACGATGCATAGGTAAAATTGCGTATCCAGTCACCAAGATTTATGTAGCGGCTGGTATCGCTTAATTTATAATCTTTAGGGTTGTGGCGGTGGCCAAAAATAAAATAATCAAAATGCTCTTTTGCCAAAAGCTGCCTGCAAAAAATAATAAGCCATTCTTCCTCGCCAAAAAATTTTTCGTCTACGCCAGGCTTTTGCTCTTTACTTTTTTTACTGGAATAATTAGCCAGCCGAATACCAAGAGACGGATGCAACTGGCCGAAAAGCCATTGGCAAATTTTATTCCTGAATATTTTTTTTAAAAATTTATATCCATGGTCACCAGGGCCTAAGCCATCTCCATGACCGACAAAAAACCTTTTGTTATTCCATTCAAATATTTTTGGCTCATAATATACAGGTATATTCAGCTCTCTCTCAAAATAGCCGCTCATCCACATATCGTGGTTGCCTGTAAATGCATGTACTTTTATGCCGCTGTCAGTAAGTTCTGCCAGTTTACCAAACAGCCTCGCATAACCTTTGGGCACTACTTTTTTGTATTCATACCAAAAATCGAAAATATCACCAACAATAAATATTTCTGATGCATCATTGCGTATACTTTCAAAAAAGGCAACAATTTTTTTCTCCCTGGCCAGGCTGCTGTTATAATCAGGCACACCAAGGTGAAAGTCAGAAAGGAAATAGATTTTTTTGTTGGAAGAAACAGCAGGCATCATATTTCCTTTCCGGTTATATTATTTAATATATTTTTTATTTGCTGATAAATTAAGAAAAGTTCATTCTGAATAGCATTCCAAACAATGGAGTAATCTATAATCTCATACACATGAATAAGTTTATTTCTAAAGTCTTTTAAAATCCGCCAATGTACCCCGGGATTCGCTATTTTAAATTCTTCACTCATTCGTGCTGCCGCCTCTCCAATGATTTCAAAATTCCTGGCTACAGCGTCCTGGGTTTTTTCATCGGAAAGAAACATTGAAAGATTAAGGCCATTTATATATTTAGTGATTTTATCAATACATTCTTGTATATCCTGAAGTAATACAATATCATCCCTTTTAGACATATTGCAGATCTTTTTCAATAGCTTTCATATATCTTTCTTTTACACCATTTTTTGATATTACATCTACCTTTTTTTGAAATAGTTCTTCCAGTTCATAACTAAGATCAATAAAAGCCCTTGCATCAGGAATTGTTAATTCTACCATCACATCTACGTCACTTGAAATGGTGTTATCTCCCCTGCTATAAGAACCAAAAAGAGCCAGGCTTTTTAATGGATATTTATTAAAAAGCATTTCTTTATTGGCTTTTAAAGTATTAAGTACTTCGTTCATGCTTTAAAGTTAAGAAAATGTGCTGATTATTACATCCATACTATTTCTCCACCAAAAAGCAAAACACCTCCTTAGGGCCATGTACCCCTACCACGAGGGTTTTTTCTATATCGGCAGTACGGCTTGGGCCTGTTGCAAATGTGATGAGAGAGGGCAGTTTTGGATATTTATTTTTTGCAAGCACAAGGGCTTCTTTTACATCATACACCAACTGGCTGGTATAGGCAATGCAAATGTGTACCGGGGCATATACGCTTGTAGTTCTGCCGCTTTGCTGCGCACTGCTCATAACAATACTGCCTGTACGTGCCACTAAAAATTCACACCCTGTTATTGAAGCATCGCAATTTGTAAGGTCGCCGGAATAATTAATAGCTAAACCCGCAGAAGATAATGTTTCTTTTACCTGGGTTTCCCGGCAGTATATTTTGTCCCATTTACGGGAGGTGATCAACAACTGCAATTGGTGGGCTAATTCGCTTTCATCAATACAAAAGGAAAACCTGCCCTGCAGCCCGGTAAAATTTTGAGCAAATTCAACATCAATTTCCTGTTTCAACGGCTGAAATACGCTGTCGGTTCCTTCGCTTTGAGGAAAAGGAACAGGCACTGTGTTGCTCAGTGCCTGTCTTATTTTGCGTAAAATATTTTGCCTGGCTGGTGATATTTTCATCAGTCTTCTAATTTATTATGAAAGCGGCCGTGCAGGGTTATTAATACCCGGAACTCTTTCCTCCTGGGTACCCAGCCCATTTTCCGAATGCTTATTATCTAAAGGCGGGGCATCCACAACATCATCAAGCAGCTTTTTTTCTTCATATGGGCGTTTGCCTATCAGCACTTCCAGGTCGCTTTTAAATAACACCTCTTTTTTCAGTAATTCCTTAGCCAGTTTTTCAACCTGTTCCCTCTTCTCAACAAGTAATTTTTTTGTTCTTACATAACCTTCGTCAATAAGTTTTCTTACTTCTTCGTCAATCATCTTACCGGTTTCTTCACTAAAGGGCTTGGTAAAAGTATTTTCCTGTGAGGGATCGTAAAAACTAACGTTCCCTATCTTTTCATTCATACCATAAACCGTAACCATTGAATAAGCCATACGGGTTATTTGCTGCAGGTCATTTGAGGCGCCGGTGGATATCTTGCCAAAGAAAATATCTTCTGCAGCCCTTCCTCCGAGCGTCATACAAATTTGATCCATCAACTGGTCTGTATTATACAGGTATTGTTCTTTAGGCGTATATTGGGCATATCCCAAAGCTGCAGTACCACGTGGTACAATGGTTACTTTTAACAGCGGGTAAGCATGTTCAAGATACCAGCCGCAAATAGCATGGCCGGCTTCGTGGTAAGCAATGATCTCTTTTTCTTCCGGTAATATGATCTTGTTCTTTTTTTCAAGGCCGCCAATAACGCGGTCAATAGCATCCTGAAAATCGCTCATATCCACTGCATCTTTGCCTTTACGGGCAGCTATCAGCGCAGCTTCATTACAAACATTGGCTATATCTGCACCTGCAAAACCCGGCGTTTGCTCTGCCAGCTTATGAATATCAAGTGTTTGTGAGATCTTTATTGGCTTCAGATGTACTTTAAAAATAGCCTCCCTGCCTTTAACATCCGGTTTGTCAATGGATATCTGGCGGTCAAAGCGGCCCGGGCGCAATAGGGCCGGATCCAATACATCAGGCCTGTTGGTAGCGGCAAGAATGATTATTCCTGCGTCGCCCGCAAAACCATCCATTTCCACAAGCAATTGGTTAAGGGTGTTTTCCCTTTCATCGTTGCTCATTATGGCATTACGGCCACGTGCACGGCCGATTGCGTCTATTTCATCAATAAATATTATACATGGCGCTTTTTCCCTGGCTTGTTTAAACAGGTCTCTTACACGGCTTGCACCCACACCTACAAACAGCTCAACAAAATCAGAACCGCTCATACTAAAGAAAGGTACCTGCGCTTCACCGGCAACGGCTTTCGCCAATAATGTTTTACCTGTACCTGGGGGCCCTATTAATAACGCACCTTTAGGTATTTTGCCACCCAACAGCGTATATTTTTTGGGGTTCTTTAAAAAATCAACAATCTCCATTACCTCAACCTTGGCTTCATCCAGGCCAGCAACATCGCCGAAGTTAATATTCACCTTGGTGCCCTTTTCAAATAACTGGGCCTTGCTTTTACCAATATTAAATATACCACCCGGGCCGCCGCCTCCGGCTGGACCACCCATTTTGCGCATGAACAAGAATATCATTACAACAAAAAGAAGTATGGTAAAAAAGATATTGGCTGCGGGGCCATACCACTCACCTTCGGTTGTGATATGTATATCCGGTTTTTTTGTATTGGATATACTATTGTCCTTACAAAACTGGTCATACCTGCTTGGCCATGTTTTTGCGTCAGACACACCAAATTCAAATAAAGGGGCTGTATTATCTGCAGGTATTGTTTTTGGCAATTTATCCTGGTAAAATTCTTTCCTTTTAACGCTGTCACTGTTAAGATATACCCTTACAATGTCCTTATTCTTTACAAGATCCAGCTTGGTAACATCGCCTTGTAATAACATGTGCTGAAAAAACTCAGATTCTGTAATGGTTGTTGCATCCGGCGTGCCCTTGTAAAGGTTAAAACCTATAAGCCCTACAGCTATAAGGGCGTATATCCAATAAATGCTAAAACGGGGGCCTTTTCGGTTTTTATCGTCACCCCCTCTGTCAATAAGATTGGGTTTTATATTTTTGTCATCCTGTGCCATACTTGCTTACTTCACAAATTGTTTAATAGTTTTTTTACAAAAAAGTTCAAAAATCGGCTATATCAACTGTCATATTCTTCAAGTTCCGCATCGCTCCACATTTCTTCAAGCTTATAAAACTTACGTGTTTCTGCGTGCATAACATGTACAACTATATTTATATAATCAATCAGTATCCATTGTTTTGCCTGGTGGCCTTCGTGTTTATAAGGGGATTCATTGCACTCTGCCTTCACTGTATCTTCAACAGCGTCACTAATGGCCTTTACCTGCGTGGTGTTTGAAGCCTCACAAATAACAAAGAAATCAGCAACTGCTTCAGGTATTTTCCGGAGGTCGAGGGAAACAATATTTTCTCCCTTTTTTTCCCTTATAGCCTTTATGACAGACTTGAAAATTTTAGAATTACGGTTAAGCTTTACTACGCCGGTTTTTTTACGCTCAGTTAAAACAGATAAAGGTGCCAATAATCAATCGAATTTTAGTGAAATAATTTAATAAATGTGTTAAGGGCCGGTTGCAATTCAGCTAATTTTGCCAAAAATACTAATTTTTGTCTGCCAACAGCATAATTCATACCGACGGGCTACCATTTATAGAATTAATAACGGTTGACAGCACCAACAACTATGCCATGCAGCAAGTGCAAACATCAGCAATACAGCATGGTACGGCATGGTTTGCTTATGAACAAACCGCAGGCAAAGGGCAAAGGGCAAAGCAATGGCACACCATGCCGGGGCAAAATATTATTTTATCTGTGGCTTTAAATACCAATACATTACCAGTTTTCATGCAATTTTATTTAAGTGCCGCAATTGCACTTGCCTGTTATGATGTTTTTAGCAAATATGCAGGCAGCGAAACATGTGTTAAATGGCCAAATGATATATATTGGAATGACAGAAAGGCAGGAGGGATACTGATAGAAAACATTGTAAGAGGAAATAAATGGCAGTGGGCGGTAGCAGGCATGGGTATAAATATTAATCAAACAGCGTTTGGGGATAATGCTGCCAACGCCGTTTCGTTAAAGCAAATAACCGGCAGAAATTTTGACATTATAGCTCTTGCAAAAGAATTACGTGGCTGTGTGTACGACAGTTTTAAACAAATTGCCACTGATAAAGATGGATTGATGGCCCGGTATAATTCTGTTCTGTATAAAAAAGAGAAGCAGGTACAACTGCGTAAAGAGAATATCCTGTTCAACGCAATAATTAAGGAAGTAACACCAGATGGTAGGTTACATACTGAGGGGGCAATGTGGGATTCGTTCGGGTTTGGAGAAGTGGAGTGGGTGATTGCCGGGTAGTTCATGGTTCATAGCCCATAGTTCATGGAAAATACATGCGAATGCAGGTCACATAAGCTGCCTGGGCTAATAAATAATCTAAAGAATCGTTTAAAACACAACCCGCTGCCTTTTACTATGAACCATTAACTATGAGCTATGAACTTGCTCCCCTACCCCCCGAACGCCTTAACGATCTCCTCGGCGTGCCCTTTGTTTTTAGGCTTTTTGATGATCTTTATTATTTTCCCTTTTTCATCAATTAAAAAAGTTGTACGGTAAAGGCCCATGTAGTGGTTGCCAAACATTTGCTTTTCGCCCCATACGCCGTATTGTTCAATTACTTTACGTTTGCTGTCCGCGATCATTTTGAATGGCAGCTGGAATTTGGCTTCAAATTTTTTGTGGCTTTTTTCATCATCGGGGCTTACGCCAATTATCTCAATACCTTTTTGCTTAAGCAGCAAATAATTATCCCTCAGGTTGCATGCCTGTATGGTGCAGGTTGGGCTGTCATCTTCAGGGTAGAAGTACAAGGCCAGTTTTTTACCTTTATAGTCAGCCAGCGAAATTTTATTGCCGTCCTGGTCAATACCTTTAAATGCGGGTGCTTTATCGCCTTCGTTCAGCGTTATCATAATTAATTGACTGGTTTTATTTTATAGCTCAGTAAATAATTTTCGGAAGCCACTCCCTAAAAATATTTTGTTATACGGCAAACTTAATATTAATAACTTTATTTCTGTCTTGTGTTAAATGTAATAAAGCAAATTTTCGGGTAAGAATTGGCTTTCTGCATTAAATAATTACCTCAGCACAAGAAATTTGTTCTTTTTTCGTTTTAACATTATTATTTTGCATATGATGTGTAAAAAAATTCTACTTAGTTGTATAATAGCTACTGTTGTTTTTTCTTCCAAAGCCCAGTATGAGAGTTATAAGCAGGAGGGGGAATTTGGCGTTGGCGTCGGGCTCGACCATTATTTTGGTGACCTAAATACCAATGCCGCACTCAACCATCCTAAATTTACCGGCGGTGTTTATTTTTTAAAACAGTTCAGTAATTATATAGGAATTAAAGTTGCAGGCGATTATGCTTTTCTTGCCTATTCCGACAAATACAGCAAAAACCCTGTTCAGCTTGAGCGCAACCTTAGCTTCAACACCAATATTTGGGAATTTTCAGTAAACGGCGTATTTAATTTCTTTAAATTTATTCCCGGTGTTGACGGTTTTAACTATACACCTTACCTGTCGTTAGGGGCAGGCGTTTTTTCCTACGATCCCTATGCGTATTTAAACGGGCAAAAATATTTTTTACGTCCGTTAGGTACCGAAGGCCAGGGCAGCACCGACTATCCGGGCAGGAAGCCCTATAGCTCAATGGCAGTATGTTTTCCGCTTACTGTTGGTTTTAAGTACAGCCTTTCAGAAAAAACAAATGTATTTGCTGAAGTTGGCTACCGTTTTACTACAACAGATTATATTGACGATGTCAGCACCACTTACGCGGGACCGTCAACATTTCCACCATTGCCCAACGGCCAGCCTTCCCCGGCTTTTCTTTTGCAGGACAGGAGCTATGAATTGGGTACCCCCATTGGTATTAAAGGCCGCCAGCGTGGTAACAGCGCTCAAAACGATGCATACGTGTTGTTTCACGTAGGCTTTTCGTTTAACATATCTTCTTATAAATGCCCAACTGCCCAATAATAAAACAGCTGCATACCGGCAACAGACTTTTTCTTTTTAAATCTGCAGAATTTTATTGCCTGTAAATTGTATTTATGAATATCGGTTTTAAGCCGTGAGAAAATAAGGTTGTTACGGCCTTTCGCTGTGATTATCTTATAAAAACCATTATGTTTACCTTAAACCTTTTAATAAACTATTTTTAGAAAAATCTATTTTCTTAACTTCGCCAATTCTTAATCTCCCGCCAGAGTTATGGAGCAACTCGATAAAATTGATAAAAACCGCTTGCCGCGTCATATTGCCATTATAATGGATGGAAATGGCAGATGGGCCCAGGAAAAAGGCCAGGGCAGGCTTTATGGCCATTTTCATGGTGTTGAAAGCGTGCGCAATATTGTGGAAGGCGCCTCGGAAATTGGTATTGAATATTTAACATTATATACTTTCAGCACCGAAAACTGGGACAGACCTGAATATGAAGTAAGCGGATTAATGGAATTGCTGGTAGATACCATAAGAAACGAAGTACCCGTATTAAATAAAAACAACATAAAACTTCATGTAATAGGCGCTATACAAATGTTACCGGATTATGCCCGGAACGAACTACAGGAAGCTATGGAAGAAACCAGCCATAACACAGGGCTAAACCTTATACTGGCTTTGAGCTACAGCAGCCGGTGGGAGCTGGTAAATGCCGTAAAGAATATAGCTTTTGATGTTAAAGAGGGTAAAATTGACCCCGCCTGCATTACACAGGATACCCTGCAAAACTATCTTACTACAAGCGCTTTTCCCGATCCTGAGCTGATGATACGAACAAGCGGCGAATACCGCATAAGCAATTTTTTGCTTTACCAACTGGCCTATGCAGAATTATATTTTACTGATACAAGATGGCCGGATTTCAGGAAAAAAAACCTGGTGGAGGCCATTTTAGATTACCAGGCGCGTGAAAGGCGTTTTGGCAAAATAAGCGAACAATTGCAACATGAGCCTATGGCGCAATAGCCACGCAATTTTACTAAAAATGTTATTTAACAAACACTTTTAATTATTCCCGTTAATTTGCCGCCACTAAAACAAAACTGTCACGGGGGAAACAACTCCTTTGGCTACGTTAAAAAACAAATAGCAATCCGGATGCAGAAATTTTTTATAGCTTTTGTCCTGGCAACCATTTTTTGTATGGGCAGTTACTTAACTTATGCGCAGGTGCCAGGAAATAATCCTGCTGCTCCGCCAGATACATCTATAACTTCCATTAATGCAGACCTGGTAAACATATTCAGCCAAAGGGTTCCCCAAAAATATAAAGTAGCAGGTATAAAAGTAACCGGCAATAAATATTTTGATGAGGCCCTGCTTATTTCGGTAAGCGGTATTAACATTGGCGACGAAATTACCATACCCGGCGGCGATAATTTTTCAAAAGCCATAACTAAATTGTGGGGACAAAATTATTTTAGCGATGTAGCTATTTATATTACCAAACTTGAGGGTACAAATATTTATCTTGAAATAAATGTTATTGAAAGGCCAAGGCTTTCAAAATTTTTCTTTAAGGGCGTACCCAAAGGCCAGGCCGATGACCTGAAGGACAAAACAGCCCTGATAGTAAACAGGGTTATTACCGAAAACATGAAGCGTAACGCTGTTGACGCTATTAAAAAGTTTTATGCAGACAAGGGTCAGCCTAATACAAAGGTAACGATTGACCAAAGAAAAGATTCCGCTCTTGAGAACACGGCGATACTTACTTTTTATATTGATAAGGGAAAGAAATTAAAAACAAATGACATAAATTTTATCGGCAATACTGTAAACGATGACGATCTTAAGCACCAGATGAAGGATACTAAAGAGATGACACACTTAACGTTATACCCTGCCCCTGCTTCAGGCGGCCTTGCCCCCGCAAAAGTGTACACGTTCAAGGAATACCTCCATGAAAAAGGCTATCTTACTTTTACCAAAACAAAGCGTGTTTTAAGGCCGTATGTCCGTTTAAAATTCTTTACTTCCGCAAAATTCAATGCAACAAAATACGAGGATGACAAAAACAAACTTGTAGACTACTATAACTCACTTGGTTTTCGTGATGCAGGTATAATTACCGACAGCAAGAGGTTTGATACGGCCAGGGGAACCGTGAATATTGACATTAAAGTAGACGAAGGCCATAAATATTATTTTGGTAATATTACCTGGCGTGGCAATACTAAATACTCGGATTCCATTTTAACGCTGATACTGGGGATTCATAAAGGCGATACTTATAATTCAGAACTTTTAAATAAGAAATTAGGCAAAAATGTATCCCCTGAAGGCGGCGATATAAGCGGGTTGTACTATGACGACGGTTATCTTTTCTTCCATATTGACCCTGTTGAAACCGCCGTTTATAATGATACCATTGATTTTGAGATCCGCATTGCCGAAGGCTCTGTAGCAACATGGAAAAATGTTAAAATAACAGGTAACGAAAAAACAAAAGAATATGTTATCCGGCGCGAACTGCGAACAGTGCCGGGAGATAAGTTCAGCCGTTCGCAGGTTATCCGTTCTCAACGCGAGCTTGCACAGCTTGGCTTTTTTGACCAGGAAAAGATCGAACCCAATATTGTACCCAATCCCGAAGATGGCACTGTGGATATAACCTGGAAGCTGGTTGAAAAATCAAGTGACCAGTTAGAGTTGAGCGCCGGCTTTGGTGGTGGAATCGGTTTAACGGGAACACTTGGTGTAACATTTAATAATTTTTCCATTAAAAATATCTTCCACAAATCGGCGTGGGACCCATTACCAACAGGCGATGGCCAAAAACTAAGTGTTCGTTTTCAAAGTAATGGAAGTGCATACCGTTCATACAACGTCTCCTTTACGGAACCATGGCTGGGAGGCACAAAAAGAAATTCGCTTACGCTTAGCGTGTACGATACCAAATTCTCTAATACGTACAACCCGCTAACATTATCATATAACAGTTCCGCAGCCGACAGTTCTTATTTCAGAACAACGGGTTTTGCTGTAGGGCTTGGGAAACAGTTGAAATGGCCTGATGACTATTTTACTCTTAGCTTTACCTTTAACTATGCCCTGTATACCTTAAAGAATTATACCATTGACCAGTATCTTTTCCTGAAAGATGGTACTGTTTTTAATAACGGGCACTCTAATAACATCAGCGTAAAGGTTACATTGCAGCGTACATCAGTTGATGCACCTACTTTTCCGCGGCAGGGATCTAACTTTTTGGCCAGCCTGCAGTTAACTCCCCCGTTCTCACTTATTGACCCAAGTCTTGTAAATGATGCGAATCCTTATAAGTTGGTTGAGTATCACAAATGGCGTTTTACAGGTGAATGGTATGTGCCGATTGGCCAGGCTACAGGTGAAGATAAAAACAAACAGTTTGTACTAAAACTGTCTGCCAAGTATGGATTTATAGGGCGTTATAACAACAAGCTGGATATTTCACCGTTTGAACGTTTCCAGGTAGGGGATGCAGGGTTAAGCAACAGTTTCGCATTATTGGGATACGATATCATCTCGCAAAGAGGCTATCCTGTATATCAAACTTCCGACCCAAGAATTAACCCGGACCAAACAGGCGCCACACAGTACTTTACCATTTTTAATAAATATACCATGGAGCTTCGCTACCCGCTAAGCTTAAACCCAAGCAGTACTATTTACGCCCTTGGCTTTTTTGAAGCTGCTAATGGCTGGTATTCTTTCCAGGATTATGATCCATTCAGGCTTCGCCGTTCCGTAGGCCTCGGTGCCCGTTTCTTTTTACCGATGTTTGGATTATTGGGATTTGATTATGGTATAGGTTTAGACAGGCTGCAACCCGGCCAGGGCCTTAAAAATGCAGGCAGGTTCACATTTATGCTGGGATATGAACCTGAATAATAATACTATTGATAAAATGATTATTTTCATGTCCATGCAAAAAAATTGTTTTATGAAAAAGTTAATATTGCCTGTTTTAATTATCCTGTTTACAAGTATTGGTGCCCTTGCCCAGCACTACGCCATAATTGATACAAAGTATATTTTGAACAAAATGCCTGAATATACCATGGCCGATAAAAAGTTACAGGACCTTAGTGCTCAATGGCAAAAAGAAATAGATGACAAACAGGCATTTTTAAACCAAATGTATAAAGACTATGATGCTGAACAGTTTATGCTCAGCGATGAATTGAAAAAGAAAAGAGAAGATGAGCTGTTTAACAAGGAAAAAGAATTGCGCGACCTGCAAAAGAAAAGATTTGGCTACGAAGGCGACCTTTTTAAAGAACGCCAGCAACTGGTAAAGCCTTTACAGGACAAAGTATATAATGCTGTACAAAAGATCGCAGTGGCACATGGGTACGATTTTATTCTGGATAAGAGTGAGGGAATTACTGTTATATTTGCCGACCCAAAATTGGACAAGAGTGATGAAGTGTTACGGGAACTGGGGGTTAAGAGCTAAAATTTGTAAATAACCAAAATCAATAAAATTAAAAAAATGAAAAAGGTTTTCTTTAGCCTTCTGGCTGTATCAGCAATTTTTTTTGCAGGTGAAAAGGCCAGCGCACAACAAATGAAAGTGGGAGTATTTGATATTGATGCAATGGTAACTGCTATGCCTGCTTACCGCGACGTAGACAGTATGCTGAATATTTATCAAACCGATTCTCTAGCTACTGAATACCAGTTTTATTTTAGTGAATATAAGCGTTTGGACAGTACTTATGGGGTTGATTCAGGCCTTGTTGCACAAGGTAAATTAAAGCCCGCAACATTGGATTATATCAAAACCCAACGCCAGCAGATGTATGTTTACCTGGTAAACTGGCAAACAATAGGTCAAAGGAAGCTGGAGGCCAAAAAAGGGCAACTGGCCCAGGGCCTGTACACACAGGTTGAAACAGCTTACCGGAAAGTACTTGATGCAAAAAAGTATT
>Ga0207159_1069_pt2 | contig 21651 bp, 14 predicted proteins | sample Alteio_BWMinHeat_23_FD_153511 | JGI IMG/M metagenome (GOLD analysis project Ga0207159, IMG submission 153511) | Enriched cells from forest soil in Barre Woods Harvard Forest LTER site, Petersham, Massachusetts, United States -... | ecosystem: Environmental > Terrestrial > Soil > Temperate forest >... | reverse complement strand
AAGAGTTTTGCCATCATTGGTTTTATCCTGCCCGTTTGGTTGGCCGCCGTATCTTTTATTTAAGTAATGATTTCAAAGCGGAAAAAAGCAACCCGCTTATACCCAGGCTGCTTCAATGCAGCGCGGGCAAATCATGTTTTTATATACAGCTTATCCTTGTATTAAAATTAATGAATAAAAATACCGATGTCGTTTACCATCTACCGGGAAGCAAGTTTTATCGGCCAGCTCCTGTTTTCATCAAGAGGTGTCCCCAATCGCTGAAACACTTGCTGGTATTGGGTTTGTTTTTAAAAATGGGTGTCCCGTCCTATTTTTGAGGCATGTTTATCCGGCAAAAGAAGAATAAATCGGGCACAGTTAGTGTTCAAATTATTACAAAGAATAAGGGCAAGTACAAAGTTGAAGCAACTATTGGCAGTTCGGGCAGCGCTGAGGGGATTGAAGTGTTGCTTCACCAGGCTAAGTACGAGATAAGCCGGCTACAAAAACAACAAGAGCTATTTGTTTCACAAGTTGATACTGGTATTGAGGGATTTTTACATGGTTTGTCCAACAATAATATAAGGGTGGTTGGCCCTGAATTGGTTTTCGGCAAAATTTATGATGCCATAGGATTTAATACCATTAAAGAAGATTTATTCCGGCATTTGGTAATTGCCCGGCTGGCTTTTCCATTAAGCAAATTGAAAACCATAGATTATTTGTATCGTTTCCAGGGCATTGAGCTTAATATCAACAGTATTTACCGGTTTATGGATAAGCTGGCCAAAGGCCTGAAAGAACAGGTACAGCAAGTTGCTTACCAGCATACCCTGAAACTGCTTAAAGGTAATATCAGTATTGTGTTTTATGATATGACAACACTGTATTTTGAAGCCAGCGACGAGGATGACTTACGAAAAACAGGTTTTAGTAAGGACGGCAAGCCCCAAAATCCACAAATATACCTGGGCTTGCTGGTTGCTGCTGGCGGATATGCCATAGGCTATGATATGTTTGAAGGCAATGTTTTTGAGGCACATACTTTTATTCCCTTTATTGAAAAAATGGCCCAAAAATTTAACCTGTTAAAACCAGTTATAGTAGCTGATGCCGGTTTGCTGTCTGACGATAACCTTACCGCCTTGGAACAAAAGCAATATATTATCGGGGCAAGGCTTAAATCGGAAGCAACCGGCATTAAACAGCAAATACTGTCTGCCGGGCTTAAAGAGGAACAAACTGCTGTGATAAAAAAAGGGCACCGTAAACTTATTATATCTTATACCAATAAGAGGGCGGCCAAAGACGCCCATAACAGGAAACGGGGATTGCAGCGGCTGGAAAAACAAATAAAGCGGGGTAAACTTACCAAAGCCCAGATCAACAATAAGGGTTACAATAAATATTTGAAAATGACAGGGGAAGTGCAAATACAAATAGATTATGAAAAATATGAACAGGACGCACAATGGGATGGCTTGAAAGGATATATAACCAATGGTAAACTTACCCCCAAACAGGTTATTGAAAATTACAGTCATTTATGGCAAATCGAACATGCCTTCAGAATGTCTAAAACAGACCTGCGCATACGTCCAATTTATCACCGTTTGGCTGACCGGATAGAGGCACATATTTGCATATCGTTCACTGCTTATGCTATTTACAAAGAACTACAGAGGATTATACACCTTGAAAAATTACCCTTATCAGTACAAAAAGCCGCCGAGCAAACACAAAATATGTATCAACTATCTGTAACGCTTCCAGAATCCAAACACAATAAGAACATCTTGCTTAAAATGACCGAACCCCAAAACCTAATAGTGAAATTAATAGCCAAATACTATTAGGGTGTCCCAAAGATTAAAACAGGAAGAGTTTTGCCATCATTGGTTTTATCCTGCCCGTTTGGTTGGCCGCCGTATCTTTTATTTAAGTAATGATTTCAAAGCGGAAAAAAGCAACCCGCTTATACCCAGGCTGCTTCAATGCAGCGCGGGCAAATCATGTTTTTATATACAGCTTATCCTTGTATTAAAATTAATGAATAAAAATACCGATGTCGTTTACCATCTACCGGGAAGCAAGTTTTATCGGCCAGCTTGTGTTTGTATTTAAAATTCCTCCCGGCGTGAAAAATTTCTGCCTGCACAGGCTGGCGTACCCGGACCTTACTGTTTTGGCTATTGGGTACAGGCGATGTTTTTTCATCTGCGCGGGACAAGGTTAGTAATGGCAGGTTTTCTTGTTTCGAAAGAAGAAAATAAGCATGATTTTCCCAAGACGGATATGGATGTAAAGGAGCAGATAGTTTACTATAAATACCGGAGGAAAGGCAGGCCACCTTTGTAAATTTGATGGCAGTACCAATAGAGAGAACACAAGGGTTACTGTTAGAAAGGTGGATAAGCGGGAAAATAATTTATTGACACAAAACCTAGCCTATGATATAATAGTGGGTAAAAAACTGTTGCTGAAGTAACAAAAACATGTTGGGAAATACAATAGCTGCTACGAAAGGAAACAAATCCGATTACATTACAAAACTTATGTTTAAAAGTAACTGATTGCTCCTGATTCCGATAAAAATACGATTGGTATGTAACGTAAAAGATATTGGCGAAGAAAACATTTCTCCTGTAATATTATAAATAAAAACTTATGCAAAACAAAACAATTACATCAGGGGAGGGGACATGCCTGCCAGCAGGCTGATACAATCTTCCTCAAGCAGCTTTTTTTATTGCAAGATTCCCAAAAGTGGCACCCTGAACAATGCTTGTTCTTAAAAAATACGGGCGGCTCGCTTTTGCCTGTTGTTGCTGTAATTTCCTGTAGAAGCTTTTGCGCTTTGGCTGTATATTGTTTGAGCCTGAGGGTAATTGTTTTGTTGGTAGTTATACCTAAGTCATGAACACGCAGCAGTATCCGGCAGATTGCCTATTGCCCAGGCAGAAATCGCGAATTTATCTTTTGGCGTAATTTTTTCAACCGGCAGGGTAATATTGTCGCTGGTAAACTTTTCCACATCATTCATTAAAGTCTGCTGCTGAGTTTGCCAGCTTTTGAAAGTGCAATGCAGGCGCGCGGTAATGGTTTTAAGATGTAATACCATAGGTTTTTTATTGAGGATGATACAACGAAACGCTGTAAATTATTGACTTAACATAGCGTTAGCCGACAATATTAAATTAGCAGGCCCCGCTTACAAGGCGGGCATTTTTTGGGGAGTTCGCCCCTCAGGTGGCCAGTTACCAATGTAAATCCAGTTTTTTCCCATGTTGCGACAGCTACAACCAAGATTCCTGACATGGATCGCAATTGTTATTTGTGGTGACAGTGCCTTGACCTCTTTAAGCATAATTTTTAATTATTGAGGAATAGGTAAAGGTTTAAACAAAAATACAAAATGCTCAGCTTGAATGTAATTTATGCTTTTATAGAAGTTTAGAGCAGGCATATATTTGCTGGCCATAAGTGTTACTACCTATAACCTTGATCTATTGCAATTATCGCCAAGCTGAGCCACGGACCTATCTAAAGTCTTCTGATTTCTGCCAACAATAACTCCTTTAGCACCTTCATTTTTAAATTCCTGGGCAATGCCAAACCCTATGCCACTATTACCACAACTACAAATTTTAAAAATATGAGAGACGACAGATTTACAATTCGAATTGCCCGTTTACGAGAGCAATTGGTACTATTGGTAATAAATGGAAGCCGATAATTATAAATGTAATTGGCACCCGTAGCATTCGTTTCGGTCGGTTGGATGCCATAGTACCACACATTTCAAGGAAAGTACTAACCGAACAGTTAAAAGAACTGGAAGAAGATGGACTATTGGAAAGATTGGCCTATAAGGAAATACCACCAAGGGTAGAATATAAGTTGTCTGAAAAAGGGTTAGCATTTTTGCCAATTTTAGAAAACATAAAAGAATGGAATTCAAAATATGAAATAGCTCCAATACCCAAAGAGGCTGATTACAATTAGTGTAAATTATGCCAGATAGTGATGTTCCAGCATAAGCTATATTATTACTATTCTAAACCTTTTTCCAAATCTTCAATAGTTGGCAAGTCCCCTTTGAGGTTTTCTGGTATAGATTTGATTATTTGATATTCTGAAATGCCCAGCGGCGTAGAGATATTTTTCAATGAATATTCCACGACTGCGTTGTTGGGTGTTTTGCATAATAAAATGCTTATGTTGGAAAATCTTGTGGATGCCTCAACTTGTCATCTGCCACGTTCAAATAAAAGTTAAGCTTACAATGAAAAAGACGCAGATAGTTTACTGAATTGGTGGGCTCAACAACGAAAAGATGAATGAAGTTTGTGTCCTGCAAAAAACAATTCACGCTAACCCTCTCACTTTAAAAACATTTTACATGGAAAATTTCTTATATATTTGGTCGATTGATAATTAACATTAATTTAGCATAGACAAAATGATAGTGTCTCTCGTAAAATTAATTGCTTGATACTTTTTGTGTGGAACCAAATGCAGGACGCAGACATTGATCAAGCTGAAAGTGCGTTAACTAACATCAAAACTAACCTTAGCCATATGAAGCATTTCTACCTGTTGTTGTGTTGGACAGTATTTACCTGCGGGGTTTTTGCCCAAAAGCCCTGTTCCTTGGATAACTTACCTTCAAAAACGCTGTCCCGTTTAAATGCACGGTTCATTTCGATGAGTGGTGATATCCAGGGACGTTCTTGCGCATTACTTGTACGCATGCAGAATGCCGAAGCTAGGCTAAAAGAAAGAGTTGCCCGACAGGACAGCACTAAAGCCGCGGTGATGTTTGGTAATTCCCAAGCTACCTATTCAAACTTGCAGGATAAGCTGCAATCAACAGCATCGAAAAGTTATTCACTGAATGAATATATCCCTAACGTGGACAGTATGGCCAACGCGCTGCACTTTTTACAATTATCTCCGTCATTCCTCAGTCAAGATAAACTTCAGCAGATTGCCGTATTAAATACCAGCTTCCAGCTATTACAAAGCAAACTGCAGGCGGCCAATGAAATTCAATCTTTCGCTCAAATGCGCACTGCGCAATTAACCGCTCAACTGAATAACTTAAATCCCGGCAATTGCCTGCAAAATATCAATCAACAGGTTTTTCATTACCAGCAACAAATCACCCAACTAAAAATATTTTAAAAGACCGGGACGAATTATTTGGGCAATTGCTTAGCGTGGTCAGCAACTTGCCGGCATTCAAATCATACATGCAGGAAAATAGCTATTTATCTAGGTTGTTCCCTGTTTCAAAAAATTATGGGACCCCGCAAGCCGTGAACGGGCTTCAATCCATATCAGAAATAAAAAAAGAACTACAGGACCGGTTCGGAAAAGATGCATTAACGCCTGATGCTGCCACGGGTACCAGCCCCCTGCAAAGTACCGTGCAATCGGCGCAGGCGCGGCTCAGCCAACTAAAGGACAAAATCGATGCCGCAGTAGGCGGGAGCAGCGACATGATGCTCCCCGGGTTCACCCCATCGGGGACAGCCCATAAAAACTTTTTCAGGCGCCTCAGGTATGGGTTCAATTTTCAAAGCGAAAGCAGCACGTCAGTCTTGCCGGTGGCAAGTGACCTTGGAATGGGTATCGCCTATATGGTCAGTAAGAAAATGGACATAGGGCTTGGGGCCTCTTTTAAGAATAGGCTCGGGTAATAGTATCAATGATATTCATCTCAGTAACCAGAGGACCGGTTTGCGCAGTTTTGTGGATATCAGGGCTAAAGGGTCCATTTGGATCACTGGTGGTTGGGAATACGATTATTACCAGGGGCTCCTAAAATTTGCAGATGTCGCGAACCTTGACCTCTGGCAAAAAAGTGCCCTGGCCGGGCTGACAAAAAAGTATAAAATTGGGAAGCAGGATGCCAATATGCAGGTGCTGTACGATTTTTTAGCCAGCCAGCAAACGCCCCATGCACCCGCCATTAAATTCAGGATAGGATACGATTTTTAATTCTTAGCCACGGAAAATAAATAAAATGATTTTTTTCAATCGATCAACTCGCCGGAAAATAGTTTGGCTGTTTATCATTTGTTCAAGCCGGCTCATCGCTCTTTGTCAAACTTATGGATTTGCCTTTCCAAGTGCCAACAATACCTTTTTGAGGGCGGCGGGTGAAATAGGGTCCCCTTCGGGAGTGGGCATAGACCTGTATACGGGCACCGCCTAGGTAAATATCCCGATCTGCAACCTGAGCTCTAAAGTTTTTAACACCCCCATATCGTTAAATTATGCCGGGGCACGTGGCATCCGCGTCCAGGCGGCTTGGCTGGCAGCTCAATGCAGGGGGAAGCATCACTAGGGTTGTTAGGTGTTTCCCCGATGAACTCCCCAACGGCTTTTTAGGCACGGGGCAACTTCCTGCCAACGCCATTGGCACCGGGGGCAATGGGGGAAGGTCGTGGCGGGTTATGTCCTGTCCAACATCAACCCCACGACAAGCCAATGGGATGCGCTGACCGGCATGAACAATAACGGCACCCTTCCCGGGCCCCCGACAGCCGATGGGGAGCCGAACATCTTTTATGTGAAGACGCCACTGTTTAATTTTCAATTTTCTTTTGATGAAAACGGCAACCCCGTGTTTTCCAACGCAACCGGTATCCAGGTCTTCGCTCGCAATTTTAATAATTCAACCAACTATGCGAACTGCTCCTTTGAAGTGATCGACGACCAGGGAAACCAATATTATTTTGGCAGCACGCCTGCATCCGTGGAAAACACGACCACTACGCTGTTCAATACCTCCTATACCTTTCCCAGCACCTGGTACCTGGATAAGATCGTCGCCTATAACTCCACAGATGTGGTCTCTTTGAGTTACACCACCGCACCCAGTTCAGACGTTCTCTATCACTACTATGGAACGATGATCTCCGATCAGCAGGGACATGTGTATTACGATACGCTGAATCCCACGGCCAGCACGGTGGCGGCAAAATACGTTTCAAGGATTGTGTCGATGAGCGGCGAGGCAGATTTTACCTACAGTTATGGCAGAAGCGATGATGTCAACGGTGCTATCCTTCAAAATATATCGCTCCAGGCCTATAACTCCCAGAGCCAATCCAACAACTCAACCCTGCAAATTTTTTATTTCTATTACAGCTATTTTGGGGCACCTTCTACGGACCCAAACGTGTTGAGGTTCCGGTTGGACAGCATCTTTGTAGTGGGGAATACCAGTGCGACCTCGGCTCCGCTTACCATCAAATCGTTTGTCTACAATACAACCAACCAAATGCCCACCCGCAAATCACTTTCGGTGGCTGATTATTGGGGCTATCTTCATTATATTCCTTCAGAGACTTTCACGTTGTTTCCCAACAACGACAGGACACCGGTAGCGGCGGCTGCACAGACAGATGTTTTGACGTCCATTACAGACCTAACCGGACTGACATGGAACCTGTCTTACGAGTTGAATGATTATTACAATGCATCTTCTAATACAACCATTAAAATAGGCGGATTACGTGTAAATAAACTGGCAGAAACGCTGTCGACCGGGGAAACACTAAGCAAAACGTACAGCTATGTAAACAGTTCGGGGAATTCAAATGGCCAAATTTTAAGTAATTCCTACAGCCTGGTTTCTATCACAAAAATCGATACGATCTCGCCCGGCAATTACGACCAAATGACCCAATACTATTCTGAATCACCTTCAGAATAGTATGATATAAACGGCGATTTTTTTGGTTATTCCACGGTGAAGATCACAGAACAAAACGGCGGTTACACGACCTCCTCCTTTTCAACTTTAGCGATTTCGCTGATTCTTTTATGTATTATAATGTCAGCAAAGCATCCGTCCCGGATATCACGTCCACCGTGTCGGCCATGTACAAGCGGGGCCTGCTGACGGATCAAACGGTCTATAACGCGTCAGGAAATAAAATATCCGCGGAATCATCACCGCTTGTTACCTCCTATGCCTCGCTTACTTCACCGGTCATTAAAAAATCACCGGGTTTTAAATGGGGTGTATATATCTTTAATGTACATGCCGGCGGGATCATCCCGGTTTTTTATGTATACACATCGTCCTATTGGGTCAATGTGGAGAATTACCGGTTGACGCAAACCAGCCATAGTGACTACGACCAGCTGACCCCGGCCAATTTTATTCAAAAGAATACCAGCTTTACCTATTGCCCCAATAACAGGCATATCCGTTCACAAACCACCACCGATTCAAAAAATCACACCCACACGCAAACCTATTATCACTCGGACGATACAGGGGTACCCTTGGTAACACCCGCAGAACAAACGGCTCTCCATGCCATGGCCGCTGCCAATTGTACCGGGGCGCTGGTGCACGAGACCGACAATAAAAACAATGTCATTCACGAAGACCATAAGACCTATACCGCCTTCCAGCTTGGTACGACTACGAACGTCTTTCCCACGGCGATATCCTCATATGTCACCGCCTCCCGGAACCTGATCAAGCAAACTACCTATAATTATGATGCGTTGAGCGGGAACGTGCTTTCCACCAATGAGCTGAATGGCCTAGTGACGAGTTTTTTATACAAATACAATGGCAGCCTGGTAGTGGCAAAAGCCGTTAATGCCACTAATACCGCAACGTATACCACACAAACGGTGACACAAACAGGTTACATTAACGTGCCGCCCAGTACCTGGACAGCGCAAACTGCTTCCTTTACCTCGTATGCCGCGGGGACGATCACCATCTCGTTTCCCCCCGGTAGTTACCTCGCCGGGCAAGGCGGGGTTACTTGTTTTTTAATTTCACTTTGTCAGGCCCGGTAAATGAATCCGCCAGCCTTTGCAATAGTTCCGTGACCAATTATACCTGCGCAGCCCCCAACACCGTAAGCTTTAATAATATGCCCGCGGGTATCTATACACTTTCCGTAACGGCATCGACCAACACCGCGACAACTACTGCCCTGGTTAATTTCAGTTACCCGGACTATAGCATCGGTTCTTCCGGTTATACGGAGTTTTTTTACGAAGGCTTTGAAGAATACCAGGGGGCAGTCACTACCGGCAGCCATACCGGCATCGCATCTTATTCCGGGAGCTACACGGTGCCCTTTACCTTACCCAACAGCAGGAGTTACCTGTTGGAATGGTGGAGTTTTTCGTCCGGTATTTGGTCTTTTCATGAACAGTCTTATACAGGCCCCATTGCCTTATCCGGCCAGATTGACGATGTCAGGGTGTTCCCTGCCGACGCGCAGATGATCACAAGCACTTTTGCGCCAATGGTTGGCAAGACTTCTACGCTTGACACCGCTGGATTTGCCGAATATACCCAATACGATGGGTTGAACCGGCAGAACCTGGTCCTGGACAACGACCTGAACATCAAAAAAGCCATGGATTACGGGTACAAGCAGGCAATTGGGAGGTACACGGTCACGCTTCAAAATTCCACTACCTATCCGGCCGGGATCGTTACGGCGACCATTGATAATGTAGCCTACAGCTTCCCCGCGCCGAATGCCAGTACGCAGATAGCTGTTACCCTGCCGGCTGGTATCCACACCATCCAACTGGCTTACGGGCCATCGAACTGCTACGTGATCAATGGCACATCCTATACCGCGTCACAAACCAACCCGGCGATCAGCGTCACCGTAGCAGCCAACCTTAACATTGATTACGTCAGCACCTGTACCACCACTTCGAGCCAAACCGGCAATTTAACCACTGATGTCACCAATACCAATGCCTACAGTTGTACGGGTTGCCAATATACTACGACTGTTTATTTTTCAGGATCAGTGATAGGAGTGGGCACCCAACTTTATACAGATACCGGCCTTACGCAAAAGGTGACTGGTAAAACATGGTTTGTATCCTATACCAATAGTGGTTACTCGTGGCTATTGAGCAGTACCGGAGTAGTGAGCGGAAGTGCTTCCCCATGCCCGTAGGCCTGTTTAACATTTGAATAAAAAAATGCACTCATTATAAAAGTTGGAGATCATGCAAAAAATATATTGGTTGTTCGCGATGTTTGCCGGCAGCTTCTTACCTCTACCCAGTTGCTTTTCCCAGGCCAATTTGCCTGCGGCTTATCCACTGACAAAAAAAGTCAATTATTCCAGGGTTTGGGAAGCCTCCGCCCCAGTGCAAACCCTTTCGGATCTTTTATCCAGGCAAGTGGCAGATGTTAAACAAACAACAGAATATACAGATGGTTTTGGGCGGATCATCCAGATCGTGGGGAAGCAGGTAAGCCCTTCCGGGAAGGGTGTCATCTCGGCCAGGATCTATGATTCAGTCACCGGGAACGAGATATACAAATACCTTCCCTTCACGGCTGATTCACTGCAGGTGACCGATGCCAACGGTGACGGCAATTTCAAGGCAGATCCATTCCAGCAACAGTCAGCGTTTTACAACTCGCAGATGGCTGCCTTTGGTCAAACCGGCGAATATAATCTGGGGTCAAACGCTTCCAATTGGGCCTATAGCAAATCAACTTATGATAACTCGCCGTTAAACAGGGTGACCGGTACTTTTCAGCCGGGGAGCGGCTTTGTGGGCAGCAACACCGGGTCCGGCGCCAAATTCCTGGTCAATACGGCGACCGACAATGTACAGGTCTGGAACATCGCCGGTGCGCTCGGGAGCATACCCATCAATGGCGGTGTTTATGGAGCAGGCCAACTCAACAAGTCTATCGCAACCGATGAATCAGGCCACCAGATCATTCAATATACGGATAAAGACGGCCATTTGATCCTGTTAAAAACACAGTATACGGCCAGTGCTGATCCCGGAACAGGTAGTGACCACCCGGGCTGGCTCTGCACTTATTACGTGTATGATGGTTATAACAACATGCGGTTTATCATCACCCCCAAAGTGGTGCAACTCATTTATTCCGCAGCCACCTGGGTGGCAATCACGCAGGCGGTCGCAGATGAACTTTGTTACCGTTTTGAATTTGACCTGTTCAACAGGCTGGTCATCCGGAAAAACCCCGGTACGCCCACTGGTTCAGGAGGCGAAGTGTGGATGGTATACGATCAGCGCAACAGGCTGGTGATGCAGCAGGATGGCAATTTGCGTGCAAACAGGCAATGGTCCTATATCCAGTACGACGGGCTGGACAGGCCGGTCAGCACCGGTATCATCACCGACAGCACCAATTATCTTAACCTCGCGTACCATGCCAACCTGGCCGCGACCAGCATTGCCTATCCAAACCCTGCTGTGTATACAAACGAATTGCTAAAGCAAACGCATTACGACGACTATTCCAACATGACCACTACGACCACCTCGTCGTTGACCTCCACGCTGGACGCGACGGTCAACGGCTCGGGCAATACGGCTTTCAGCGCCAGTTACAACACCTCGCCCGCCTATACGCAGGCCATTACCAAAAGCACGCAGACCCGCGGGATGGTCACCTGGGTCAGAACAGAGATCACCGGGGCAGGGTACACGCCCAACAGCAAATACGAATACCAGGTGAATTTTTACGACAATAAGGACCGGGAGATCCAAACGCAATCCATAAATATCACAGGAGCGGAGGATGTCAGTACCGCACAGTATGATTTTAGCGGGAAGACCTTAACGTCGGTGCTGGTGCATAAAATAATGATTTCAGGCACCCTAAACCAGACCCATACCTCCGTTGAGAAAATGACCTATGACCAGGTCGGCCATTTGCTGACGGTCACCCGCAGTTTGAGTACGCTTTTCGCGGGCGGCTTACAAGTAACGACCCCTGCTATTACCGTCGTTTCAAGGACTTATACAGAAAACGGCGCGGTGCGTCAAAAAAACATCGGGCAACAGCGGGATGCAAACAACAATCCCACGTCCACCCCAATCGAAACGCAGGTATTTGACTATACCATCCAGGGAAAGATCTCCGGGATCAACAGGGTGTATCTTTCTCCTGGGTATGTGATCCCTTCTTCTGGCGGCAATTATTTTGGCCTCGAGTTAGGGTATGATAAAACCACATCATCGTCCGGTCACTCCTATACCGCCGCCGAATACGATGGCAGTATCACCGGTACGACCTGGAAAAGCAGGGGCGACGCGGTGGACAGGCAATATAATTACAGTTATGACAACGAAAAACGGCTGACGGCGGCTAATTTTATTCAAAACACCAGTGGGTCCACCTGGGACAATAGTTATGTTAATTTCACGGAGAACGGCTGGGCCTATGATTACAATGGCAATATCACGGCTTTGAACAGGACAGGTTTTCAACTCGGTGGTTCAGCAACGGTCGACCAGCTTACCTTCACCTATAATCCCAATTCCAACAGGCTGCAGAACGTCATCGACGCGGCCAATAATGTCAATACAAAATTGGGGGATTTCCGCGCTTCGCAATCTTATCTTTCGTCCCTCGGTATCAGCAATAAAACAACGCCCAATGCTGCTTCTTACGTGGATTATACCTATGACGCGAATGGGAATATGCTCAAAGACCTGAACAAGGATATTGGCACCGCCACCGCCAATGGCATCAGTTATAACTATCTTAACCTCCCCAAACAGGTGACCTTTGCCAAAGGTACGATCCAATACATCTACGATGCGGAAGGGAACAAGCTGCAAAAGATTACCATTGAAAATAATGTAAGCATCCCTTACAATGGCACGGCTTATACCACCACGGTGACCACCACCACCACTTACCTCAACGGGTTTGTGTATAAAACGGTGGGCTACCAAAATCCCAGTTTACAAACCCTCGAAACCAATTTTGTTCTGCAGTTTTCCATCCATGAAGAGGGGGCGTATCCGGTTCATACCTGCCGTCGGGGCGATCCCAGCGAGTTATGTATTCGACAATTTCATTACCGATAACCTCGGGAATGTGCGCATGGTATTAACGGATGAAAAACAAATGGATACCTACCCCGTTGCCAGCATGGAAGGCGGTGTACCCGGGCTGACCAATTCAGGGACACTAATCTATAACGAGGCGGCCTATTATTCCTTTAACAACCAAAGCGATATTACAGCCACCGTGACCGTTGGAGGGGTACCGTCACCCATACCTTGGCTTGCCAACGCGGCCAACAGCACGTATTACAATTACAACGGAAGTTCGGCCACCACCCCGCCTGTTAATACGAACCCGAATATTGAGGTTAACAACAACAACACGAATCCCAGCAGTTATGTCTACCGGCTTAACCCTGCAATCAATACGGGGGATAATACCGGTCTTGGGATCACAATCAAAGTGATGGCAGGCGACCAGGTCTCTATTTTTGCCAAAAGCGCCTGGCACAACCCGTCCGGGGGCGCGATCAACAACGGCGCGAGCCTGGTCACCTCGGTGCTCACGACCTTCCTGCAGTCCCTTGCCAATACCCCCGCGATCGTGGCAAATATGCATGGAACCGTCACCGGCGCGTTATTAAATACCCCCAATACCACCACACCCCTGTCCGCTATTTTGGGATCCGATAATACCCTGACAGGGTCGGGGGCGACACAGCCCGTGAAGGCAGGGATCAACTGGATACTGTTCGACGACCAGTTCAGGCCGGTACAGGCAGGAAGCGGTTACGATGCCGTTTATACGGGCGCCGATTATGTCAAATCACATGTGCTGGTGGGTTTGCCGAATTTGACCATGCCGAAAAATGGTTACCTGTATGTGTATTGCAGCAACGAAAGTAATATGGATGTCGTTTTTGATAACCTGCAGATCATTAATACGCGCGGGGCCATCGTCGAAGAGACACATTATTACCCGGATGGGCTGGCCATGGCAGGCATCAGTGACAGGGCCTGGAATAAACTTCAAAACAGTTTTCATTACCAGGGCCACGAGATACAAAACCAGGAATTTAGCGATGGCAACGGATTGGAGGACTATGATTTTGGCGCGCGTTTTTACGACCCGCAGCTAGGCGTATGGCACAATGCAGACCCTGCCAGCCAATACGGCAGCCCTTATATGGCCATGGGAGACAATTGGGTGAACGGCCGTGACCCCAATGGCAAATGGTTTCTCGAGTTTGCCATCGGTTTTGTGGCCGGTTATTTATCGAACGCGATTGAAACGGGTAATTGGGGATGGAAATCGCTCAAGGCCGGGCTCATCAGCGGTATTGGCGCCGTCGCGGGCATCTATATAGGGACCGAGGTCGCATCGGTATTGCCGGCCACTACTGATATTTTTGAAAAGGAGCTCATCAGCAACCTGGCGTCGTCGGTCATTATTGGGGCGGCAAGTAGTGTCGCTTCCGGTCACTCTGTCTGGCAGGGTATGGAATCCGGGGCGATCAGCGGTTTCATGTCAACAGAGTTAGCAGACATCAATTATTCCAAGGGTGACTGGGCCCGGTTAGGAGAAAATTTTGCAGTGGGTGGTGTATCTGGGGGCGTGATCTCCATGTCCCTTGGTGGTAATTTCTGGGCCGGTGTATCAAGCGGTGCCATTTCAGCCACATTAAGCAATATCCCCGTGTACAGGGCAACGATCGAAGAGGACGAACAGGCGTTAAGAGACAAGCTGGCCCCGGGGGCGACCACTCCTTCGGATGGGCAGGTTTTAGACACCAAGGATCCCACGGGTGACCTGCATTACATCATTTTAACCAAGGATCAATTCTTTGCAGCGTTTTATAGCTATGCTAAATATGGCACCGGGAACATTTTATACGATCTGGTCGAAGGAAGCGATATCACGCAGCTGGGGGGCCAGCCGTCCCCTGATGGCGGAGACCCGGAGGTGTGCGGCCTGCATTTTAAGGTCGGCAACCTCCATTTTCGGTTTTACGACGGCGCGATCGTAGGCACTGCGCCGGAAGGGTATTACTATGGATATGGCAAGATACCACTTGGGTATAGCCTTCACATCGATAATTACGGCGCTGCTGTGAACCCCATTTTGCACTTGTACATTGACACACACGGGCAGGATCTAAGAGGGTATAAGTGACCAGGATGGAGACGGTTGGGAGACTTAAAGCTACGGCTGGTGGTTATTTCAGTTGGATGATGCCATTAAGATAGCTTTATTTGCAGCGTTATTTTACTTTAGTTGATTTGTGTGTACCAGGGACAAATGAAATTTTCGAGTTGTTATTTCGAAAACCAGGCCAAAGCCTATTTTTGTTTGGCAGTTGTGTTTGAGAATGGAATTATATTTATTTTTTTCTTTTTCTTGCCTTTAAATTATAAAGCCAGTGGTTTTAAAGGAAGCAATTACCAACTGTTTTGGCGTCAAAACCTACCCGGTGGACCTGTTTGTGTCGCCTGCAAGGCTATTTTTATTGCAAAGCCCGACAGCTATGAACGGAACCAATAGAAGATTTTTGTAGAAGACCTTGTCAATATTTAAAACCCACCGCCTGTTAACGCGGAGGTGTTTTTGATCTAATATACCGGGCACTAAAAAATCGCATTTTTATGGAATGGTGTCAATCGCAAAATATATTGAGGCATTTATAGAAAACAGCGTTTGCTACCCCCCCATTTTTTTATTTGAAAGTATTTAGTTGAAAGTGCGCTTTTAAAATGTAAATATTTTTATGAAAAGCAGGCTAATGGTGTATAACACACCAAGCTGCCATCTTTAATTGTGGTTTCGGGCAAGCAGCCGCTAAAGAGTAAAATCAATAAACTCATTTATGCTTTAAGTTTTATGGTCACCAATTGCACAGGCGTTCAAATGCTGAAAAGATCAAGCCCGGCTAAATGGTATAGTTAGCAAAACCCTAAGGACTTTTATTTGCTGTTTAAATTTTGGATTCACTTTTTTACTGGTTCTTAAACCATATGGCTGTGTATTGCTTAAAACACAAAGGTATTAACACCCTTATTTTTTGGTTATACTGTTTTTCCTACGTTTTGCAGCAATAAAAAATATACAATAACAGGGTTTATGTTGCTTAGGCAGTTCGGGCAAACTTATCTATGCAACTCTGCTAAAACAGGTTTATGAAAAAAAATATAACAAGGCAACTTATTATGGCAATCAATTTCAAATTCAACAAGTTCTTAATCCCCTGTTTTATTTGCTTTTTGTTGGTTATGGCTAAAAATGCGTCTGCCCAGGTAAAGCCACAAACCGTGGATCAGATCCAGAGGCTTATTGCCGAAAAACAATCGCGTACTCCGGCAGAGCGCAAACTCTCGTCGCAGTTGCTGCAGGCAACCAGGGAGGCGAGTGGTAAAAAAATGACAGAAGGCGTTGTGCTGCGCCCCGCGAATGTAAACGCTGATGTGTCAGGAAACCTTGATGTAGACATCAATGCCACAGTAACTAAAACGCTGCTGGATGAAATTAAAAATGCAGGCGGAAAAATTATTTTCTCTTCCGTAAAGTTTCATTCCATACGCGCAAGGGTTAACCTTTCTGCGTTGAAAAATATTTCTGGTTACGACGGAGTAAAGTTTATAAAACCCGCTGCAATTGGCCATACGGTTGACGGAAATGTTTCCAAGCCGCTGCTTTCAAAAAAAGGCATCCCCGGTATGGTAAGCAATATGCAGCAAACCCTTGCGGGTTTAAACCGGCATACCACGGCTGCTGGGAAGGAAGCAAACATAAGGCAGCAAATAAAAAAGTATATGTTGACGCCTGGCACCGGCGCGGTTGGTGCAGAGGGTGACCATACTATGGGTGCCGACAGCGCCCGCGCCAAATACGGATATGAGGGAGAAGGAATAAGAATAGCTGTTCTGAGTAACAGCTTTAACGCAAAGGGGGGCGCTGCCGCAGATGTTGCCAGCGGGGATTTGCCCGGCATTGGCAACCCTTTGGGTAATACAATTCCGGTAACCGTATTGCAGGACAATCCGTCTGCCTCCTCAACGGACGAGGGAAGGGCCATGCTGCAGATCGTGCATGACATTGCGCCAAAAGCGCAACTTTTTTTTGCTACCGCAGATGGGGGGGAGGCCAACTTTGCTTCAAACATACTTGCGTTGCGGAATGCGCCCAACAAATGTGATATAATAATTGATGATGAAAGTTATTATTCCGAGCCCGCCTTTCAGGATGGTTTGATAGCTCAGGCAGTTAATGAAGTTACGGCCGGCGGGGCATTGTATTTTTCCTCCGCAGGCAACGCAGGCTCGCTATTAACGAATTTTGCCAGCGTTTGGCAGGGCGATTTTAATGATGCCGGTCTGCGTCCCGTTGTAGTGGGCGGGAAAACAGGCTCCATACACAATTTTGGAACCATTGCGGCGCCTGAAATTGGCGATTCGGTTATTACGCAAGGCCAGACGTATGTATTAAACTGGTCTGATCCAATAGGCGGCTCTGCCAACGACTACGATCTGTTTCTTGTTGATGCTAATGGCAATATCGTGGCATCATCTACAGATACACAGGATGGCACTCAAGATCCTTTTGAAGAAATTATACCTCCCGCATTTGAAACCGGTTACCAGGTGATTGTTTTTAAAGCCGCCTCTGCACAGGTAAGGGCTGTCAGGATCATTTTGGGGTTAGATGGACAGGGCAAAGGGCTTAAATATGGCACAACAGGCCAAACCTTTGGCCACGCCAGCGCTGTTAACGCCTACTGCGTGGCTGCAACGCCGGCATTAGCTGCTTACCCTGGTGTGTTCAACGCTTCCAGCCATGTTGAAGTTTTTTCAGCTGACGGAGCACGCCGCATTTTTTATCATGCTGACTCAACGCCGGTTACCCCAGGCAATTTTCTTTTTGGCACAAGCGGCGGGGTTGACCGAAAAAAGCCTGATATAACCGCAGCCGATGGCGTTTCTACAAATGTGCACGGCACTACTGCTTTTACTGCATTTTATGGCACGTCTGCCGCTGCCCCACATGCAGGTGCCATTGCGGCCTTGCTAAAATCAGCTAAGCCTTCGCTTACTCCCGCGCAAATAAGAAGCCTGTTAACCAGCACCGCGCTGGATATAGAAGCTCCCGGTTATGACATAAACAGTGGTTATGGCATAATACAGGCTTACAAGGCGATGCAACAACTAAGCCCAGCGCCGTTGCCGTCGCTATTGGCTGGGCAGATTATGATAACAGAGGGTAGGTTTAGCAACCATAACGGTGCGTTAGACCCTGGAGAACAGGGGTCGCTGGTTGTTCAGTTGCTCAACCCCTCAATGGCAAACGCAGATAGTATAAACGCTGTTTTAACTACTTCCACACCAGGCATCACCATAACACAGGGTTCGGTGCCATACGGTACTATTGCAAAAGGTGGCTCCGCATCAAACACAAATACGCCTTTCGGTTTTGTTATCAGCCCTTCTGTGCCCTGTGGGTCAGAGGCTACCTTTTTTGTAAACGCTACATTAGGTGGTGGTGCGGTAAGCCCGCAAGGTTTTTCGTTTACCATACGACTGGGTAAGCAAAATACTTTCTCAGTATCGTCCCAATTGGGATCGCCTGCACGAACGGGCGTGGATTATACAGTTGTTTCGGGAAAGCAAACAGGCCGTCTCTCAAGGGGAGCAGTTGCAGCCAGTTGTACAAGCGCGTTACCAGCAGATACTTTATTGACCGCAACTGATCTTCGTCAATACGATGCTTATACCTTCACCAATTCAACTGCTTTCGACCAGTGTGTTAATGTAACTGTAACAAGCGCAAATGGATTGAATATTTATACTGCATCATACGACAGCCAGGGATTTGTCCCTTCTAACCCGGCACTGCATTTTATAGCAGATCCGGGCCAGTCCAATAATGTTATGCAATACAGCTTTACTGCACCCGCGGGAAAAAAATATACCATTGTTGTGCATGATGTGCCTGTATTAACAGCCCCCTCAGGTTCAGCATATTCCTTGAGCCTGTCATATTCTATTTGCTCGGTAGCACCACCATGCACACCGGTAAAGCTTACCAATACGTCCATAAACAACGGATCCGCGGGGGTGCATTATACGCAGGCTTTTCCTGCTACGGGAGGCAGCGGGGTATATAAATATTCCATATCAGGCGGTTTGCCTGCTGGTCTGTCATTTGCGCCAGATTCCCTCTTTGGCAAGCCCACCCAGGCAGGCCGTTTCCCGATAACAATTACGGTGGATGATGTGGCAGGATGCCCTTCAGCAATACAAAAGGATACCCTTATTATTTCCGGCGACCAAGCGGTATTCATAAAACCTGTTGCAGGAACATCGCAAAGCACACCAATCCTCCAACTTTTTGCCGATACATTGAAGGTAAAGGTTGTTGATGCAAACAATAAGCCTTTAGGCGGCGTTAATGTGATATTTACTGCACCAGGCAGGGGTGCCTCATGCAGCTTTAGCAGCGGGATGGATACGCTGATAGTTGTTACTGACAGTACCGGCACTGCAGCCGCAGCGCAGGTTACCGCAAACGGTATACGAGGCAGCTATGCTTTAACCGCAGCCGTAACGGGCCTTGCCGCAACTGCACAATTTAATTTAGCCAACATTTGCATGGCCACACGGGTAACCAATAATGCCGATAATGGCTCCGGTACCTTGCGCTATGTTATCGCCAATGCCTGCCCTGATGCAACGGTAACATTTGCGCCAGGCATTAACAAAATAACGCTTGCGAGCGGAGAACTGATTGTTACAAAAGGCATATCCATCAACGGGCCAGGCGCAGGCAACCTTACTATAAGCGGTGGCAGCACTTCCCGTGTTTTTACAGTTATGCCTGATGACACCGCAATAGTAGACATTGCAGGGCTTACCATAAGCGATGGCATGCCACAGGATACGGCCGCCGATGGCGGTGGTGGTTTGCTTATTTACGGCGGGAAAGTTAATATAAGCAAGTGTGTTATATACAATAACGATGCATCACTGGCAGTTAACGCAGAAGGCGGAGGCATTGACAACCAGGGCAGCGTACTTACCGTAGACAATTGCTCCATTCTGCACAATACATCCTATTACGATGGTGGTGGCCTGGCGCTTAGTGGCGGTAGCGCAACAGTAAGCAACAGCACCATTAGCGGCAACATAGCAAACCAAACATCTTTTGTGGTAAGCGAGGGTGGCTGGGGCGGTGGTATTTTTACTTCGCAGCCTCTTACAATGTACAATTGCACTGTATACGGCAACACGGCACAGGATGGTGGCAACCTGATGGGCTTTTTTGCTATGGCGCAGTTTACAGCAACTTTGCATAACAATATTGTTGCAGGCGGCATCCTAACGCCTGGACAAACGGGGATTGGCCCCGATATGTTCGGGCAGGGTTTTGTATCGACTGGATTCAATCTGATACAGGATACCACCACAAGCGGCATACCTGCCTTTGCCGCAAGTGATATTGTTGGTGTAAGCCCAGGACTGTTACCATTGGCTAATTATGGTGGTACCACTCTAGGTTTGTTGCCAATGCCCAACAGCGCTGTAATAAACAAAGGCGATACATTGCTCAAAACCACGCAATTTGACCAGCGCGGTTTTACAAGAGTCGCCGCAGGCCGGGCAGATATTGGTTCAATTGAAGCAAATTACCTGGTTGCTGCATACGCAGGTACCCCACAATCCGCCGGAGTTAATACAGCATTTGCTGCGGCACTACAGGCCAAAGTAACCGAGAACAGCAAACCTATTGCAGGCATAACTGTCAAGTTCAAAGCCCGTGCAACAGCAGCGGGCGGCAGCTTTGCAGGCGGCTCCATTACTGCTGCTTCAATAACAAATACGGGCGGTATAGCTACTGCACCGCCTTTTACTGCCAATGACACAATAGGCAGCTATAATGTAAATGCCAGTGCAGGTACTGCATTTGCTAATGCAGATTTTGCACTTACCAACACCAAGGTACTCGCTGTTGTATTTGGGCGTATTACTGCAGGGACAATCAATTGCACCGTAAAGGTTACCTGGCAAACCTTAACAGCTGAAGAGGCTGAAACATTTACCCTTGAGCGCAGTACAAATGGTACAGATTTTAGCGCGCTGTATACAATCGCTGATCAGGCAAACCGCAGTGCAGTACAAGAATATAGTTACACTGATTCAATACCTGCTGCCGGGGTTAACTATTACCGTGTAAAAGAAACTGGTGCAGATGGTCTAATTACATACAGTTCGATAACGACAGTGATCAATGCGTGTGCCAATCCGGGTATGGTTGCCTATCCTAACCCTGTGCACAATACGCTAACGCTGGTAATGCCCGGCATTGAGAAGCAGGATGTGAATATATACGACACATATGGGCGCATGATAGCACACTATACATCGGTTACGGGCACGTTAAATATAAATGCGGCAAGTTGGGCAAGCGGTATGTACACGGCTGCTGTATATAAAGCCGGCAAATTAATTTATAGCCTTAAGATCATTAAAAGCTAATACTGCTTAATACCGCTTTGAAGTATTTTGTTAAGAGGCCGGTTCATATTTTATGAACCGGTCTCTTCGCGTATGTATGTTACAACCTGTTAAATAGATGCGTATTTGCATATTGTTCCCTGCTTATTTCTTCATACAATGTTTACTTCTCATAAATAAACTATTGCTCTGCAAATCTTTTTCAATTGCACGGCTAAAGGCATTGATACAAAATTTTTCACCCAAAGAAATACTTTTTAAACATTTCTCCATTTATTTTACCCATGAAGAAAAAAACTGTTAATTATTTATTACCTTTAACACTAACTCGCACTTTTAAAATTTTTCCCGGTTGCTCAGGCT
>Ga0207159_1093_pt1 | contig 22020 bp, 20 predicted proteins | sample Alteio_BWMinHeat_23_FD_153511 | JGI IMG/M metagenome (GOLD analysis project Ga0207159, IMG submission 153511) | Enriched cells from forest soil in Barre Woods Harvard Forest LTER site, Petersham, Massachusetts, United States -... | ecosystem: Environmental > Terrestrial > Soil > Temperate forest >... | reverse complement strand
ACATAATAAGTTGCACCTGATGGAGGAACTTAGCAAGATACGCAGAGTTATAAAAAAGGTGATACCTGATGCTCCGCATGAAGTATTACTGATATTAGATGGCTCAACCGGGCAAAACGCCCTGGAACAAGCTAAACAATTTACTGCAGCAACCGATGTAACTGCAATGGTTATCACTAAATTAGATGGTACAGCTAAAGGTGGTGTTGTACTTGCTATAGCCAACCAGTTTAAAATACCTGTAAAATATATCGGGGTGGGAGAAAGGATAGAAGACCTTATTATTTTTGATAAACATGAGTTTGTAGATACTTTGTTTAACCTGGCGGCGACGAATAGTTAGGAAGGATCTGCTGTGGCAGGCAATCAAAGGCCAGAGATCAGCGTTTTTTTGCAGACCTGTCTTTTATTACCCAATACACTCCTTTAACATCAGTTTGCCATTTCGGGAGGATAAGTACAAGAATGGCCTCCTCAAGCAAGTCTAACATGGTTACGATAGTCATAACATAGAACAATATATAAAGGGGTTGAGGAAGAAAGAAAAGCAGGATAAGGAAAATACCCTGCAGCACTGCGGCCGCTTTGGCAATGTAAGTATGAAAACTGCTGGTTTTACGGTAACGTATCAAAGCAAGGATGTTTTGAATAAGGTAAAGCGCCAGTAAGGGAATGATAAACGATATTTCCTGCCCTAAAAACCCATGTTTAAATACAATTGCGCCAACAATTGCAGCAACAATAGTAAGATCGTCTGCAATCGAATCAAGTTTTGAACCAAAAACACTTATTGCATTATACCGCCGTGCAATAAAACCATCAATGGCATCCGTAAAAAAACTAACCGGGAGCAGCCATTTGAATAAGTCTGGCTTTTGAAAAATTATGAGAAAAATAAGAAATGGTGCTGCTACCAGGCGGTATAAGGTAATCCCGTTCACAACATAATAGCTGCGGTTATGCGTCATATCATTAACTAACACTAACAAACACATTTGGTTGACGGAAAGAAAAAAAGGCTACGACCTGGTTGTTTAAGTAGCGGGCAGACATGCGAATGATCTTTCCTGCAAAACATAATACTATTTCAAAAAAATATTTTTATTAAGGCAAGTGCCCGGAAGTTTAAAAGCTGGGCTATTTCAAAATACTTGCCACCTGCTTAAACTAAAAAGCCCGCATGTTTAGTGCAGGCTTTTTTTGCCGGATTAAAAATTCTTTATTTTTTTTGAGGTTTGTTTTCTACAGCTGGATCACTTACCGGGTATTTTTCGGGTTGTATTTTTTTTGGGCCATTGCTTTCTTTATTATCCTCATTCGGGCGCTCGAAGTTGCGGTTTGTTTTATTATAATCCTTTATGGGATACTCTTTTTTATTTTGTTTCATAATATTTAATTTATTGATAACCTGAAATAAAATGATCTGTTAAAAGTAAAGGTGTACCTCCTCAGAAGCACACCTTTTTTTGAACGCTTATTCCTTTAAATTTAACCCTTTTTAGTTAGGGAAATCACCGTTCATTTGATTATACAACATAAAAATTCATGCCAGTTTTTTCTATTTCCCTGGAATTGAGTAGCAACAAATATTAACAGTAAGAGGCTGTAAAAAATTGTGTTTTTTTTCTCATAATAATAAATAAATATGGCATGTTCTATGCAGCACAATTAAGCTGCAATCAAAATAAAACCATATGAAAGGATACCATACTCATCAAAGTTGCATTGATGCCTGTCTAAAGTGTGCTGCTATATGCGATCATTGTGCGCTGGCCTGCACACTGGAAAAAGATATTAACATGATGGTGCGTTGCATTCAATTAGATATGGAATGTGCCGTGGTGTGTTATGCGGCGGCAAGGCTTATGAGTTTTGGCAGCGAAAAAGCTATGGATATCTGTGAAATATGTGCAGATATATGCGATGCGTGCAGTGAAGAATGCGGTATGCACGACAACGGGCATTGCAGGGAATGCTCCAAGGCCTGCGCCCATTGCGCAGAAGAATGCAGAAGCGCATTTAAAGCGGCTTAAAACAACTTTGACTAAATAATGTGTTTGCTTGTCTTGTTTACATTATTCAATCCATGAAGATAAATTTATGATATTACTGACCATTGAGTTTGAACATAAAGGCCGGCCCCATAAAGCCATCGTGCGTGTTAAAGTAAAGGAAACGAATGTAGAATATCACATTACTATTATGAATGGTGACCTTGAAAGGTTATTATACGGAAATCATATTTTTGTTGAAGAAAACGGTCTGTTGCTGAACGATACCACACCTGGTAATGTTGAAGTAAATGATCTGCGGGGAAATCTTAGACACGCACTTGCAGGCCACCTGGAGAACTCGAACCTGTTACAGGTTACTGCCAAATAATCATTTAATATCTGTAGCCCGTACGACGAGCCAATAACTGCAAATAGTTGATATGATGTATTGATTACATTGCTGTAATGACTAAAACATAACATGCCACGGGCAGTGTAAACTTTCTTGCCTTTATTGTGGCAATAATACCTCAAAAAGGTAGTTGAAAACTCATCGAAAGCGAAGTTGCATTTTTTGAATGTCCTTTTTACTAACAGGTGTAATAAGCTGTCATTATTATCAGGCAATATAGCATCTTAAATATTCCGCTTTCAATTACTTCTTTTCATTGTCTTATTAAGCCAGGATAATGGATAAATTATACTTTAATTGCCGGTTGTGCATTTATACCGGCGGTAAATCTTTTTAGTCAGCCTGCATTGGTTCTATCCGTATTAAAAAAAGCCGCCCCTTAACAGAGGCGGCCATCTCAAAACAACCAAATTTAAAAACCCTGCATCCTTACATAATAACCAGCTTTTTAGTAACCCTTATTTTCTTTGTTTGAATGGTAACAAAGTAAATGCCCGCTGTAAGGCTGTGTTCAACCTTTCCACTGCCTGATACTTTCGTTATCATTACCAGTTTGCCTGTCAGGTCATGTATGGTAACCGTAGCAAGCTCGTTATTCTCAAGACCCGGTACAGTAATGTTAAACTGTCTGCCTGGTGCAGGGTTAGGGAATATCTTCAGATCGGTAATCGTATTTTCATCTGTTACAACAGGTATGTTATTGTTTGTGCCTCTGTTAGCCATAAATCCTGTTACAGGGTTTACAAACTGCCACATAGCGCTGTACCACCCGGTTTGTGGGTTGCTGTATTGTGCATAGCCAAGCAGGTTTTCAATATGTATCCACTCGCCTGTCTGCCACCTGTTCTGTAAATAACTCCAGCCGCTGCCCGCATCTGCAACCGTCCACATAGCGCTGTACCAGCTTGGCTGAATGGTGCCGCATTGTACGGATCCATTTTGGTTTTCCACATGCATGTAATTACCGGTAGCACGGTTTTTTAATTGTATAAATCCACCGCCTGCGTCAATCTTCGCCCACTGGTACGCCTGGTTGGTGCCCGGATTTGTGCCATATTGCACCTGGCCGTTGCCACCGTCATACAAGTAGGTATTTGCCTGCCACCTGTTCAAAATATTATAATAGGTGGTGGGTGGTGGTGGCACAGTTATCGTACTTGTTGCTGTTTTTCCACCATCAGCGGTAGTAACGGTAATAGTTGCTGTCCCGCCTCCTGCACCAGTAACCAAACCTGTTGAATTTACTGTGGCAACGCTGGTATTGCTGCTGCTCCAGGTAACCGTTTGGTTAGTTGCATTGGCTGGTGATATTGTTGCTGTCAACTGCTGTGTAGCACTAACGTTAACAGTTGCACTGGTTGGGCTTACTGTTACGCCTGTAACAGACACCGGCGGTCCCGGGTTAGTATTATACCATGTGCCGTTTAGATACCAGCCGGTTGTACTCCTGCTAAGGTTGGCCGTTTGGTTACTGCCGTCGTTAAATATGAGATTGGTGGAAGTAACATTCACAAATGTATAACTGTACCAGCCATCGGAACCAAGTGTCATATTAACGCCGGGCCATGTACCGTCTGCCAGCACACCTGATGGCAAGGCACCCCACCAGTAGATCTTTATGCCTGTACCCCATGTGGATGGTCTCCAAAAATACACGGTAAAGCTGGTTGCAGCGGTCACTGTTATTGCAGATGTAGCCGTTTTACCTCCGTCGGCAGTTGTGGCAGTTACAGTGGCTGAGCCTGCAGCAACCCCGGTTACCAGGCCTGTTGAGCTTACAGTGGCTACTGCGGTATTACTTGATGACCAGCTAACAGTTTGGTTGGTTGCATTGGATGGTGCAACCGTTGCCGTAAGCTGGGTAGTAAGCCCTGCTGCAACACTGGCTGAAGTTGGGGACACTGTTACGCCTGTAACATGTACTATGGGTACATTGGCGTTGGTTAACACAATATATTGAAAAGCGCTCATTGATTGTGTTGCCCCTGATGTTAAAGTTACCGTTGCGCCAGAGTAAGCATCTTTATAGCTGCCCGCAAACGCCGATGGGATAACGTAGTTCTCAGAAGCATTGCGTAAGTTGGCCATTACTACCACTTTTTCGGTGCCGTTCACTTTAGTAAAAGCACAGACGTTGTTGTCCGAGTAATTTGTCATGGTACCCCTTCGTATCGCTGTATCAAGGTTCCTGAAATTGAGCACTTTTCTAAAATCTGTAGAGGCGGAAGGGTTTGTGTTCCAGTTGATCTTTACGCTTTGGTACGGCCATGGGATGGTTTGATTAAAGTCCGTTTCCTGTCCGCTGGTTAAAAAAGGCACACCCCGCATATAAGCTGATATCAAAAAATTGACTATAACACCGTTATGGCCCCCAAATTCCTGCAAGGCTGTTGTTGTGGTCTCCACGTCGTGGTTAGATGTATACCTTACCATTTGCTGGCTGCCGGTGGCATATGTATATTCTGTGTTGGTAGTGGTTTGAATTTGTGACACAGAGAGCCCGTTCTGGGCTATTTGTGAAATAGCATCATAATACCATTTATCGCCAAAATTCATATCAAAACCAGTTTGAAAATTTTGTATCCGGTCGCCTTCAGCGAACATCAACAATTTATGTGTGGTTATACCCCTCAAATTACTGATAGTGTTCGTCCAGAAATCGAGGGGAGGGTTATTGGCAAAATCGCAGCGATAGCCATCAATATTTGCAGCAAATATCCAGTACCGCATGGCATCAACCAAAGCAGCACGCATGGATGTATTGGTGAAATCGAGGGCGGCAATATCAGGGAAGGTTGCCAATTGCTGAATAACACCATTACTTTGAACATACCATGAGGGATTTTGTGTGATCCATGGATGGTCCCACGAAGTACCGTTTATGGCAATATCGAGTATCACCGCCATTCCCCGGCTATGTGCGCCATCCACTAATGAGCGCATATCCGTAAGCGTTCCATACTCTGTTGCAACAGATTTAAAATCTTTAATGCAATAAGGAGAAGCTGAACTTCTCGAATCGGTGCCATGCGGATAAATAGGCATTACGTAAATCACATTGATGCCAAGCGACTTAATAGAGTCAAGCCTGGCTATTACGCCTGCTAAATTGCCTGCCGCACTATAAGGACGAATATGTGCCTGGTACATGTTTACGTCCCTTGTATCCGGCACTCCTGCGAATGGGGTGCCATACTGTGGAGGGTCCTGTGCCCTGGCTGAGAAAGAAGAGATCAGCAACAAGCTCAGCATTACGGAAGTAATGTAATGCATGCTTTTTTGTAAACAGGCGCTTATATCGCGAAGCACCGTCTGTGGATTTTTCATATGCCTTTTTTGGTTTAATCGTTATAGAATTATTGTCATAAATTTTCGAATATTAAGTATTGATATGGCTGTAAAGAAATTTGATTCGATAATGTGAAATTCGCCGTGCCAAAAGCATTTTTCCAGGCAGTATTCACAAGGGGTGAAGGTGTGGTGTAATTGATCACAGCATTTCTGAGATTAACAGCAACCAAAACCTTTTTGCCGTTGTATATTTTGGTAAATACACAAACATCGCCGCTGCTGTAAGAAACAAGGTCACCCTGTTTTAACGCATCACTGCTGTTCCTGTATGCAATTATTTTTTTGTATGTGGCGGTAACGTCAGCATTAATGTTCCAGTTAATAATGGTGCTGTTGTTAAAGTAGTTAAGCTTAACCGGGCAGGCTACTTCCTGGCCATTGTAAATCATAGGACTGCCTTTCATATAAGCAGCTATAATAAAGGCAGCTATGCTGCCGTCTTTACCACCAAGCAGATCGAGTGGTGTGCCGTCGCTGTTATCTACGTCATGATTGGATATATACCTTACCACCCTGTCATCTGCAGTGGCGTTAGTATATTCAACAGTGTTGATTGAGTCAATAGAAGTTACAGGGCCGTTTTTTCCATAAATATTATTCACCATGTTATAGTAAAACCCCATACCGTACTGCAACTGGAAGCCTGCCGTAAAATGGTCTGTTCGTGTGCCTTCGGCAAAAAGCAATAAACTATGTGTTTTAATATTTTTAAGGCTGTCAATAGCCTGCTGCCAAAAATCAAAAGGCACAAAATCCGCAGCATCACAGCGGTAGCCATCAATATTTGCAGTATATACCCAGTACTGCATGGCTTTTATCATTGCCCTGCGCATGTCAGCATTGCTGAAATTAAGCGCTGCCACATCATTCCAGCCAGTATTGGGCGGACTTATAATACTGCCGCTTCCATCCTGCATATACCAAGCTTTGTTGTTTATCCATGCGTTGTCCCACGATGTATGATCTGCTACCCAGTCGAACAATACTGCTATATTTCTTTTGTGCGCTTCTGCAACCAGGGTACGCAGCTCATCAGCTGTTCCAAACTCACTGCTTACCGCCATAAAATCTTTTATGCAATAAGGGGAGTTAACGGACTTCAAAATGCCAACGGGATACACAGGCATTAAATACAAAACATTTACTCCAAGTGCTTTAATTGAATCAAGCCTTGCCTGTACCCCTGCAAAACCGCCCTGGCCGCTAAATGCACGAAAGTTCACCTGGTACATAACTACATCTTTGGGCGCTGGCACTTGTGCATAGGGCGTGCCGTATTGCGCAGGTGTGCTGTCTCCTCCGCCACCCTGCGGCGGAGGCATGACAGGGGCAACAGAACCAGTTTTACTGCACGACAGTAAAAAAATATATATAACCGTTACTATGTTCATCATCTTTATCATACTTAAAAAATCCTTTCTTAGTTTTTTTGGAGATTATATAAATATTTGCCTGAAGTATGCAGGTCAAGCGTGATCGTATAATTGCCGTCTGCCGGCACTGATAAATTATTAAGTCCTGCTGTGTACCCAAAGAACGGGTTATCTGCATATAAAAGATTACCGTTATTATCAACACCAAAATCAATCACCCACTGGTCGTTCGCCCTGAATTTAAACGAACCATTCTTTATCATGTTAACCGTAACTGTCCACACCTGGTTTACCGCATCATAACTCATTTGTGTATCATTGCTCCAGCCGCCTGGCGTAGCATCGCCAATAATACCCCATGTTGTTTTGGTAGCAGTCCAGGTATTGTTATTGAAGTTGGCAGTTAATTCATAATATCCTCCATCCGGTACAAACAGCCCCCCGGCTGCGCCATCGGTGCTGAATGTGCCGTTACCGCCATCGCCGTAATTAATATGGTTCCAGTCTGGTGCACTCGTGTATTTAAAATACTGGGTGCCGCTGCCGGTTATATTTTCATACGCTTCATATAATCCCGGTCTGCCCTGTACCGGGTTTAGCAGAGGTGCAGTACCTGGGTTCCAGCCCTGGTAAGCTCCTGGTATGTATAAACTCAGGCCATAGGGCGTTACCAGCAATAATATTGTGTTTGAAAAAACGGGCGCTACGGTCGAGGATGCGCCATTATACTGGTTAACATCTGAGCGTATTCGCACAGCAACCGTATCCGCCACGCCTGCCGGAAGGGCCATACCATTAAGCAGATTATTCAAATCCTTGCCTGTAAAGCCAAACCCAAGCACGTTATTACCTGCAGCAAATGCTTTTGTGTTTGCCCAGGTAGCGGTATCGGCCGGTTTGTCTAACTGCAGCGTATAGGTAATAGCCGGTTGAGGGCCGAAGTCGGCCGCGGGCCAGGTGAAATGCACAACGGTGTCGTTATCATTGGCTGTTGATAAAACAATGTTATTGCTGGAGGCAGTGAATGATTGCGCAAATACGCCGTCTTTTAATGTAAGCTGTGTTCCTTCTTTTTTGCAGGACACGGCGATGACAAGTGTTGCAAAAATTATTATAGCGTTAATAAACATCTTCTTCATATGAATAAGTTTAGCAAGTGATTAATAACCGGGGTTTTGTGTGAGGTTGGGGTTAGAAATAATTTCAGCGGCGGGTATAGGGAACAATACATAGTGGCCGTCAACGCCTGCACCATCTTTCACACCTCCCTTCCACGGCCATACATAATTGCTGCCGGTAAACTCGCCGAAGCGAATAAGATCTGTACGCCGGAAACCTTCCCAGTACAGCTCACGCTGCCTTTCTTTCAGCACATCATCCAGCGTATAACCGGATACATTACTATTCGTGTTTTCATAACCGCGCGCCCGCAGCAGGTTAAAATATTGCAGGGCTGTTGCTGCGTCTCCGCCAGTACCGCCACGTGTGGTTGCTTCAATATAAACCAGGTACATCTCGCCTAAACGGAATAAAGGAAAATCAGTATTGCACAACACGCCATTGGGTGAGTAGGGGATTTGGCCTGTTGATGTAACATTAGTGAATTTATAGACACTTATTCCGTCGCTAAATGTAAGCGGGCTGTTTATTTCAAGGTTGCCAGGCCCAAATAGTGCCCTCTTATCAGCGTTGCCGCTGTAGTCGCCAAATACCAGCGGAAGGTTTTTGGTGCTTCGGTTGCCAAGCCAGCCGCCACCCGGTATACCAAAGCTTTTATCATCCGTTGGGTCAGTACCGTGTGACGAACAAACCAAGAAAGTAGTACCGCCGTAGTTCTGTGAATTGGTCGCATCGTAAGCAATAGGCAGTATAACTTCAGGGTTGTTCAAATTATTATCACTCGTAAAAAGGTTTTTAAAATGCTGCATTAATGAATAGCCCGCACTTATTACTTTGCCTGAATACGTAATGGCATCAGTATAGCGCGCGGTGCCTGTGTACACCTCTGCGTTAAGGTACAAACGCGCCAGCAGCGCCCAGTCGGCAGCTTCGTCTGCGCGGCCATATTCATTTTCACGCGGTTTTGCAAGGTCGCCGTCAATAGCTTTCAATTCAGATTCGATGTAAGTAAACAGATCTTTGCGCAGTATTTGCGGAGGAATAAATTTACCAATAGGGTCTTTCTCGGTAACAAAAGGCGGGTTACCGAACAGGTCCATCAGCACCCAGTATTGATACGCCCTTAAAAAACGGGCTTCAGCGCGGTATTGTTTAATGTCAGTGGCGTCTTTGCCAGTTATACCGCGGCTTGCGAGTTTGTCGTCTGCTGATTCACGTATAAACTCGTTGCATACGGTAATTTGAAAAAGGCTGCGTGCATATAATGCGTCAATCAATACATTGCCTGACGTGAAATTTATCGTGTGAAAGCTTTGCAGGTTAGCATCATTCCATGCACAAATATCTTCATCAGTGGTCAGCTCCTGCAGGTTCCAGTAGGCGCGCAAAAAATCAGTGGTAGCGGCATCTGTTATGCCAGCTATGTTTACATCTGAATTGCCCACACCTGTGCTGCTAACCAGCGAGTAGCTGCCATATACTTTTGCCAGCACTTCCTTATAGCCCGCGGGTGTGCTGTATTGTTTGTCAGCCGTATTTGAATTAATGGGTACCCTGTCGAGGTTTTTATTACAGGAGCTGAGGGTTATAACAGCCGCGAGAAAAATTGATACTATATAAATATTTGTCAGTTTCATATTATTACGCTTTTACAGGTTAAAATTGAATGTTTGCACCTAACACATAAATGCGCGGGCGCGGATAAAGTGAATTATCTATACCGCCATATATTTCAGGATCCAGCCCTTTGTATTTTGTTACAGTAAATACGTTTTGGCAGTTGAAATTCAGGCTGAGCCGTGCTTTGTTGCGCAGTATGGCGCCTGCATCGTAAGCTAACCCTATGTTATCCATCTTGAGGAAAGATGCGTTCTGCACATAGTAATCTGATTGCTGCTGGCCGTACACAAAATGTGTCGCAAGTACATCGGTAAGCGTGTTGGCAAGATAGCCAAGCGGGTTAAGAATGTTTGACTGCACGGCGCCCGTTGCCAAACCATTGTACATATAATTGCCAACATTGGCGCGCAGCACGGTGTTAAGCGTCCAGCGGTTGTATGTAAACTGGGTGGTGAAACCAAAAATATAAGTTGGAAAGGGTGATTTATACCTGTACAGGTCTTGTGTATTGATCACACCATCTCCGTTAATATCTTCATATACGCCTTCCACCGGCTTGCCGCTTTTATCGTACTCCTGGTGATATACATAAAAAGCATTGGCATTATAACCGACGGAGTTTATTTGTATTATACCGTTGCCAGTTAATGTACCCGCGTAAGTGGGATCTTTGGTGGCAGTAAGATTGGTTATTTTGTTGCTGTTGTAAGCCGCATTAAAGCTAAGGCTCCAGGTAAAATGTTTGGTTTGCACGGGTATGGCGCTTATCAATACTTCAACCCCTTTGTTTTCAACATTGCCCACATTGGTAAGAATAGTACTGCTGAAGTTTGAGCCTGCCGGTATAGGAATAGTGTTCAGCAGGTCCTTTGTTTTTTTATAATATACATCTACACTGCCGCTAAGCCTGTTGTTGAAGAAACCATAATCAAGTCCGCCGTTCCATGATGCTGTTTGTTCCCATTTAATGCCTGCATCATACGCAGCCGGTGTACCCATGTTGTAAAAAGTATTGCCAAATTGTACACGCGAGGAATTATCGCTTGTTGAATACACAGCCAGGTAGGGGTAATTATATATGCCGTCCTGGTTGCCCGTAACTCCATAGCTCAAACGCAGCTTCAGATCAGATAATGCAGTGGCATTTTCCAAAAAAGCTTCTTTGTTTATTCTCCATGTAAGCGCTGCAGAAGGGAAATAGCCCCAGCGCGTGGAAGGGGAGAAGCGTGAAGAGCCATCTGTACGGATAGATGCTGCCAGTATATACTTTGTGTTGTAGGTGTATATTAAACGGCTGTAATAAGAGATGAGTGTATTCTCCGGTTTGTCAAAAGGAAACGGCTGTTTGCTGCCGGGTATGGTATCACCATTTGCACGGAGGCTGGGGAAATTATAATTGGTAGAGAGATTATCGTAATAGCCGTATCCCGCCGTGACATTGATATTACTCTTTATTGACTGGATAGTTTTATTATAATTCAAATAAAACTCTGCCACCTGGTTGCTTATGCGGTTGGAATATTTATTATGCTGCCCGCTGTCAAGAAAGTTTTGTGCTGCATATGCAGGCACGTCTATCGTTCCGTCACCCTTTGCAATATCGTATCCTAAGTTAAGGTTGGCATGCAGCCCCGGCAAAAAAGGCAGTGCATAATCAAAAGTAATGTTGCCATAACTTCTTTGCACATTGCTCAGGTTGTGGTACAGGTCAAGCATAGCCACAGGATTCCTGGGGGCAAGCTTGTTAAGCGTAACCGCACCGCTGTTTGGGTCAGTGGAGGCCCATTCAAAATAATTACCATAAGGTGAGGTTGCATACACAGGTTGTGTCGGGTCAAAATAGGCTGCATTACCTATAGCGCTTTGGTTGGCGAAGCGCGACTTGTTAACTGCGCCTTTAATATTAAGCTCAATATGCAACTGATCATGCAGCAAGTGCGGGCTTAGCGTAATGCCGGCCGATACCCTCTGCAGGTTATCGGTTTTTAAAATACCATCCTGGTTAAGGTAGCCAACAGATACACGGTAAGGCATATTTTTAACTGCACCTGAAATACTCAGGTTATTGTCGGTGCTGACGGCTGACTGATAAATTTCCTTTTGCCAGTCTGTATTGGCGTTGCCTAATAAGGATTTATAGGTATGCACATTGTCAAATGTACCTGTGCCGAATGTGTCAACATAATTCCGGAACTGGCTTGCCGACATTACATCCGCTTCTTTCGCAAGCGTTGATAAGGATATTTGTGTAGTGAAATTGAAAACCAATTTGCCCTGGCTGCCTTTTTTGGTAGTGATGAGAATAACACCGTTAGATGCGCGTGAACCATAAATTGCGGCAGCAGATGCATCTTTTAAAACGGTGAATGATTCAATGTCGTTGGGGTTAACAAGACTTAGCGGGTTTGAGGCACCATAAATATTATTGCCGCTGAGCGGTATACCGTCTATAACGATCAGTGGATCGTTGCTGGCGTTCAAAGACGCGCCGCCACGTATACGTATAACGCTGCCGGCGCCCGGTGAGCCGCCGTTAGAGGTAACCGATACGCCTGCTACCTTACCTGCTATTAATTGTTCGGGCGTTGTAATGGCGCCTTTTTGAAACTCTTTTGAGGAAACAGTAGCAATAGAGCCTGTAAGTTCTTTTCTTCTTTGTGTACCGTAACCGATAACTACTACATCGTTTAATGCGGCACCGGACGGGTGCAGCACAACATGCATTCCTGGTGCGGCGGTTAACTGCACAGTATCGTATCCAACATAAGTAATGATAAGTATGCGGCCGTGCGGCACCATTAAAGTAAAGGCCCCTGTTTTGTCAGTAAGGGTGCCTTTGTTTGTACCGCTTACCTGAATGCTGGCGGCGTCAACCGGTTCGTTTTTTTCATTTTTTACAGTACCACTTACTTTTTCATTTTGTGCATAGGTGCTGTTAAAAAACAAGAAAAGCATGAATAAGAAAACAGAAAGTTTGATAGTTTTGGATGCAATCATAATTGACAAGATTAAAAATGATTAATAGGTTGTTTTTTTGTGTTACAGGCAATCTTCATTTTGTTATAATTTGGCAGTGAATCTTTAAAAAAAGAGTCCGGTAATAGACATTACCCAACTCCCCGGAATTAGTCCGTTAGTATGGATATCAAAGAAAGAGCGGATGATAAGGGTTTACAATTATTACAAACCGTATATAGAAAATATTGGATATTTTAGGCGATAGGAAAAAATAAGTGTTTGATTACGAATCGGTTAAAAACGTATATAAATTTATTTAATATTAATGGTGTTGGGCAGTAAAACAGGTGGTTTTGAAAACGACTATGTACATTATACACAATAAATGAAGGATCAGACAGATTTTATCTCCATAATTTTCTTCTCAAAGTCATCATTTTGAACAAGGGATTTGTTCTTGATCTTTGTCTTATAAGCGTAGATGGTATTGACTGAATATTCCAGAATTTCAGCGATCTTTTCGTTGTCAGTTATGCCTATACGGATAAGGGCAAAAATACGGAGGTCGGTATTTAGAATTTGATCATGGGGCAGCTTAACCTGGTCTTCTTCCGCAAAGAAAGAATTATATGCAGTCACAAAATTGGGGAAGATGTTGATGAACACTTTATCAAAGTTGCGCATTAATTCTTCTTTGTCTTTCTTCGGCTGAATATTATTAACAATAAACTTGATGTCATCAAACTTGCGGTCGTTTAGCTTTTGCTCCAGCATCTTTTTCAGCCGTTCTAACCGCCCAAAATATTCAGAATCAAGTTTAAAGAAATACCCGATGTATTCTTCCTTAATCTTATTGGCCTCTTCCAGTTTGTCATTGACAAGTTGCTGCTGCACATTAGCCCTGGTAATTATTTTTTTAGCCGCCTGGAGCTTTTTAACCTGTTTCCTGATAACAAATATCAGTACGGCAAACACGATAAGAAAAATGGTAACAGCCATACCATATTGAACTGCCAGGCGGCGTTGCCCGTCTATAGCATGTATACGTTCACTTTCAATCAGGGAAAGAATACCGCTAACCTGTGCTTTTCGCTGGCGGGCATTATATGTTTCAGCATTGGCAATTGCGTTTTCAATAAAAAGGGACGCATATTTTACATCGCCTGCCTTGTATAACATTTCAGCCAGGTTGTAAATAGCAAATGTTTCCTTAGTGGAAGTATGAATGTCGGCTATTGCCGCCTGCGCCATCAGATCAATAGCTTTTTGCGTTTCGCCTTTTTGCAGGTACACGCCGCTAAGCGTTGATGCGGTTAAAGCAAACTGGTGCTCCGAAAGGTTTTTGTCTTCCAGCAGTTTTTCAAAATAAGCAGTTGATTCTTGTTCTTTGCCTTGTTTAAAAAGTCTTAACCCGCTATAATAATTCTTTTCAAAAGTACCGCCAGCGTAGTACAGCAATGCGGAATCTATATACTGATTACCTTTAATGTCATAGTTAACAGAATGGTATTTGTCATCATCATAAGCGGCAAGGTCAAAATAATAGCGCCCCATCAACGTGTAATATTCCGCTTTTAGCCCTGCTGTGCAATTCCTGGTTATTACAGACTTTAAAGTATCAAAAGCCTCACTGTACAGGCCCGCAGACAGCATTACAAAAGCATACTTTAGCTTTGCAGTATTTATTAGCTCTGAATCTTTTATAATGGTTGCCAACGCCATCATTTTGCCGGCATAAGAATAAGCAGAGTCATAATTAAAAATTTTGTACTCATTATATAATTGTTCGGCCAGCCTGAATGCGTTGGCAGGCAGACCGTGATCTCCGCTGTACATTCTAACTTTAATATTGTAAATGGCATTTGCCTTTTGTGCATCATATACCGGCATTTGCTCTATCGTATGAGCGAGCGTATTTAGCAGGGTATCGCCTGCAGCCAGGGCTTTTTGGCAAAAGCAACAGTTAATGGCAAGAATAAATAACAAATAACGCTTCATATGTTTATATGGGGTAATACATACCAGACAAATGTATACTAATCTATGGCAGGCTAAAAGACCCGCAGGTTTAAATTTTTATCACCCACCTGCAAACCGGCGCTCTTCGATGGCATTTCGGATTGTCATCCGCAGGCAGATACTTTTGGCAGAACCTGGAGAGAATGCTGGTTGCATTCTTTTTCAACCAACAAAAAATGATGTAATTTTATGAGCAACTAAAGATCAATGCCATTTACATTCAGGAAAATATCGCCTCATCCTTTATTAGCCCCTTACATTGAAAAAATGTGGGTATTTGAAAGCAGCGGAAAGCTTCCTTCCGACGATATGAAATTGGTGGTGCCCAACGGCAATATCAAACTAACCGTGGCGTACAGCAATGGCATTGTTGCTTCTGTACTGGGAAATGTTTTCCAATCAAAAGAAGACACCATTGTGGTCACAGGCCTGGTTGATGCGCCGCTTACACTGGATGTTATGGAAGATGGAAAAGCGGGGACCATTGGGATCGAGTTTAACCCGCAGGGAGCATATCGCTTTTTTAAAGCCGGTACCGGAATAATTAAAAATCAAATTTGCCTGATAGGCGATTTGCTTGGCAAAACAGGGCGGCAATTGGAAAGCAGGATTGCTTCTGTCGGCGGCGTTGGGCAAAAAATAGCCATCCTGCAACAATTCCTGGTTGACCAGCTTGCCATACAGGAGGCTGACCCGATTTTTGATTACTGTACAACCGCTATACATGCCTCCAAAGGGCAAATAGCCATCGGGGAACTGGAACGCAAAACTGGTTACAGCCGCCGCTGGCTCGATATAAAGTTTAATGAAAAGCTGGGCACAAGCCCTAAGAACTTATCTTCTATTATCCGGTTTAAATATTATTACCAGGCATTGATAGACAGCAACGACACTTTTTTGCAGAAAAACGGCTTTTACGATTACTATTACGACCAGTCTCATTTTATCCGGTCGTTCCGGCGGTTTACCGGTGTAACCCCAAAACGGTTAGAGAGCGCCGAAAACCATTTTGGCAAAAAATTTTATGGTGAATAATAATTCCATGCTGTGAACATGCCGCAGGCTTAAATCGCTTCGGGTACAATCTGTATCCACTTCCCATTTGTACAATTTTACGCGCCCCCGTTTCAAGAGCTTTGCAGTAACAAAAACAATACTCATGAACAGCAGCACAAAACAATTACAGAACAAGCGGGCAATTATTTTTGGCGCGGGCGGCTCTATCGGCTCAATGGCCGCCAAAGCGTTTGCTGCGGAAGGGGCTGAAGTTTTCCTCGCGGGCAGGACCTTGAAAAGCCTTGAAAAGATAGCCGCAGATATCCAGTCTGTGGGCGGTACAGCACATATTGCAGCGGTTGATGCACTCGACCAGTCTGCTGTTGATTCTTTTATTGCTGCCATTACCGAACGGCAAGGCATCGATATTGTATTTAATGCTACCGGGCCTCGGCCGCATGAATATGACAACGGTAAACTTGCCGTTGACCTGGCGGTGGAAAAATTTATAGTGCCCTTATCCACCATGCTCAAATCCCAGTTTATTACCGCACAGGCAGCTGCCCGGCGCATGGTGCATCAAAAGGCAGGTGTAATTATTTTTTTAACGGGCAGCCCGGCAAGAGGCCATGTGGAGGGTGCAACAGCCATTGGTACTGCATTTGGTGCTATAGAAACCTTTATGGAGAACCTTGCTTTTGAGTTGGGGCCGTCCGGCGTGCGGTCTGTTTGCCTGCGCACTACTGCAAATGTTGACTCCAATGTTATCCAGGAAACAATGGGGCTCATTGCGTCACGGGCGAACATCAGCAGCCGGGAAGTGCTCGCAAAGATTGCCGGGTATAATTTTTTAAAGGTGCCGGCGACAGTAGCAGATACTGTTAATGCGCTCGTATTCCTCGCCTCTGATAAAGCAAGAATGGTTACCGCCACCGTGTTTAATGTTTCCGCTGGTGCTGCGATGGACTAAGGCCCATGCCGCTGTTCCTTGCTTACAGGTAACCCAAACAACGAATATTAATTGCAAACCAAAAATAAAAACAAAGGAAAAAACAAAAGTTATTGATACACCGAAATAAAATATTTCACATCAAATCGATTCGTAACAATCAAAATCTAAATTAATCATGGCAAAGGTAATTTTTGGAAACCATTCATCGGTTATAGTCCCACTGAAAGACCGGGAAAGTATTCGTAAATTTTATGTTGATGTTCTCGGTGGCAAGATAATGAAAGAAGAAGATGCAAGAGACATGCTTCGCCTGGGAGAGGACTTCTATATCGCGTTTCTTTATGGGGATGTTGCCGATGAGAGCGAGTTTTTGCGAACCGCGCGATCAGTCTGGCTGGAGATCAAGTCAGACAACGTGGAAGAAATGAGCGGTAAAATCCTCGGGTCCGGTCTCGTGAGAAAACTTGAGGTGCCGGATCCCCATCTCTACTTCCAGGCTCCGGGAGGACAATGCCTGCGGCTGGTAGGAATAGACGAAGACATGTCTTTTTATGAAGGTGGCGGGGCAGGGCCAAATGTGGCCAAGGTGAAAGAAGCTGTAAAAAAACTGTAATAGCACATCAGTTGCAGGATCATGTATTGGATTGAAAAATATGAACAAAAAAATAATACTAAAATGCAAGACAAAAATTACAAAGCAGCAAATTATACTGTAGAAATAGAGATTGCAAAATCACCCGATGATGTTTTCAATCCCGTCATTGATGTTTCAAAATGGTGGCCGGAACAATTTGAAGGAGAGAGCCTCAAACTTAATAGTGAGTTTATATTTAGTTCAGGAGAAACGCATTATTCAAAAAATAAAATAGTTGAATTTGTGCCAAATAAAAAAGTTGTATGGCTTGTAACCGAGAGCATACGCACAACCGACAACTTTGATTGGACGGGCACAAAATTTATTTTTGAATTAACACCCAAAGGCCTCAACACCCTGCTCAAATTTACTTATGATGGGGTGGTTTTTGAGAATGAATATGACAGGCTGATTCAGATATGCGATATGACCATTAAGGAGATGTTTTACAACTTTATAATTAATGGCCAAGCGAAATAAATTTTAAACCAACTAAAATATGGAAAATAAAAGCCTCACAGCAGCCATAGAAGTTGCACAATCTCCGCAAATTGTTTTCAGGAGCATCACCAACGATGTTGCAAAATGGTGGGGAGGTAAAGACCTCACGGGAAACAGCACAAAATTAAATGACGAGTTTATCATTAACCACCCTGGTGCACATTATTCAAAACAGAGGTTGGTTGAAGTTATCCCGGACAAAAAACTGGTATGGCTTGTTACTGAAAGCACACTCTACTGGCTTCAAAAAGACAAGCATGAGTGGAAAAACACAAAAATGATCTTTGAAATAAGCACTAACGGAGATAAAACCATTCTGCACTTTACTCACGAAGGGCTTGTTCCCGAAAAAGAGTGTTTCGCAATGTGTTCGCAGGGCTGGAATACGGTAATTAAGGACTGGCTATTTTACCTTATCACAGAAGACAAAGCTCATTTTATCAATTAAAACTTATATTGATCATGCCAAAGGTAATTTTAGGAAACGCTTCAGCGATCACAGTTCCACGACAGGACCGGGACAGCATTCGCCAATTTTATTGTGATATTCTCGGCGGCAAAATAGTGAAAGAGGACAACGAAAAGGACATCTTTCGCCTGGAAGAAGAATTCTATATCTTATTTCGTTATGACGATGTGCCCGATGAGAGAGAATTCTTGCGTTCACCAAGGGCGCTGTGGCTGCAACTCAAGTCCAATGACGTAAAAGAAATGACGTGGAAGATTCTCGAATCCGGTGCCACAAAGCTTGACCTGCCATCCGGATTGCCCGAGTGGGTGCCCTATCTTTATTTTCAGGCCCCCGGGGGACAATGCTTCCAGTTGCTCCCGATCAATGAAGACCAGTCATATTATAAGGGTAAAGGAGACCGCCCGAATGCAGCAGAGGAAAAAGAGGCGGAGGCTCTGAAGGAGGAAGCGTTGAGCGGATTGGCAACAAGGCATCACCAGGAAAAATCTGCCAGGCTTTAACAAAGGCCGGGAATTTAAACATGCACAATTCATTAAATTAAATACAATCAATCATTAAACTAAATCAAAATGGAAAAGAACGATTTTACCAGCAGTATCTCAGCAAAAATCAGCGCGGACGAAGCGATCAAAAGGATAAGCAATGTACCCGGGTGGTGGGGAGTAACCTTTAGTGGAAGTTCCGAAAAACAAAATGATAAGTTTATCATAAAGATGGGAGGTGACTCATTCTTTGATTTTACTGTGGAGGAATTGATTCCCGGTAAAAGAATTGTGTGGTTAACTACAGATTGCAACATGCCCTGGTATTCGGATAAAAAGGAATGGACCAATACCAAATTAATCTTTGATCTCACTGAGAATAATGGCGTAACAGAGTTGAATTTTACCCACGAAGGCCTTACGCCGGATATTGAGTGTTACAAGGACTGTGAACCAGGCTGGACCCATTGGATAAAGACAAGTTTATTTTCTTATTTTACTACAGGGGAAGGTGTCTTTCGGCCTGCTACCAAGTAAAACAAGGCCGGATGGATAAATACGAAAATGAGGTTGTTTATGTGCCAAGTTGCAGGTATGCCAATAGATATAGTTTCTTGTTAAGCTTGATATGGCATACACGTGTATCATATAAAAAGTAAAAAGGACAATCTTTTTCAAAATTGCCCTTTTTTCGGTGCCCAGGACTGGATTCGAACCAGCACATCCTTGCGAACGCTGCGACCTGAACACAGTGCGTCTACCAATTTCGCCACCTGGGCATTTTTGTTCAGGGAGTGCAAATATAGGGCAGGATTTTATTTCTGGCAAACCTTTAATATTTAGTTTTAATGTGCAGGCATACTACAGATTATCATTTACTTTTATGTGAAGGAAAAAAATATTTAATGGAGGAGAAACAGCATGCAGTGTTTGCCAACGGAAAGAGAACAGCTACCATTTGGCAATGCGATGATATTAAAATAGGACATGCAGTCTCAACTTTTACAGAGTATTTCAGCGCCGCCTCAAGCAGCCAGAATGATGTGATACGGCTGCATTTTGGCCTAAAGGGCGATTATAAATTTACCTGTAAACAACTCAATAAATGCTTTGATCTAATAGGCGGCCATCATAATATGATGTACTCGCAGGGTTTTGATATGGTGGTTGAAAACAAAACCCTTGAACTGGAAACATTTGGCATTCAGTTTCCAAAGGAGCTTTTTATACAATTTACACAAAATGCAGGCGATGATTTAAAACGATTTTCCGAGAATATTATCAAAGGGAACAGTATAATACTTTCTGAAACCTGGGGAGCCATAGATGCGCCCATTCAGCAGGTAATACAACAGGTGATACATTGTAAATATTCAGGTGACCTGAAAAAATTATTCCTGTTGTCAAAAAGTATTGAGTTGCTTGTGTTGTCCGCTGATGCCTGCACCAGTGCTACAAATAAAAAAGAGGCGTTTATAAAAAGCAAAACGGACAAAGAAAAATTGATAGCTGTAAGAGATCTTATAAACGAACGTGTTAGCTGCCCGCCTAATCTTTCAGAAATAGCAAAAAAAGTGGGGCTTAATGAGTACAAGCTTAAGCGTGGTTTTAAAGAAACATTTAATACAACTGTTTTTGGGTATTTGACTGAGCAACGGTTGTATTTGGCGCAACAATACTTACGTGACACTCAAAAAACAGCAGCAGAAATTTCATTTGATCTTGGTTATGCTACGCCGCAGCATTTTAATAATGCATTCAAAAAAAAGTTCGGTGTCACTCCTTCTTTTGTTAGAAATAATCCGTAAAACGCAATCCGGTCACTCTTAAACAGTTTAATTTTGGTTTATTACAACAAGTAATACCAAAGTAAATTTTTTTGTATGAGTGAACCACTGACTGTAAAAAACAATGTAACCATAAACGCACCTGCATCAAAAGTGTGGGATGCTTTAACCAACCCTGAGCAGACAAAAAAATATATGTTTGGCTGCGGTGCAATATCTGATTGGCAACCGGGAAGCGATCTGTTATGGACGGCAAATTACGAAGGCAAGAACATGGTTTTTGTAAAAGGCACCATTGTTAATATTGAGCCCGGCAAGTTTTTGGCCTATACAACCATTGACCCTAATGGATCAATTGAAGATATTCCTGCTAACTACCTTACAGTAACGTATGACCTGTCAGAAAAGAACGGGCAAACACTATTTACAGTAACGCAGGGCGACTATTCATCCGTTGCCGACGGGGAGAGAAGATATAAAGAAGCTTATAACGGGGGAGAGGGCTGGAACCCTATATTGCAGGCAATTAAAAAGTTAGTGGAAGAAGAATAAAGAGTTGATTAAAATACCTCTCCAAGATTTACAAAAAAGCCTCTTGACCCGCCAGTTCCAACAGCATAATCAAAGGCTACATTTGTGCGTGAAAATTTGTTAAATTTCACCCTTATCCCCATACCTGCGGCAGGTAAAACTCCGTCAAATTTATTATTGAGGTCTGGAAAAGATTCAACATTTGCAAATGCAACCCCGCCAAATAAACCATTGCGCGATACTCCAAATCTGTATTCTGATTCAAGATAGAGCATATCTTTCCCTCTGTACCTGCTTTGTACATAGCCCCTGCCGGTATTACTATACGTATCCCATCCAATGCTTGGCAGGTCAAGGTAGGGCGGGTGCCCTGCAGTAAACCAATCATAACTCCAAAAAGCAAGAACATTTCCTTTTGGGCCCAACCCAATATATTTTCTCAGGTCAACTATTACCGAACTCCAGTTTTCATCACTGCCAAGCCAGCCTGCATTTTGTCTTAAAGTAATATTTGCATAAGCAGAACCGGGATTTGGGTTAATTATATTTTTTACTGTATTATACACTACACTTAAAGCAATACCCGAAGAAACTGACGAATTGCTGAAACCATATTTTCTAAAATCAGTGACAGTTGCAGATGGTACTTCCTCGGCTATGTTAAAATGGTTATCATATTGCAGGCCCAGGCCGCCATACAGGTCATTTTTTATTTTGCGTAACACAAATTGATAAAACCTTACATAGTTATAGTTTACAGTATATCCATCACTTAATTTGGTTTCATTGCCAATACCGTAGGTATCCTGCGGGTATTTT
>Ga0207159_1092_pt1 | contig 22237 bp, 20 predicted proteins | sample Alteio_BWMinHeat_23_FD_153511 | JGI IMG/M metagenome (GOLD analysis project Ga0207159, IMG submission 153511) | Enriched cells from forest soil in Barre Woods Harvard Forest LTER site, Petersham, Massachusetts, United States -... | ecosystem: Environmental > Terrestrial > Soil > Temperate forest >... | reverse complement strand
ATTCCGTAAATCATCACAAAAATTTTCAAAAAATTTTTCATGTGGCTTCCTTGCAGATATTCTATATATCCAAATTCACGACATAGGCGGCATTGGTTTCAATAAATGCGCGGCGCGGTTCTACTTCATCACCCATCAGTGTTGTGAATATCTGATCGGCGGCAACCGCATCTTCGATGGTGACTTGTAATAGACGACGTACTTCCGGATTCATGGTGGTTTCCCACAATTGATCTGGGTTCATTTCGCCTAACCCTTTGTATCGTTGGATGGTTTGGCCTTTTTTAGCTTCGGCAATCAACCAATCCACCGCCGCAGAGAATGAAGCCACCGCTTGTTGTGTATCACCACGCTGTACAAACGCGCCGGGTTGCAACAGGCCTTTTAATTTAGTGCCGAAAGCGGTGATAGCGCGATAATCTGGCGAGAAAAATAAATCTTTGCTGATAGAAACAGTATTTTCGACACCATGATGCAGAGTTTTAATTTCCGGTAACCACCAATGTCTTTCCCGATCTTCGTGTAAACTAAGCGTGTAGTAAATAGTGGGGTGTGGAGTGGAATTTAAGCCGGTTTCTAACTCTTTTACAATTTTTTCCATGCTTTCTTGCTGTGCTAACTGATTTTCCGTAATTTGCGGATAATACATTAAGCTTTCCAAAAATCCGCGTGGATAACGTTTCGATAAACGATTAATAATCGCCATCCTTTCACGATATTCTTGCAGCAATTGCGTGAGTTCTGCTTCGGATAAGGTTTTTCCTGTGCCGCCAGTATGCAGCGATGCACCTTCTAAAGCTGATTGAATGAGTAAATTTTCCAGTGCTTCGTCATCTTTCACATAACGTTCTTGTTTGCCTTTTTTAATTTTGTATAAAGGCGGTTGCGCAATATAAATATGGCCGCGTTCAATTAATTCTGGCATTTGACGATAGAAGAAAGTTAATAATAATGTGCGAATGTGTGAACCATCAACGTCAGCGTCGGTCATAATAATAATGTGATGATAACGTAATTTATCGGGCGAATATTCTTCGCGACCAATGCCACAACCTAAAGCGGTGATCAGGGTCGCGACTTCGACTGATGACAACATTTTATCGAAGCGGGCTTTCTCAACATTAAGAATTTTGCCTTTCAAAGGTAAAACAGCTTGGGTGCGACGATCTCGTGCTTGTTTCGCCGAGCCGCCTGCTGAATCTCCCTCAACAATGTATAACTCTGAATTTTTCGGATCTTCTTCCTGACAATCTGCTAATTTTCCGGGCAAACCAGCTACATCTAGTGCATTTTTTCTACGAGTTAGCTCGCGTGCTTTGCGCGCGGCTTCACGCGCACGAGCGGCGTCTAACACTTTGGTGACAATGGCCTTGGCATCTTGTGGATTTTCCATCAAGAATTCTTGCATTTTTTCACCCATCACCGACTCGACGATGGCTTTGATTTCAGAAGAAACCAATTTATCTTTAGTTTGCGATGAAAATTTAGGATTAGGCATTTTTACCGATAAAATCGCGGTCAATCCTTCGCGAAAATCATCGCCAGTGGTTTCTACTTTGGCCTTTTTTAAATATCCTTCGTGCTCAATAAAATTATTCATGACACGAGTGAGAGAACTTCTGAAGCCGGCGAGGTGAGTGCCGCCATCACGTTGTGGAATATTATTGGTATAACAAAATATTTTTTCTAGATATGTGTCATTCCATTGCAAGGCGACTTCAATAATCGTTTTGTTGCGTTCGACACTAAAATAGAAAATTTTAGAATGAATAGGGTTTTTGTTGCGGTTAAGGTCTTCAATAAAAGCTTTAATACCGCCATGGTATTCAAAAATATCGGTTTTTCCGCTACGTTCATCGGTTAAATGAATCCGTATGCCAGGATTTAAGAAAGATAATTCGCGTAGACGTTTGGCCAATATTTCATAATGAAATTGAATATTTTTAAAGATTTCGGAGCTGGGTTTAAAGCGAATTTCCGTGCCGCGTTCAGTCGCATCACCCACCATGGCTAAAGGTGCAACTGGATCGCCATTGCGATAGTGCTGTTCGTACATTTTTCCATCTAAACGAATGATCAAACGCAGTTCTTCTGATAAGGCATTGACCACCGAAACACCAACGCCGTGTAGACCGCCGGATATTTTATAAGATTCATTATCAAATTTTCCGCCAGAGTGCAGCACGGTCATGATAACTTCAGCGGCGGAACGTCCCTCTTCGGGATGAATGTCCACTGGAATGCCGCGACCGTTATCTTTGACGCTGACCGATTCATCGGTATGAATAGTCACGTAAATAGTATCGCAAAAACCGCCTAAGGCTTCATCAACCGAATTATCAACTAATTCAAAGACCATGTGATGCAAACCCGTACCATCTTCGGTATCACCAATGTACATACCGGGTCGTTTACGGACTGCATCTAAGCCTTTTAATACTTTAATATTTGATGAATCGTAACTTTGGGATGCCATCACCTTTTATGCTCCTTAAGCGTTAATCCAAGTAGTTCTCCAATTTTTCTCATAATCCAGTGCTAATCGCTCACTTCTACCGCTGAACCATGTTTCACGTGAAACATTTTCACAGCTTGTTGGCACAAAGTCCTGATATCATTCAAACTTTCTGACTTCGTTGCCGTTATAAATACTTGCGTTTGTTGCTGAGTTAATAACGTCATCAGACTTGCTCTACTCTTCGTGTCTAACTCAGCTGGTAAATCATCTATCAGGTAAATCGGCTTGCTTTCCCCGCTAGCGGCGAGTAGCGCGCCTTGGGCTACTATCATAGCACAAACAAACAACTTTTGTTGACCCCTTGAGAGCATATCTTTAGCAGGTATTTGCTTGATTTGAAACTTTAAATCTGCCCGATGCGGCCCATATTGGGTGTAGCCTTGGCGGAGATCTTGTGCTAAGGATTCGGCTAATATTTCTGCGTAAGAAAAGTTTTTATTCCAGCCCGGATAATAGTCTATAGAAACTGGATTGCCACGCCCTGCAAAAGACGCAGGGCTCGCAATGACGGCTTCAGTGGTAATTGCTGATGAAAGTAATTCTGCTAACATCGCATTGAGGTAGGGCAGCAAATTTTGTACATACTGTTGGCGCCACTGGTCAATTTGTAAGGCGCTTTCCAATAAACCCTGTGTCCAGGTATCTATTTCATTTTTATGACATTTTTTTTGCAGAGCCTGATTGCGTTGTTTGAGCAGACGATTAAAATGTCGCCATACAGATAAAAATTGTTCATTTTGATAAAAAATTCCCCAGTCTACATATTTGCGACGGAATTGCGGTTCGCCTTCTAATAGCGAGTGGCAGGAAGCATTGACCAGTCGGATCGGCAGAAATTGCACGAGTTCAGCAATAGATTCTGCTTCCTTACCGCGTACACGAATTTTCATAGTACCATTACGATGCCGTTCAATTCCTAGTGCAGAAGTGTGGTCGGCATGTCGCGCATGGGCTGCTACCAATAATTGATCGGTTTGATGACGAATCAGACGTTCAAAAGAGGAAGCACGAAAAGATTTTCCGACACCGAGATAATAAATCGCTTCTAAGAGACTGGTTTTGCCGCTCCCATTATCACCGTAAATAAAATTAAAACCATCGGTGGCGAGATCTAACTGTATGCTAGTTAAATTGCGGAAATTATTGATATGTAAGTGGCTGAGAGGCATGCAGCATTATAACGGAATGGTAATTTCCCAGCAATCAACCGAGCACGTGAACGTGTCACCGCAGTTGTGTCAGTATTATTGTATCTTTACTGATGTACCCAAATCCAACTATTAGGCCCTTGTACAAACACCCCGAAATCAGAACCACCCGTTCTTATCATTGGCGGACTAAGCGGTCCGGTAACTGTATTCCAAACTCCAGTTACACTGAAAACATTGACTCCGCTATTTGGGGCCATGCACCCAAGGGGTTTGTCTTGTGGAGAAAATACGGATGCAGAACCAGCCAACATCTCGGTATTGAAACAACAACTACCACCACCGCATGCTTTGTTGTTCCAACCGCCTATGGTAATAGAGATATTTTGTAATGCAATGCTTAGAACAACGGTATATACGCCTGGACAAATATTGTTTAGTTGTGTTGTTGGAGTGATGGAAGCCAGCACTCCAGCAGGTAAATGGGTGTAATCCACTGGTTGATTTAGGTAAGTAACTACTGCTGTGAAATCACCAGCACTGCTATGGAAAGGATCGATATCTTGGTAAGTTCCGAAGTTTTGGTTAATAAACCTATCTGAATCAGCACTTGCCATTCCTAGATAGGAAAAAAAACTAGTGGAACAAGGCTGAGCTGGAACCATTAATACTGGTGGCCTTAAGTTTGAGCTATCTTGCAGCGCTGCGAAACACAATAATGGTAAAAAACTGCTAACCAAAATTGCATGTACTAACAACTTTATGATTTTATTCATAATTTTACCATATTTTGCGGAGTTCATAAGTCTAATTCAAATTCATTGCGCTTAAAGCTTACTCTTAAGTATAAGCGATAATTAGCATAATTTTCTGTCGGCACCTTATATTTTAGGAATCGTCGTTGTTGGCTGGCATTCGCCGATAAGGGAGATATAGGCTTGTATGGCATTATTATCTTTGGGATTAGCTTTTAATTTACTAAAAACATCCACCATCTTAGCAAGGTCTGTATCGGAAAAACTACATTGCCAGCCCAATCGTTGGATTGCCATTAATTGGCTTGGAATAGGTTGGCCAACACTAAATGGAAATACATACACATTACATTTTTTATTATCTAAAAGTTTATCAATTATAAATGTTTCGGCAGTGCCGGTTATGGGTATCCATCTGGGATCAATTTGCTTTAGCGTAAAAATACCCTTTTTGCATGTTGTTAAACTGGCGCTGAGAGTAGGCGCGTTGGTTGTGGTAGTAGCCGTTGTGACAGTAGTCGTTGTATTTAGTTTGCCTGACGGTTGAATTGGGGCGCTAGGAGTTATTGCCGCACCCGGTGGTGTATAACCCGGAATCACGACTTGCGAAGCTTGATTACTGTTGGTGGTTGTCCCAGTAATCGGTTGCGCCATCGCCATGCTTGAATGAGTGCAAACGATAATTAAAAATAGTCTTGATAGTAGCAAAAAATTTATTTTCATCAGTAAAAAATAAACTAAATTAATAGTTGTGTAAATGTTATTTTTGCGAATTAAGGAAGCAATCAGTGAGGAATCCTTTCCTTCACATTCTAAATGTATTTTTTCCTGGTATTTTTACCAAAACCGCGAAATTTTTTCTTTGGCAAAAGTAGCAAGCCCACGCTGTCAGTAATAATAATTTGATCAGCCAAAATCCTTTAACTCCTTATTTAACTCATCTTCAGAATAATCCACAGTAGATATTCCTAGTTGTCCTAATTTCTCGATAAATGTTTCTATATTTAATCCCGCTAATTTTGCAGCTTTTTCTAGCGTGAATGTATCATCCTTGAATAATTGAATTGCCAGTGCTGGACGTAAGCCCAAGTTAAGTAAATCTGCGGTGAAGGGCACTGCTAGAAAAATAGGTCTTCCATGTTTAGTAATTAATGACAGCTTTCCTTCTTCTGCATCATGAATTAATGAGCCAGTATGTTTTCGCAAACCTCTTACTGTAAAAGTCTCCATAAGAGCACCTCAATATTTGTTCTATCGAAGGAAGGATAAGTTAATAAAAAATAAAGATTGGTTACTATTACAACTGCACTAGAATCACTACATAGATTCTGATTTAAGCCGCTATGACACTAAGAAACTTCTTAGAGTTTTTTATTCCTTCCTGGAACCGCAGGCGTTTTTTCCCTTTTTCGAAAATGATCTCATATCCAAAAGCATGAGCAATTTTTATTAAGTTACTTACCATGATATCTTGTTGCTTTCCTGCCCTAAGGTCTTGAATAACTGAAGGAGAAAGACCAGCTTCTTTTGCTAGCTTTCTGATAGATTTATCATCAGCTTCCATTATGGAGATCATAAACTCGGAAAAAAGTAGTTCTTTGTAACCTTCTTCAAAAGCTTTTTTGAACTTAGGATTCTTCATTTTCCTTTCAAATGTAGATAATGGCTTATTCATAGTAATCACCTCGCTTAACTCTAGTCTCGTAATCGTTTTTAATCTTTAATGCCCTATCTTTCTCGCTCTTCGGTAACTTGTCTGCTTTCTTATGGAAACCATTCGTCACAATAATTTTCTGCCCCTCAAAGAAAAAACATAAAAACCTATGAGGCTGAGGCTTAAATGCATATATCTTGTTGCCCTCATACCTAAACTTGGTTTTATTTTTTATTATTCCCGTATTTCCTATGAGTTTAATCAGTTCAAATAATTTAGCCTGTTCTTTATCATCTAAAGACTCTAAATAATCTAAAGAGATACTCTCACCTTTATAATCGAAATACCATTCGATGCTAAATTCTTCACCTGCAAAAGCTATATATTCTTTTTGTTTGGTGTCCATATTAAGTGTACTACCATGCCGGTACATTTTCAAGTTTTTGGTGAATAATAAACATTTACTCTAACGATTAAGCGATTACAACCGCATCGGCATCACCACATAACGGCTGCCATCACCCTCAGGCGATTCGATCAACACCCCGCTATTGGGATCGGTGAACGTGCAGCGCACCATTTCCGAAGAAAGTGAGGCAAATACATCTAATAAATACGTCACATTAAATCCGATATCCATCGCACTGCCAGCATATTCTATTGGCACGATTTCTTGCGCCTGTTCTTGTTCGGTATTATTAGCAATGATAATTAACTTTCCAGGTTCCAATTGTACGCGCACACCGCGAAATTTTTCATTGCAAAGAATTGCAGCACGCATCAATGCTTGCCGAATATTTTCGCGATTGGCGATAGCGACTTCCGCTCCGCGCGGAATTAATTTGTTATATTCCGGATATTGGGTGTTAATTAATTTCGAAGTAAAAGTAAAATCAGGCGCGATGATGCGGAAGCGGCCTTCACCTACCGAAATCATTAATTCTTTATCTTCATCACTATTTAATAAACGCATTAATTCGATCACACTTTTGCGCGGTAAAATAATTTTTAACGGCGGACAATTACCTTGTTCATTGACATGCGTGGTGATGGCTAAGCGATGGCCGTCGGTCGCAACACAAGTAATGGCATTTTGCTGAATATGAAATAACGCGCCGTTTAAATAATGACGCACATCTTGCAAACCCATCGCAAAATAAATTTTGCTGAGTAAATTTTTTAATGTTTGTGAGCGCAAGATAAATTGCGTAGGTAACGCGGATTCTTCGGTGCGAGGAAAATCTTGCACCGGTAAAGTCGATAAACGATAACAACTATCGCCGCTTTTTAACGCCAAGTAATTTTCTTTGAGTGATAAATTTAACATGGCTTCATCGGGCAACGCGCGGCAAATATCAAATAATTTGCGTGCGGAAACGGTGGCAGTGCCTGCGGCGGAAACCGTTTCGAGCGGCGCATGACCAATGAGTTCTATCTCGAGATCGGTCGCCGATAAATGTACGCGTTGTTGATCAATATGCAATAACACATTGGATAAAATTGGCATGGTTTGCTTTTTTTCCACGATGCCGCTGATGGCTTGCAGTGGTTTGATGAAGGCTGAACGTTTGATAGTGACATCCATAACTGTTTCCTAGGTAGTTAATATTCGCAATAAATTCGTATAATCTTCTTCTATATCGGTATTCATTTGCCGAAATTCGCTAATGATGCGGCAAGCATGCAGCACAGTGGTATGATCGCGGCCGCCAAACGCATTACCAATTTCTGGCAGACTATGGTTGGTCAATTCTTTGGCGAGCGCCATCGCGACTTGGCGCGGGCGCGCGACGGAACGGCTGCGGCGTTTAGAAAGTAAATCACCCATTTTAATTTTGTAATATTCTGCCACTGTTTTTTGAATATTTTCGATAGTCACTAATTTATCTTGCAGCGCTAAGAGGTCGCGCAGCGCTTCTTTCACAAAATCAAGAGTAATCGGTTTGCCGGTGAAATGCGCATTGGCAATAATTCGTTTTAACGCGCCTTCTAATTCACGCACATTGGAACGGATGCGTTTCGCAACAAAAAACGCGACTTCGTATGGAAGATCAATATTGGATGATTCTGCTTTGCTCATTAAAATAGCGACGCGCGTTTCTAATTCTGGCGGCTCGACGGAAACAGTCAAACCCCAGCCAAATCGAGATTTTAATCGTTCTTCAACGCCATTAATTTCTTTGGGATAGCGATCGCAAGTTAAAATCACTTGTTGTTGGCTTTCTAATAACGCATTAAACGTATGGAAAAATTCTTCTTGTGAGCGGTCTTTACCAGCAAAAAATTGAATATCATCGATGAGCAGTGCATCGACATGACGATAGTAACGTTTAAATTCATTCATGGCATTGGTTTGTAATGCTTTCACCATGTCGGCGACAAATCGTTCGGAATGCAAATACAACACTTTCGCTCCGGCCTTGCGTTTCATCATGGAATTACCAATCGCATGCAACAGATGCGTTTTGCCTAAGCCGACACCGCCATATAAATAGAGCGGGTTATAAGCCAGCGCCGGATTTTCGGCGACTTGGATGGAGGCGGCTTTGGCCAATTGGTTGGATTTACCTTCGACAAAATTCTCAAAAGTGAAATTGGGATTAACGCGGCATTGGAAGGGGGTATTTTCAGTAAATGTCGGCGCCGTTTTACTCGAAGTGATAACTTGTGGCGCAACGGGAGCGGCTTGTTGTTCGCGCGCTGGCGTTGTTTCCGTACGCTTACTGCTGCCGATTTCTAAAGCAATGGCCGGCGCACTGCCTTCGCTAAATTGTTTCACTAATTCAGTAATGCGGCTTAGGAAGCGTTCGCTGATCCAATCCAGCACAAATCGGTTAGGTGCTAACAATACCAAACGATTGTCAGCAAATTCGGCTTGTAGCGGTCGAATCCAGGTATTAAATTGCTGCGCAGGAAATTCATCCTGGAGATAGCTCAAGCATTTTTCCCACAAAGTAATTGACACTAAAAATTGCTCCCTACGCTTGAAGTGTAACGAACTGCAAAAGTGAATATGTACACTATCTCTTTTTGCGAGGCAAGGCTAGGGGGAGGGTTCAATTTGATACAGGTAACGGAGCCAGGAGCGTGAGCGACTGGTATGAGTCTTTACCACGACCAGTCGCTCACGCTCCTGGCTCCGCCAGTTCCAGTGCGTGACGAATTTAATTCCCTGGTCTACGCGCCGTCAATCCCAACAACAAGGACACAATCGCAATTCCGCCATGCAGCATATTATCTGCTGGGTTCATATTCATCATGGTACCCATGCTCATCATTTGAGGTTGCGCAACACCAACGATAGCCACCGCACCATAAACTAAACCAAACAGGATAAAATACCATTTTGCATATCGAAAATCGGTTGCTGCGATTAAAGCCACCACACCGCTCGCGAGATGAATAGCATTATGTATTGGGCTGACACCAAAATAACCAAATAATAAATTGTTAGGAGTAAATTGCGGCATGAAACCAGCAACACCAGCGAAAAGAAACCCAATACCAAACAGTAAAGCCATTATCCGTAAAAACATATTGCATCTCCGTGGGTGGTTAAATTGGCTTATTATAACCCAATAAAAATTAAAATCATCTTGTTCCTGATACTATTTCATATTATCCTGCCCACACTTGCTTATTTATTCATATGAATCTAATCACATGACAAAAAACTCGGCAAAACCACTTATTTTAGTGGATGGCTCTTCTTATTTGTATCGCGCCTTTCATGCGCTTCCAGCCTTAACGAATTCGAAAGGTCAACCCACCGGCGCTATTTACGGAATGATTGCCATGTTACGTCGGTTGATTGCAGATTATCAGCCGGAATATATGGCGGTGGTTTTTGATAGCAAACAAAAAACATTTCGCGATGATTTGTATGAACACTACAAAGCCAATCGGACAGCGATGCCTGATGAATTGATTCAACAAATTGAACCCATTCATGCCGCTATCCGTGCTCAAGGATTACCTTTAATTATGATTGAAGGAGTGGAAGCGGATGATGTGATTGGGACATTAGCGGTGCAAGCAACGGCTGCGAATAAGCAAACAATTATTTCTACTGGCGATAAAGATTTAGCGCAACTCGTCAATGATCACGTGACCTTGATCAATACCATGACCAATACGGTATTAAATTCGGAAACAGTGCTCGAAAAATTTGGCGTGCCGCCTGAGCGCATCATTGATTATCTCACTTTGGTGGGCGATACCTCCGATAATGTTCCCGGTGTGCCGCAAGTAGGGCCAAAAACAGCGGCAAAATGGCTGAAAGAATATGGTTCGCTGGAGCAAATTATAAAAAGTGCTGAGAAAATTTCTGGCAAGGTCGGGGAAAATTTACGCAGCCATCTTTCGCAAATTCCACTGACCAAATCGCTGGTTACGATCAAGCTGGATGTTGAGTTACCTCTTACACTAGAAACACTGCAACTTAGCCCACCCGATAAAGAAAAATTAATTCAACTTTATAAAGATTTAGAATTTAAAACTTGGCTGTCTGAATTATTGGCGGAAAATCCACAGACTACCAATGCAGATAAATATGCGAATTATGAAATTATTACTGATGAAGCGGCACTCGATCGTTGGGTGCAATTACTTTCTCAAGCCGATTATTTTGCTTTTGATACTGAAACGACGGATCTCAATGCGCAGTCCGCACGTTTGGTCGGTGTATCATTTGCGGTGGCGCCAGGTAAAGCGGCTTATGTTCCCTTCGGTCATGATTATTTAGGCGCGCCAATGCAATTAAGCGAAAATCTTGTCTTGCAGAAATTATCGCCCGTGCTGAGTGATTCCCGCATTAAAAAAATCGGACAAAATTTAAAATATGATATGCAAGTGTTAAGCCACTATCAGCTTGTGTTAAATGGAATTGCTTATGACACGATGCTGGAATCTTATGTGCTGGATAGTGTTGCCACTAATCACAACATGGATGCGCTGGCGCTGAAATATTTAGGTTGGCGTACGATAAGTTTCGAAGAAATTGCTGGCAAAGGCAGTCATCAACTGACTTTTAATCAAATTGATTTGCAACAAGCAGCGATGTATGCGGCGGAAGATGCGGATGTCACTTTACGTTTGCATCAAACCTTGTGGCCGCGGCTAAATCAAGAAACGGGATTGCCAAAAATATTTAATGAAATTGAAATGCCGCTGGTTCCCGTCTTAGCGCGCATAGAAAGTAATGGCGTATTAATTGCGGCAGAACAATTAAAAATGCAAAGCCATGAGTTAAAGGCGCGGTTGCAAATTTTGACGGAAGAAGCATTTCAACTCGCCGGCATAGATTTTAATTTAAATTCACCAAAACAATTGCAAGAAATTTTATTTGATAAATTAAAATTGCCAGTGTTACAAAAAACGCCGAAGGGGCAACCTTCGACTGCCGATGCTGTATTGCAAGAATTAGCGTTAGATTTTCTGTTGCCGAAATTAATTATCGAATATCGCAGCTTGAGCAAACTCATTTCTACTTACACCGATCGATTGCCGGAACAAATCAATGCGCGCACCGGCCGGGTGCATACTTGTTATCACCAAGCAGGTACGGCCACGGGGCGCTTATCTTCGTCTGATCCTAATTTACAAAATATTCCTGTGCGAACGGCAGAAGGCCGACGCATTCGCCAGGCTTTTATTGCGCCTCGAGGCTATAAAATTTTAAGCGCGGATTATTCGCAGATTGAATTACGTTTAATGGCGCATATTTCGCAAGATTCGCAATTATTATCCGCGTTCAAACAAAATTTAGATATTCATCAAGCAACAGCAGCGGAAGTCTGGGGCGTGCCCTTGAATGACGTGACATCAGACATGCGACGCGGTGCCAAAGCGATTAATTTCGGGCTGATTTATGGCATGTCTTCCTTTGGTCTCGCGCGGCAATTAGGAATTGATCGCAAAGCGGCGCAAGAATATATCGAACGTTATTTCGCGCGTTATCCGGGTGTTAAAACCTATATGGATGAAACGCGCCTCAAGGCGCGCGAACGAGGTTTTGTGGAAACTTTATGGGGACGACGACTGTATTTGCCTGATATCAATTCCCGACAAATTCCCCGGCAAAAGGCGGCTGAACGTACGGCGATTAATGCACCATTGCAGGGCAGTGCGGCGGATATTATTAAATTAGCGATGATTAGACTTGATCGTCAATTATCCGAGATGCAGATCGATGCAAAAATTATTATGCAAGTCCACGACGAATTAGTGCTGGAAGTGGCGGAATCGATTTTACCGCAAGTCATGGAAATGGTGCGGGCGCAAATGACGCAAGCGATACAGCTTGATGTGCCATTAGTGGTGGCAGTGGGCTCTGGAGATAACTGGGACCAGGCATCGGCGCATTGATGCCCGAATGACGATTTCTTTTAACTCTGCTAAACTATTCCTAGGATCGATAACAGGGATGCACGACGACATGGCTAGTCTCATTTCCAAAAAACCTGAAACCTACTTACAACTCCTCCGCCGCAGCGGTCGCCTTTATGCCGATACTTTTTTTAAAGTGTTATTGCTAGCTTTTTTACTCTCCATAGTAACCTTTATCCCAAGATTAATTTCCGTAATGGTTGGCCAAGACCTATTTCTTAACTTGCCTCTTGTTAGCTTGCGTCGTTTATGGCTGTTGTTAGTCGATATCGTAAGCCTGTTTTTTTTTATTGCCATCCTCTGGCGTTTGTATTGCCATGAATACGCCCGCGATGAACCCATCGGAGAAGATATGGCCACTTCTCTGCAAAAAACTCCGCGGGTCATTGTCGCTGCACTGATTCAATTTGGTTTTTTACTCTTGGTTGCTCTGACTGTTTGGGGAATAAGTTTGTTAATTACACACACTCCTTTGGGCCCAACCCTCAATTATGAAAATTTGGCAGTGATATCAATAATGTTCATTTTGCAAACATTATTCGTATTTTATATTTATATTTTATTATATTTTTATGCGCCATTAATCGCTAATGAAAATAACGGAATTATAGCCTCATTAAAACGTAGCGCGACATTAGTCTGGGGAAATTGGTGGCGGACTTTCTTGCTGCAAATTACCCCATGGTTTTGTTATTTCCTTTTACTTATCTTGATAAGGTTCCTTATTGGAATCGATATTCATATTTACTATATGTCTAATATGTTGGAAACTTTTGCAGCCACTATATTAAATATCATTCTTTTTGCATTCTTTATTCCTTGGGTTGCTGCCGTCATGGTGGTGCAACTGCGCGATTTAGAATTGCGAAAAAAAGCGGCGTCGTGATTAGGCCCTCTATGGCATCTACAGAACAAGGGTTATTATTAGGATTTGATTTTGGTACCAAGCGAATTGGTGTCGCTATCGGCCAAATGATTACCCATAGCGCACGTCCATTGCCTTCCATTAAAGCGGTGAATGGGTTGCCTAGCAAAGAAACCTTAGCTAAATTAATCAAACAATGGCAACCCGAAGCGTTAGTGGTCGGCATTCCGCTTAATATGGATGGCAGTGAGCAGGCCGTCACCATAAAAGCACGTTATTTTGCAGAATGGCTGCGTGAGAATTTCCATCTGCCAGTACACGAAATAGACGAGCGGTTGACTACCAAAGCAGCAAAAGAAAGATTGTTCGCAGAAGGTGGATATAAAGCATTACAAGATGGACAAGTCGATAGCGTCGCTGCACAATTAATCCTGCAAAATTGGTTGGCTCGCTTAGAGTCAGAAAATAAAATATGACATCTTCTGTGGGGCGCAGACCCTTGAGGTTGAGAGGTTTTTATGTCCGTTCGGGTAAATTATTTATATGGTTTAATTATTATTGGCGCATTGCTAAGTTTCGCCATCTATTTGCAAATATATGATGGTGTGGTTCCGTGTCCGTTATGTCTCATGCAACGTTTGGTCATGATCTTATTAGGGATAATTTTTATCCTGGCAGTTGTTTTGCCATGGAAACGCTTAGGGAATCTCATCATTGGGATGTTATCGCTATTTGTATCTATGCTAGGGATAGTATTGGCTGGACGACAAGTCTGGTTGCAACATTTCCCACCGCTAGGTTTGGATGAATGCGCTGTTAGTTTGCAATATATGGTTAAAGCATTACCAATGAATGAAGTCATCATGAGAGCGTTTAACGGTAGTGAAGAATGTACGCGCAAAGTCTGGATGTTCATGCATTTAAGTTTGGCAGAATGGTCTTTAATTTGTTTTATATTGTTTTTATGGTTTAGCGTGCATCAATTTTTCAAGGCGTTACGCATGCAAAATTTTTAATAGAACAAAATAAGCACCTAATAATACAGCAAATTTAATGATCATCACTGGTAAAGGGTGGGATAATTGCTTTTGTAATCGTTTCCGAAGCGGTAATGGTTTTATTTTCATCTGGCGAGAGCTGAACCACTCAGCGCCGTAAGAAATAAAAATTTCTTCGCCCGCTTTGATGCTATGTGATGCCTTAATAATGAGGAGCGAGGTATTCCTGTCAAAAACATATTCTGCATTAGGTTGAACGGAATGGTTATAAATCGAGCCAAAGCCTAATGCGAGGATGCTAAGTTTTTCATCACCGCTGTTAAAATAATAATTATTCAGCTTAGGACAAACGGCTTCGGTGGCGATAGTATGGCATTCTTCAATTATTTCACCTGCGGCGATATCTTTTTCCGCGAATACGCCGTATCCTTGTATAGAGGATTTTTTGATAAATAGTCTGTTACGAAACAAATTATTTTTAACAGTATTCGCCCCTATGAATATGTTATACTTAAATTTAACACACCTCATTATCAAAACAAGATACATGCGTTGGAAAAAATTAGTTTTCACATTGGTTATTATTCTAACGGCTTCTCTTAGCCAAGCGCAGCCAGCCAATCCATTTGGTCAGGTTATCCAGATTTATACCCATTTTGATCGTGAGATTGTTGGTAAGCCCACCTGGGTGTTGATATTACGAGATGTCGATACCGGACAAGTTCTACCATATCTTTATGACGTGCGCGATCAAGATAATTTTTGGATAGCACTTTCGTTTGGACGAAATTATCGAATAGTCGAGTCGTTAATGAAGTTTTATCCTTCTGGCCGTAAAATCAAAAATTTTTGTGGTATCGAAGATGGCATCTTAAAAGAGAGATCGCTTTATATCACATTGACCGGTCGACTATCGGCCAATCGGTATTCCTCAAATTGTCAGGTGATGTATTCTAAGGGTACAAATTTTTATGTTGTCCCTCCTAGTTCGTAATTTTATTTAGGAGAAATTAAATGCTGCTCAACAATATTTTAGAAGATATAGGCAAAACGCCTGTGGTACGAATGCGAAGAATAGGCCGGAATTTAGCGTGTGAACTGTACGGTAAATGTGAGTTTTTAAATCCAGGCGGTTCGGTGAAAGATCGCATTGCCCATTACATGATAGAATCAGCAGAAAAAGCTGGGAAAATTAAACCGGGCGACACTTTAATTGAAGCTACCTCAGGAAATACCGGAATTGGTTTTGCCATGGCCGGTGCGGTGAAAGGTTATAAAATTATTATCACGATGCCAGCAAAAATGAGTCGCGAAAAAGAAGTGGTGCTGGAAGCATTGGGTGCCACAATTTATCGAACTCCCACGGAAGCGGCATGGGATTCACCTGAGAGTCATTTAGCGCTTGCCAAAAAATTACAAAAAGAAATTCCGCATTCGCATATCTTGGATCAATATACCAATCCTGCCAATCCACAAGTTCATTATGAAACGACCGCTAAAGAAATTCTCGATGATTTAGGAGAAAGCTTGGCGATGGTTGTGATGGGGGTGGGAACCGGCGGAACGATTACCGGTGTGGCACAATACATGAAAAAACATGCGCCACAGGTAAAAATTATTGGTGTAGATCCATTCGGCTCTATTTTAGGAGGTGGCACAGATATTCATCCTTACTTGGTGGAAGGAATTGGTTATGATTTTATTCCAGCCGTGTTGGACAATTCGTTGATTGATGAATACATAAAAGTAAATGATAGAGATACGTTTTTAATGGCGCGGCGTATCATTCGCGAAGAAGGTTTATTAGTGGGTGGATCTTCTGGTACCGCCATGCATGCCGCGTTACAAGCAGCAAAAAATCTCAAAAAAGGACAAAAATGTGTGGTGATATTACCGGATAGTATTCGCAATTATTTAACTAAATTTGCTGACGATCGCTGGATGCGTCAGCAAGGTTTTATTGAATCTCCCATTGAGTAATCATATGAAGACAAAATCCAAACAACAGCTTGGCACTCGTGTCATTCATGCAGGACAAACACCTGATCCTGCGACCGGCGCCATCATGACACCGATTTATGCTACCTCTACTTATGTGCAATCCAGTCCAGGACATCATCAAGGTTATGAATATTCCCGCACTAAAAATCCCACTCGTTTTGCTTATGAACAATGTGTGGCGGATTTAGAATCGGGTGTGAATGGTTTTGCATTTGCTTCTGGTATGGCAGCGATTGCAACGACTTTGGAATTATTAAAACCCGGCGATCATGTCGTGGTGTGTGATGATGTGTATGGTGGCACTTTTCGTTTGTTTGATAAAGTACGAAATCGTTCCGCAGGTTTGCGGGTTTCCTTTGTGGATTTTACGGATATTAAAAATATCGAAGCGGCCATCTCTCCCGAAACAAAAATGATTTGGGTAGAAACGCCAACGAATCCCATGTTGAAGCTGATTGATTTACAAAAAGTAGCAGAATTAGCTAAGCGGCATCATTGTTTAAGCGTTGCAGACAATACCTTTGCTACGCCGCTCATCCAGCGTCCACTCGAATTCGGTTTTGATATAGTCGTACATTCGGCGACGAAATATTTGAATGGGCATTCCGATATGATCGGCGGTGTTGTCGTCGTAAATTCCAAAGAATTATCTGAGCAATTGGCGTTTTTGCAAAATTCAGTAGGAGCGATTGCAGGACCGTTTGATAGTTTTCTCGTTTTGCGAGGTTTAAAAACTTTGGCGGTGCGTATGGAGCGACATACTAGTAATGCTTTCGAATTGGCACAATGGCTAGAACAACATCCGAAAGTAAAACGAGTGATTTATCCGGGTTTAACGAGTCATCCGCAGCATGCATTGGCTAAGCAGCAGATGGCGATGTACGGCGGTATGATTTCGGTGGAATTGAAATGTGATAAAGCGGAGACGGTGAAAATGTTAGAGCGCTGCCAGATATTCGCCTTGGCGGAGAGTCTTGGTGGAGTGGAAAGTTTAATTGAGCATCCGGCGATTATGACGCATGCGTCGATTCCTGCGGAACAGCGGAAGAAATTAGGGATAAGTTATAGTTTGATTCGGTTGTCGGTGGGGATTGAGGCGATGGAAGATTTGCGGGGAGATTTACAGCAGGCACTCACTGCTATAAATATTTAATAAAACATAAAGCACATCATTCTGTGTAATTAGTGGCTGGCGCTCCTGGCCCTGTTTTAATATATTTATTTTCAGGCGATAGCTGTCATGGAAAGTCACCATTCTGCTACAAAAATTACCTTTTAACGCATATAACTATTTTAAACAATAACTTACGTCACAATCTTTGTACACGACAAAAAATACTTTAATGACAGGCTCTCTCCAAAATACAGCAGAACTAGGTTGTCATGCCAGCGAAGGCTGGCATCCAGTGAAACGAAGGACCCTCCACCTCTGGTGGAGGGCTGGAAAAGTTCGACATTATATGCAAGATAACCTCCTGCTTGGACCACGAAGTGGTCACTAAGTAGGAGGTATCAATGATAGAGAACGAGTACGAAAGGCTATCACATACGGTGTGGGATTGTAAGTATCATATAGTATTCATACCGAAGTATAGGCAGAAGAGATTGTATGGAGAATTAAAAAAGGATTTACGTGAACAATTTCATAAATTAAGTTTCCAAAAGGAATGCCGAATAGTAGAAGGATATTTAATGAAAGATCACGTGCATATGCTGATAAAGATCCCACCGAAATATTCAGTGGCGCATATAGTAGGATTTATGAAAGGAAAAACTGCTTTATATGTGGCGCAGAGATATGGGAGGAGAAGGAAGTACAGGGGATACCACTTTTGGGCGAGAGGATATTTTGTATCTACGGTAGGGCTGAATGAAGAGGTCGTTAGACGTTATATCCAAAATCAAGAAAAAGTGGATAAGAAGATGGATCAGCTGAATTTATTTGCAGTTGATGAGTAGGACAACATAAACCACTTTTAGTGGTCCAAGCGAAACGAAGTGAAGCGTTACAGACCTCCACCTCTGGTGGAGGTCATTGACATCAAATTATAGGCTGGATGCCAGCCTTCGCTGGCATGACAAGAGTTAAATTTTAAAAATTGTCGTGTAAAGAGCGCCACCAGCTCTGTACACGACACAAATAATTTAATGATAGCTTCTCTCCGAAATCCAGCAGAACCATTCTGTCATGCCAGCGAAGGCTGGCATCCAGATCAAATTATAGGCTGGATGCCAGCCTTCGCTGGCATGACAAGAGTTAAATTTTAAAAATTGTCGTGTAAAGAGCGCCACCAGCATGAGACATTCAGCCTTAATATTCCCTTAAGCCAACTTATGTACAATAACCCTCCTAACTTAACTCCAATGACAATCAGTACATATTTGTCGAAAAACGTTAAATTAAAAGTGAACACACACATGATCGGACGAGATTTACCAGCAAATAAAAAAAAATCACCTCCTCAGTGGACTGAAAGCTCTACTGTGTCCGATCAAATTCAGCTGTTGCTGCTGAAAGTGCGTAACGATCTTTTGCAATATATCAAAAAAAATACCGAAACAGACTCAATCCATCGTTTTGAAAATCCAGATGAAGATATATTTCAAAGTATCAATAAATGTAAAGTAATTTGCGACATCATCATATTACTTGAAAGTGAAACCCCAAAAAGAATAACCACGCATGCGGCCATAGCAACTCAATTAACCAATGCGGAAGTAAAAGGACTAGCCGAAAAATCTAAAAACAATTCGTTTAATGATCCGTCGAATAATTTAGTGCTGGAGTTAAAAAAACTTGCGTTAATTATAAAATTTTCAGCGGAATTAAGCGATCAACGACTATTTGACAATACCGCATCACAAATGCAATTTGCAGGTAAACTCAAAGAATATGAAGCGAGTTTAAAAAACATAAAAGAAAAAATAAATTTGATCGGAGATTCATTCGCGAGACTTAAAAAACCCAAACTTAGCGAGATTCAAAAACTTCATAATATCAAAAAAGCAATTTTGGTTCAGATGTTGAATATAATATTTGAAAATTGTCTGCCTTTAGTAGAGGAAGATAGTAAAGATGAGGCTGACTTTCAAAAGTTGATCAAAGAAATAGATGATTTAACGCTATTAAAAGCAATTGATTTGGCTCAGGTTTTATATTGCCTACAGAAAATTTTAGATGCAATACGCTGGGCGCAATCCGTTCTTCAAAATAGTTTATTACAAGAAAAAGCAGAACTTCTTGCAATGCAATCTAAGCGAGCACCAGAACAAAAAAAACAAACACCGCAACCAGCGTTTATGACTAAGTCGAAATTAGAACGTTTAGCAAATGTGGTCGGTGTATGTCAATTCGATGTCGATGAGTACGATGGCATCCGGCTGATTCATCTCGAACGATATCCGAATACAATGGATCATGAATATGAAACAGGGCTGGCTAATTGTTTTAAATTTTCTGAATGTAAAGATTATAGAGAACGAGTTAAATCGTCTCAGTTATTAAGTTACGCCAAACAATTGCAAGATATTCTTGGTGAGGATGAACAAAAAGATCTACCATGGTTTACATTAAGGAAAGTGGTTCTTCGATCCATAGTAAATCTTGCAGAAATTCATTTGAAACTAGCACTTACACAGAACAGAATCGATTTAGTGCATCAGAGTGTCGATTGGTACTGTTTATTACTGCCTTATTCTCAGCCGGTTGTTTTATCAACATTGGAAAAGGAACAAAGAGAACTCATCGCTAATTTATCTAGCGGTGAAGCAAATGAAGCTAAATTAACTGATATATTAAAAAATTCCATAAAATTAAAAGAGCAACAAAAACCATTTGAAATATCAGCTGTCGTGCAACAATTAATTAACACACTGTTAGATTACTTAACTACCCTAAGTAGGGATACAGCGTCAAAATCGCTGGATGAGTTGGCTGTTCTTTTTGTTCCATCCGTTTTAAATTTAATAGCGGATATCAATGAAGATATTAATAAATTATTAGCTGTATCCAGCAGCAAGGCAGCAATTGAATTAATAGAAGCGAATGCTATGTTAATGAGCGTTATGGCGAAAATTGTTAATCTCAATGAAGATTTAATTCTGACTCCTAAGCAAGGTCATCGATACACAGAGGATAAAATCAATGAGATGATCAAGGCTTATTGGGATAAAAAGCAATTCATGGCTTTGATAGCTAAAGAAAATGGCGAGATAGATTTGCAAGTTTATCCGTATGAAATTTTTATTGCGGCGGTAATTAAACATTATCAACCCAAGGAAATAGTTGATTTTGCAAGGAATGCACACATCGGCTTAATAAATTATGTGACGGTAGCGTTGAGACTAGTGCAGCTGCGTGAGCAAGCAGCGCAAATCCAGAGTTTTTCTTATCTGATTCAGTTAATTGAAACAACGGCGCAATTGCTACAATTATCTACGGTCAATTTTCTTAAAAATATATATCAAGAGATCTCTGGTATAGCGGCTGAAAACCAAAAAGAGTGGTTGAAAAATAATTTGAATATTGTTGTCGATGAATGTAACCAATGTCTTGATGAAGAAAAGAAACCAAATTGGGGAAATCCGGAAGATTCATTTCAAACCGTTGCACCTGTTTCACCACTCAGTTTAGTGCATTCTGCTAGTCTGTGGTCAGAGTGTACCGAAGTAAGTGACACAGAGTCTGAAGATTTAACGCCGCGCAATATAGTAGTAGAAATGGAAGCGAGTGATTTGGATATGTCATCGGATGCATCTTTAAGCAATAATTAATCGTTTCCCAAATTCATTATGAACCAAGATAATGGCAGTGATCACGCCTATCGGCGCAATAATTATCGGCAACAAGGGTGAATAAGCTAAAACTGTCCCGCCGATAAATCCAGTGAGCGACCAGATCAGAGAAACAATAATTAAGCCAATCCCCATAATTTTGCCGCGAGATTGCGGATCGACCGAATCTGAATATAATGCTGTCACGCAACTAAAAGTAATCACATCGCCGGTGGCGATCGGCATGGCGGCTATCCACGCTAACCAAGCGCCTTGCAGACAAGCTAAAAAAGTTAGTACTAATCCGAGTAAAATGAGATAAAGCGAAAGCAATAATAATTGACGTAAGGTTAAAAAGCGCATGAGTAATTTGATGCCGATACCGGTGGCAAGTGCCAACCATAATGCGATAAATCCAACAAACAAACCCAGCTGACGCGGATCGAAATGATAAAGCGTTTTTAAAATCGGCGGCATGAGTTGATAATACATGCTCCAACTTATTTGACTCAGCAGTAAAATGACAGAGATACGCACTATGTTAGGATTAGCCAGTAAGCGGCGTAAAGCATGAATGCTCAAATGTTCGCGCACGCTTACGGCGGATAGATTCAATGTTTCGTGAAAAAATCCCCAAGTTAACAAGCCGCCAACACAAGCAAAAGCGGCGGCAAAAAAATAAGGCACGGAAAAATTCAGTTCTGAAAATAAAAATCGACGTGCGTAAAAGCCAGCAATAATCGGTCCGATAAAAGCGCCGATGGAAATAGCAAATTGTAGATAGCCCATGTAAACCACTTTATTTTGTTTGGGACTTAGGTCCGCCATGATGGCGGAAGCGCTAGGATTGACCCGCGCGCCGGTCAAAGCGCCTTGAATGGAGAGTGCCACAATAATTAAACCTAAAATGCCGTAAATGACGCCCATAGCGGCGGTTAAGGTAAATAACATGGCGCTAAAAATTTCAATCAATAAAATTTTCCGCCGACCAAACGCATCAGATAGAAAACTTAATAAGGGAGTAAAAAAAATGGCTAAGAAAGTCGGGATCGAAATGCAAACTCCATACCACATACTACGCACGGCGTGCGACGTATCAGGAGCAAATAAACGACTTTGGTTATCGAACATAATTAAA
>Ga0207159_1091_pt1 | contig 22239 bp, 20 predicted proteins | sample Alteio_BWMinHeat_23_FD_153511 | JGI IMG/M metagenome (GOLD analysis project Ga0207159, IMG submission 153511) | Enriched cells from forest soil in Barre Woods Harvard Forest LTER site, Petersham, Massachusetts, United States -... | ecosystem: Environmental > Terrestrial > Soil > Temperate forest >... | reverse complement strand
ATGAAGCTCATCAGGCCATTGGATAACTGGTTTGCATAAATCATTTTTATTTAACCACCGATCATTATAAATGGTTTCCTGATAGCGATAACCTGTGTCTGCCGATATAAATACGACTAATTCATCAGCATTGTTTTCCGCAATCCATTTGGCAACTTGATAAGTTGCGCCGGTGGTTGGACCGCAAAAGAGAGCCATTTCGGTCAGTAGTTTTTTAGTATAAAAAAATGCATCGTTCGCGCTGACCCAATGTACTTCATCAAAACAATGGTGATGAAGATTTTCTGGTAGCAAAGAATTTCCCAAGCCGCGCAATAGCCTTTTTTCGTTAGGTAAGCCAAATAAAACGCTGCCAAAGGTATCAACCCCAACCAAGCGCGCTGCTTGATTGGTTTCTCTCACTTGCTTAATAGTGCCGCAGGTTGAGCCACCGGATCCTACCGCTCCAACCAGGGTGAATTGGCTACCAATCTCATTTATTAAATAATCGGCAAATGTTTTATAAGCATTTTGATTATCTAAATTATCATATTGACGTGTCCAGTAAGCTTGAGGATTTGCATTGAGATATTCTTTGAGTGCATTCAAGCGCATTATTTGTGGATTATTACCTTTTAATGCTTCAGGTAAAATTTGTACTTGGCCTCCAAGCTGAATAAGTCTTTGTTCTAATGAGGGGTCTATGGCTGGATCACTCGTAATATAAAAAGGTATTCCTAACTCTGCACAAACGATACCTAAACCGAGGGCAAAAGTTCCACTGGATGTTTCTACAATGGGTATTTCAGGGTTAATTTGATTATTTCGTACAGCAGTTTCGATAATATGTTTTGCCGGTAAAATTTTCATTAATTCAAATTTGGCTAGAATTAAATTATCTTTAATTCTAATTAAATGAGGAAGTAAAATCGCGTCAGAATATTTGTTATACATCAGCAATATCCGTCTGATAAATATTTTTTTCAGAAAATGGATAAAATCGTTCAGCGAACAAGGATTTTTCCTTCAGTTTTTTTTCCGCAGAAGCTAGTTGATCTATATACTCAGGATGGGTTTGATCCATCATGATGCCAATATAACTACCACTGTGAGCAACAATAATGCCGAGTGCTCCGACCGCCTCGCAGATTTGTATAAAACTCTCAAGATTTTTTTTGGGATTTCTTTGCTGATGTAAGATCGCACTTTTTGTGGAGACATCCCCAACTTTTTTTAAATTTCTTGAGTTAATACCGTTTACCATTTCATTTAGTAATATAGCGTATGCCGATTGTTCTTTTGATGTGTACGCGTTTAATTCTTGATTAAATTTAACTGTATCTAAAATACCACCCTCATCAACACCGACTATCATAATATTTGGCAAATACCCTAACTTACTATGCAAGGCCACTAGTCGATGATAAAAGCACACGATGCCATCGTACATAATGCCATCGGAAGGTTCAATTTCTTTCAATAAATTTAGCAATATCTGCGTAGGAAGATGTTTTCTCGTCGCATGGGTAATCGCACGCGAGCAAGCGACAAGATCCGCCGTTGAACTTCCTAAGCCTTTGCCCACTGGAATTTGGCTGTAAATGGATAAGTTCCAATCGGAAGATAATTTAAAATAGCTCATAATTTTCTGAGCTAACAGAGCTGATTTTACTTTATCATGCGGCGTAATTTTACTGCCGGTATTAATATCTCCATACTGAAATTTTGCGATTGAAATATTAGTGATAGGTAATGTAATAAGAAAATGAGTATTTTCTCCAGGAAGTTTACCCTGCAATAATTCGCCAAATTTTCCGGTGGCGCTACCGACACCTAACATTTTTCAATCACTATGTTGTTGGTACTGCTAATTATGGCAATCATTGGAACTTCTCGTTTACTCCACCAATGTATAGTATGGAGATGCAGAACCTTTATTTGTATTTATAATAATTTTCTGTACTTCTTCCAGTACTTTTTCTTTGAACCCAGCGACAAAGCCAACCCAAGCGCTATCGCTTATGCCAACGCCCGGCATTTCTTTGCCATTTCCTGCTACTTGAACATGGGTGCAAGTCATTTCCTTAGGGGCAGTGATATTTAAAATAGTGGCTGCCTCTGCTAAACAGTAATATATCAGTAAGGTTTTCTCTTTACTTCTTAGTGAATAGGAAAATTCATCCGTATTCTGTCCATTGAAAACACTAAGATCAATAACATGCTGGTATATATCAATAGGATTTTTTTTATAAACTAATGCTAGTTGCTGAACGATTGCTCCACCAGCAATCCTACCCATATTTCCATCAATTAAATAGGATATTCCTGCGTTAACATTAATAATAAATTCGCAATGAAAATAGCCATTTTTATATCCTGCGCGATCAACTAGCGTTTGGATTGCTGCTCGGCATTGTTGTTGTAGATGATCAGGTAAGTCATCGTCAGCAGGAAATTCATTAACCACTTCGGTCAACTCTTTTCTAGCTCGTTTTGAAAAACCAAGGTAATGAACTTGTCCACTTTTTACATAGCCTTCTAAGCTGTATAGAGATCCAGTGATGCGGGGTTGTAACAGCCAATTTTGTTGTTCTGCATTTTCAATGTGAGTGTCGCAAATGATTTGTTTAATTTGATCAACACTGGTTGGTTTATTTATTATAGTGATTCCAACTGCTCCAGATGAAATGCCTGGTTTTAGTATAAACTGTTGATAAGTTGCCTGTGTATCCAAGAAGTATTTTAAATGTTCTTTGGTGAAATCGGATAAATTAATTTCCAACTTGGGAGGGCAAAATTCAGCAATTATTTTGCTGACTAATGCTTTGTCAGTTAATTGAACTAACGCAGAATCAGGGCCAGCGATCTTAAATTGTTTTGCGATAGCGCAGGCATTTTGTAATGTTTCATCCAAGAGGGATGTGATGGCTACCACATCATCCATAAAATTATTCTCTTGGATTGCACGATGAATATCTTTGAGCGAATTAACATCAGCCTCGTAATGTTCGCATGCTGCAATAGCCTCTCTTGGCATCCCTGAATAATCATTTATTTTCAACAAAAAAATGGGACGCAGTCCTAGCGCTTTAGCGGCGTTCGGAAGATATTTTGCACCAAACAATGATGTACCAAGAAAAAGGATCGCCTTCATGTGAGTACTATTGACCCTAAAAAAAATATAAGCCGTCCGAGGCTGACAAGAGTTGCTTGTTCCGTTGCAACCAGCATGTTAGCATGTTGCCCATTAAATATTTGATTGTTCATTATATATCTATCAAATAATTTATATCAATAATGGAAGGAGTTTTTTGTGCGATGTTGGATGAATTTGCGGCCAATTAAGAATTTCAATATTGATATAAAAAATCGCGCAGTAGTTCTCATGTTTCTGGTTTTGTTAATTTCATCAACAACTGGTTACGCACATAGGTTAGCATCAGAGACCGAGACTATCAAAATAGCCTTATTAGATTGTCCTTATAATGAAATGCCCTTAATACCTTTTTTGTCTGAATATGAAAAAGCTTATTTTGCAGGGGTTGAAACAGCGGCCAGAGTCGCCAAAAAATATAATATAAAAATTGAATATAAGCCTTTTATTTACAACAAGGGTGCATTGGATATTCTAGCAGAAATACCAATAATTAAGCGTTGGGGCGCTAATTTAGTTATAGGGCCTAATTCTTCAGATCAATTTATTCTGCTTAGAAATTCTTTTCGGGATGTCATGGTCCTGTCAGCTTATGCTTCAGGTGATGCTTTACAAACATTGCCGGGAAATTTTTATAGTACATTTTTGCCAGACTCACGTATTATTGCTTTACTCAGTAAATCTGTGAAGATTAAATTTCCTCAAAAAAATATCTATATTATTGTTCAGGCGGATTGTAAACAATGTGTTGATGCTAGTCAGTTATTCATAAAAAATTATAAAAAAATTTCTCCCGATACGCAGCTGGTGGTAAATAAAATAATTATGGATAACATTAACACAATTGATAGTAAAAAATTAATGACAGATCATATAGACAATGTTACTCTTGTGTTTAATAGTTCCTATTATGATTACAATGTATTCGTCAATCATATTACGGCATCATTTCCTGGCAAAAATCTTATCTTTTTTTCAGATCAAGATAATTGGAGTAATGAAGTAGACGGCCAAACACATCAATTTGATTTGATTTATGAAAGTTATCGTATTGGTCCGGTTTTGTTCGATTATAATTCACCCAGATTTAAAAAATTTGCCAATGCTTATTATGAGATCTATCATCAAAAACCACGCGATGCCATTTCATATCTTACTTATGTGTCAGTGATATCGGCGGTGGAGGCACTACATCAATTTTCAATGGCATCTTTAAAGAAGGGGATGAATGAAAAACTACTTAATAGTTATTTCGCTGCATTAAAAAAGAATCCGAATTGGTTTAGAACAGATGCTTACGGTATTTATCGATTAACCTCTAATGGAGAAGTTTTAGTAGATAACTTGACTGGTTCACATTGAATTGGAAATTTTAATAAAATATGGATAAAAATAAATTTCAATATCACTCAATCAATCTATCAACCCAAATAAAAAGAGCGATCGGCTCTAGGATATTAATTTGCTTTATATTAGCTATGTCTGCAATTCTGATGATTACGGCGAATGAAATCATTGCTGGCTCACATCAATTAACAAAAAGTCTTGATGGTCAATGCAGCGATTTAGCAAGTTTTGTGATTAGTCAGATGATAGTTAAAAATGAGGATTCTATAAGACCAAAATTAGCTGAGTTAAATAAATCAACTAACAGTATTAAATTTACCTGGATAAATGAAAAAAACACGACTTGGCAAAAACAGCTGCGTTGGGATTTCCCTTTTTCCTGGAAATATTTTTATCCTATAAAATATATTGATGGTACCAACCGCGGTGCGTTTGTTGTGACTGGGTCAGTGTTTCATGATCACGTTTTATTGCCGGATCTTTTGACAAATATTTTGCTGCTTATCCTTTCTTTTATCATAATTTTTGTTGTGCTATATCCGTTAGGCAAAAGAATTCCTCAACAGTTATTTATTGCACCAATTGATAATCTGTTACAGTTACTTAGAAATGGAACAAATAAAATGGCAGTAGATGGCTTGTTGGCTGTCCCCAATGAAATCATAGAAATTAGAGAGAAAATTACAGTATTGTTGCAAGATGCGGAAGACCGTTCGCGAGAAGTGACACTGGGTCAAATTGCAACCCAGGTTGCGCATGATATTCGGTCTCCACTCACAGCACTTGATATGGTGATGAAAGATATTGTTGGAATTCAGGAAAATCAGAGAATTTTGATACGAAATGCAACCAATCGTATCCGAGATATTGCTAATAATCTTTTAAGTTGTCATAAGAAATATCTATCACATGACGAAAGTATTGATAATAATCAAGAGTGGATAGCCGATTTAATTTTAACAACTATTTCAGAAAAAAGAGCACAGTATCAAAATACTCCGATTGAATTTGTTGTTGAAATTCAGGAATCGACTTATGATGTTTTTTCAAATCTATCCTCTTCTGCTTTTCGACGGGTATTATCTAATTTGCTTAATAATGCAGTAGAATCTATGCGAGATATACAGAATGAAATTGTGAAAGTCATTTTGACCGCACAATCAGATCTGTTGACAGTGACTATCCAAGATCATGGCTGTGGAATTCCTGCTGATTTATTAAAAAACATTGTTGCCGGTAAAGTGAATACTCAAAAGGAAGATGGACATGGTTTGGGATTATCCTATGCTATTAAAATGATTGAGGATGTTTGGAAGGGTCAATTTATCATTCAATCGCGCATCAATGAAGGTACGGTCATCGATATTATTTTACCTAGAGTAGCTGTTCCATTGTGGTTTGCCGCAAAGCTTTTGATATCGTCCAAAACAACCATTGTCATTCTCGATGATGATGAAGCTATTCATCAAGTATGGCGTAATCGTTTCAATGTTTATCTAACAGCAACTGTGCTAATAGAGTTTTATTCTCCTAATGAATTAATTGAGTGGATGAGAGGTCCTGTTCCACGCGATGTCATATTTTTAATTGATTATGAGTTTATTGGTAGTACTACCACTGGGATTGATATATTAAAAAAGATTGATGCTCCAGCTCAATCTTTTTTAGTAACGAGCCGTTATGAAGAACTTAATATTCGAGATCATTGCGAAAGGCTGGCGGTTCGTATAATTCCCAAAAATTACGCTACCTATATTCCAATTCAATATTTGCCAGAGGTAGGCTTGCAGCCTGATTTAATTTTTATTGATGATGATGGTGATTTAACGGATGCCTGGCTGCTTCGTGGTGAGATGTTAAATAAAAAAATTGATATATTTAATAATGCCAATGATTTTTTGAGAGTAAAAAATAATTATTACAGAAATATTCCGGTGTACATTGATTCTGATCTGGGTGATGGAATGTCTGGACAAGACTTTGCAATGGCATTACATAAAGAGGGGTTTATAAATATCTACCTTTCAACAGGATATGAGGCAAATAATTTTGGAAAAATGCCGTGGATTAAAGCGATTGTTGGCAAGGAGCCACCGTTTTAGAATTAATAATTTATTTAATCGTAGACTTGGATAAGTTGCTTATCCATAAATCCCTATTTTTTTTACCCATATCACTGACTTTGATTACATAATGTAAAACATAAATACCATTTTGACCCCTAGTGATTTTTTGAATTTCATCCTGTATTTGATTAGTAGGTGATTTAATTCGGAACTCAAAAATGTAATTATCCTGGGTATTCGCAATAGTATTAATAATTGGTTTAAATCCGGAATCATGCAAATTTTTAATTTCAATAGCCGCAAATTCTTGTGGCGAAATTTTGTTTTGCAATCCTGCAAAGAATTGGCTAGTGACTAATTCATTCCACTGATCAATATTTTCTCCCATAGGCACATATTCAATAGTGGTAAGAGAATCTTTATTCTGACCCCAAGCTGCCTGCCAAGGGCGATCGTCAAATACAATAGTTTGAGTTTCAGTATCTTTTATAGTGGGATCTATCGGTTTTCCATTTAAGTGCTTGGTAGAACAATATAATGAACCTTGGTAATTATAATATTCGACGCAATGAGGATTGTTAGCGGAAGTCACTTTAGTCAAATTAGTTATATCAGCAGCACCCATAATCAACGGTGCTAATGTAAAGATAAACAAAATCATCAGGTTTTTGATCATTACTTATCCTAACTTAAAGATTTTTTGAATACAACTATTGAACATTTGTGAGCGCAATCCCGTTTCTTTAGAGGCGGGTAAGCGAATGTTTTTCCTTGCTTTTGTCATTATCCTCTAATAATATTCACTTCACTCTGGAACGGAGTTGCTTGAGAAATCAAGTATAGGACGTGGAGAGAAAGTAAGACATAAAAAGCTAACGCAATTTATGCAATCTCAACGAAGCGTCAAAAAAGAAAATGTTTGTTTCTCAACATTGGAAGCTAGCTGCTTTAGCAGCGAGTAGTTCACTTACCTGAGAGAGTGATAGAAGCTGAATTGCTGCAAAAAATCGGCACAGCTTATTGTGAGAATGGTGAGTATGATAAAGCGGTTAAATATTTTCAGAAATCATTAGCACAAGTTGACAATGTTGCCAACGAAGCTAAGCGTGGTGAAATTAGTGCAAAATGTCACTTAGGTATAGGTGTTGCTACGCGTGAGCCCTTAGCGAATGAGAAATCGTTGGAGGAGCTAAGTAAGGCCATAAAACATTGCGAGCAATTTAAAAAGGCAAATTTTGCTGCTTATTGTTGGGTTAAAGCAAATATATACAGAAATGAAGGTTTAACTTATTTAGCATCGAAAAATTTCATGCTTGCCTTAGCCGCATTTTCACAGTCAAAAGAAACGGCGATGCAGTCAAAGGAATTAGCGGATTTCATTATTCCAGTCACGACATATCAAGGATTAGCTCTCGTTTTGCAGGGTGAAGTTGATAAAGATCTACAAAATATTGAAAAAGGTTTGCAATTTTTGTTGGATGCGGATGAACGATATTCTGCTCTACCAGAACCAGAAAAGTTAGCGGATGGTTGTGAAGATTATGGTTCATTCGAATGCCATTTGGCTAAAGCTTGTCTACTTGCGAAAGATTATCTAAGTGCATTAACACATTATAATGTTGCGTACGAAATGCGTAAAGGATTGCTGGGTCAACATCGCAACCGCCTAGCAGATGTGCTGGTCGGGATGGGGCGCTGTTATCAGGGTAAGGGTAAATTAGCTGAGGCACAGAAACATTTCACTGATGCTAAGGATATTTATAATGCATTGCCCAAGCCTGAAAAAACAAAAGCGTTGGAAGCCGAAAAATATTTATCTGAGGTAAATGATAAGCTGGTTCGCAATCAGTTTAGACGTTTTCCTCCTCCTGCTCAGCTGGTGAATTCATCTACCGCTACCGGTCAAGCACATTCATTAACTGACAGTGAATCAATGGGGTTAAATACAAAATAGGTATAAGCTGAAAAAAATAATATTCTGTTATGACCTATACCAATTTTGTATTTGACCCCATTTTTTTCAGAAATAATCATTACTTGGCTTACTTAATACATCAATTCCATTAACTGTGTTGAATCAGGGTTAAATGGTGGTATATTATTCAGTCCCGTATAGGAGTTACCATGTCTAGCAACCGCATAAAAAGTAAGCTTCGAGATAATCAAGAATCGAGCGAAAATAAAGGTGAGAGTGAAGAAAAGCCTGATAATAGAACCCTATATCAAGTTTTAGGTATTAAACAAAATGCCGCCTCAAGTGAAATAAAAAAAGCTTATTATCATTTAGCTATAATTCACCATCCTGATAAAGGCGGTAATCCAAAAGAATTTAAAGAAATTTCCCATGCTTATTATGTGTTAGGTGATGAAGAACGAAAAAAAAATTATGATGCAGTTATTGGTAATGAATCTTCCGAAAAAAAATACAAAGAAGCAACCTGGGTAGCCTATCAAGATTGGAATGGCAAGACGAGTTATTATATGGATCTTACCGGCACAAAGTTACCGCCAGAATTTGAAGATATGTCTCTTGCTCACGACCTAGTTTATGGCCCAGTTATGCGACCACTTAAAAAAGGAGAGATATTATATACAGTTGGTAAACCCATGCCCATTTCTCCCGGCAAGAGTGCTGTTCGTGATGAAATTACAGAAGGAATCGTTATGCTGTTTCGAAATGAGAACGATGCCCTGAATTACAGTGAGGCTAATTCTATGAATGACAATAATCGTTCTAAAATGGCTGTAATAAAAGTTGAGACAGTGACTAATATTGAAGCTAACTTAATAAAAGGTCCCTTGATCCAGCATGGGTTCATTCGCGAAAGGTTTGTTTATCTAGAAACCGATGCTAAAAATATAGCTCCAGTATCATCTAAAACATCCAGCCTGACAATTGTTGCTGCGTTAGTAACGGATGATCAAGATGAGCGGCAATATAGATCGCCAAAAGGTTGTTGTATTTTTTAGCAGTAAAAGGAATCAATGGGGTTAAATACAAAAACTGGTATAAGCTGAAAAAAATAATATTCTGTTATGACCTATACCAATTTTGCATTTGACCCCATTTGCATTAATTTTTTCCTTCTTGCAGAAACTCACTCAAGTTTCTCAAATCTTTGCCTTCTGTTCAGAATCAACGATAGTCCATACTAAATCTGCTTCATTAGTAATTTCATTGGCAAAATATAAATAATCATCCCATTGATCGGCTGGAACTTGCCAGAATTCATTATCATTAAAAAATGGAATTACTTTTCCTTCAGAAATGCTTTGTACTACTTGAGAACTTGCGCCATCTTCTTTTGCACTTAAAGCAATTTCAGCAAGTTGAGATTTGGTTCTTATAAGAAAATATTTATTCAGGCTTTTTTTAGTTTGTGTAAAAAAATTACCTTGCATATGTGTGAGACAAAATTTAACAACGTCATTTTCTTTAATGAATTTTTGGAATGCATGAACAAAGTATTTATTGCCAAGATAACTAAATGTTTGATTAGGTATCTCTGCTAGCAATCGGCTCATGTCGGTAAAATATTTCCATTCAAGATCTTGAATTATATTTTTAATTTTATCAGGAAAATCAACGTCGCTTTTTCTAACATAAGCATCCACTAAACCATCATTAAAAGCATTCACAGCGATAGTATAATCTTTTTCGCCGGTAATTAATGCTTTTTTTATAGGTAGGTGTTGGATTTGTTTTAGAAAATCTAAGCCGCACATTTCTGGCATATGATAATCAATTAACAGTACGCTTAAATCATCGCAAGCAGTATGCATAAACACTTGTTTTAGTTTTTCGATATTAATCTTTACAGTGTGTTGGGTAGAAGAATTAGCAGCTTCATTATCTGAAATCATTAAGTCTGACTTAGATAAATACGGTGTATATTCATTAAGAAGATAATTTAAAGCAATACTTGGCGAGTCAAATGCCATGATATTTTTTCCATGCATTTTGAGTATCATACTTTTTGAAAAATCTTGATCATCATCTAATATGATTTTTTGTGTCGGGTAAAAACAAATAGGGATAGAAATATTCATAGTTCGCTCTTTTTATTGTTTGATTAATGATTCTTGAATTTGATTCGCCGCCGTGATTAGCGTGGTGATGTTAAGTTGTACCAAAGGTAAAATGTTCGCTGGTATGGTTTCGTTTATCAAATTTGCAGCAATGGCTTTTTGATAAGCATTAATAAGTTCAGGTAAAATGTCAATTAGCACACTCGTAATAGTTTTAATTGTACTTAATTTATTATTAATATTATGTAAGACAATGCCACGGTTTTCTAATGTAACATAACCTAATAGTTGATCTATGCTTACACCAAAATAATCAGCGATAGGTTTCAGCGTTAATATTTGCGGATTAACTGTAGCGCCAGTCATTAAGCGATGAATTACTGGTTGCGTAATTCCCGTTTTCCTTGCTAATTCAGACGCACTTAAGTTATTAGCAGTCATTAGGTGTGTCAGGACAGTAGCCAAGTTTTCCATTGGTTAAATCACTTATGTAATGTAAAGATTATGTGTATATGCATTAACTGTCAGTCGTCCCCGATGAAACCAAGTCATTTCTATTGTTAATTAGATCATAAAAAAGCCAGATTAACAATTAGTTGAAGATATTTTTTTGTTGACAAGAAACATAATTTTATCTATGCTTTAATGCATAGATAATTAATCTAATAAGAATAGGTGTGATATTTGGGCCAGCCTAAGTAGAAATTAAAAGAGTCCCTCAACAAATTGCCACATATCAGGATAAATGCTTGATAGAAATATATCTAACAATAATTTATTCGGATATAGCAATACCTACTAATATCAATTCATTGATTTTAGTAAACAGTAACTTTGTGATTAATAACTTAAGGAGATAAAAAATGAAACTTTCAAATACATTTACCGTTGATTACCGTACCGCCAGCGTTGTGCAATTACCTGCGCAAGGTATAAGTGGTGTTGAAATGATTATGCCAGGAGGTTGTACTTCTACTGCAACATCATCCTCATGTTCGTGCGGCGCAATAGTAAAGCATTAATGTCAGTGGTGTGCTGGCTGTGTTCCAGTCAGCACACGCTTTAATAAAAAAAATAAGGTAGTAGCGCCACATGAAAAAAATACAGAGCTGGTTAAATAAAGATAATTTAGTGTATTCGATTTTAGCTAAAAATGCTTACAACACGCGTTCACCTCATGTTAATTCCACTGGGTTTAGAATGGCCTCATTACATTATAGTGAACGTGAGAAAATGGATAATGTAGCAGAAACATTTTTAGTTAACTCATTTTTAAAGCGCAATGATCCTGAAATTCAAACTTCCATATCCTCCTATCTAATTGATGATGGAATGAAAATGGTTTCACTGACTAGTAGAGAAGATTTGTCCGGATACAATCTATTTGATTTAGGTGATAGCGCGCCACTGGATATTTCCCTAGGTGATGCAATCGTAAGGCGTCGTAGCGTTAGAGATTTCACGGGTGATCCAGTTAGTTTAGATAGTCTAGCAACCATACTTCGAGCAGCAGCGGGTGTTTCAGCGAGCGCCGAAGCCAAGTTATCCAGTGGTGAGTTGGCCTCATTTAATCTCCGAACTGTGCCAAGTGGTGGCGGCTTGTATCCAATTGATATTTATATCGCAGTGTTAGATGTCAAAAAACTCCCGAAAGGCATTTATCGATACCAACCAATAGAAGATAAATTAATTGAAGTCGGAAATAATGAAAAATTACAGCGGTTATTGGTTGGTTTTTCAGGTTCGGTAGATATGATTAAATCATCCAATGCGACTGTCGTTTTATTATATGTAGCAAAGTCTTGGCGATCAATGCGCAAATATGGAAATCGTGGTCTCAGATTCGTATTTCAGGAAATTGGCGGTATGACGCAAAACCTACACTTAGCTGTAGCAGGGCTAGGGTTAGGTAGTGTGGATTGCGCAAGTTTTTTTGAAGACGACTTACATAAAACACTTGGGTTGGATGGTGTATATCAAGCTGTGATTCATACAACACTTGTTGGAACAATTGCTTAATTATTCATAGGAATTTTACCATGGAACAAATACGTATAAAGCCCCATTTTTCATGCATTGTACATACTCCTGATATAGTTGAGTTGCGGCATGGCGTATGGAATAGCTCGTCTCATATGCTTAATGATGAAAGCGCAGAAGGAATTCTGGCCAAAATAATTCTTGAATTAAATGGCAAATCAAATCCGGCTGAAATTGCGAGTGATATTGGAGTTAGCCGATCAAAAGTCGAATCGGTTTTAGATTACCTACAGCAGCTTGGCGTGTTACAAAGAAAATCGGAATCATTTATAGATTGTTATGTGGATAATATTATCCCAACACTAAGACGACCAGGGCAATACAAGTGTGAGATAACGAAGCCTATCGTATTTGTAGGTGATCAATATATTAATCAAAAAATAACTGCTCAACTTGATTCTTTATTGGAAGTCGAGATCATAGATGGAACTGAGCAATGGGATTTGATTAAAAAATCGGGTGACAACTGGCTATTTGATGCATTGGAACAGAAAAAATTTATCGAGAAATTTCAATCATGGCAAGATAAGTTAATTATTTTTTCATCAAGATATATAAATCCAATTTTAGCGACTCGTATAAATCGTATTGCATATGAATTAAATATTCCATGGTTACATCTTGCGCTTGATGGGCCGTTTATTTTTATAGGTCCAACTTTCCGTGGTAATAATGGACCATGTTATGACTGTTTTGAAACACGTGTAAGTATGAATTTGCGCGAGAGTGAAGGCTATCAGAAATATAAAAATGCTCTTGCAAATCATCAAGTTTATACCCACGATGGTGACCCATTGTTAGGTGTAACCTCAAATATATTGATTGTCCATGCCACATTAGAAATATTAAATTATCTTGCCACTAACTGTTCATTTACAACCGATAAAACTTTATCAATTTTTTTGCCAACTATGGAATTTGTTTACCATGAGGTATTACGTCTGCCAGCTTGTCGTACCTGTGGAAGTGTGTCGAACCGTGATAACACGCAACTATATTTTGATTTTCAACGATTGATTGATGAGGTCGTATAATGAATATCACTAGAAATGAAAATATTACACATATTAAATATAAATCAGAATGTCTAATTCATTCTATGCTCAGTCCATTTTGTGGCATGAGTCAAGAAATTGGTTATGTGTCTAGGACCAGTGGTGATATGCGTCTTATGGTTGGCTCTGCGGCATTGACGGGAATTCACGTATTATTTAACCGTCCTAATCCTGGCCGGGGGGCTTATCATATTGGGGGAACTGGTTTTTTACCCAATGAATCCATGATAAGAATTCTTGGTGAAACGGTGGAGCGATATGCACAATTAATGTCGGATTATTCCTTATCCTCAAATTTAAAATATGGCAGATATGAGGATCTTACTAATACAGGCGAAAATGTATTGCCATTAGAATTTCTGTCATTCTATGCTGATGATCAGCTGAATCGACACGGTTTCCCCTTTGAAAAATTTTCAGTGAATAGTAAATTATCATGGGTAAAAATGCATTCCGTCTATGATAATTCTGCCATATGGGTTCCTGCTCAATTGGTGTTGGTTGGATACAACATAAAGAAAGATAAAAATGAGCCATGGCTTACATCGGCAGTTACCACTGGCACAGCTGCTCATATTAACTATTCATCAGCGTTTCGCGCAGCATTGCTAGAATTAATTCAGTTAGATTCTGTGATGGGACATTGGTTTTCTGGATGGAACGCCTATGAAATAGAAATGGATGATCGCTTGTCTTCATTAAAAGCATTAATTAAACAATATGCTTCTGAGAATTTACATCGCTATATTTTTTATTATATTCCTAACCCAGATTTAGCTGGTTTTTCGATTGCTTGTGTATACATTCAAGATAGAGGTCTTCCCAAGGTAGTTATTGGTTTAGGTGCGGATTTATCTTTAGAACAGGCGATGTATAAAGCATTTCTAGAAACAGTTGCCTCAGTAGGATTGGCAAGAATGGTTGTTTTTAAAGGTAAGTATGAAATTGATAAACATAACAGCTCTATTGAACCCGAATCTTTATACGATCTTGATAGAAATGTTGAATATTATGGTTTTGGAAATAAATTTGAGAGGATAGAAGAACGCTTTCTCAATATGCCAAAAATGAAAGCAACTGATCTACCGGCGGATGTAGAAGTAACTTCTCTTGAGCAAGTGAATATATTAGTGTCTTCGTTTAAACGGAGCAATAAACAATTATATTTTCTTGATTTGACGGGAATAGAAGAAAGAACATTGGGTTTCAAAGTAGTAAGAGTATGGTCACCACAAATCTTGGGCCTTTGTTTACCGAGCACGCCGCAAACTCTCCATCCACGCTTTGCAGATTTTGGAGGCATTAAGCATGCTGATCCCCATCCATATCCGTAACATCAATATTTATGGAATGATTGTTTTAGCAACATTATCATTAGGTAGTTTTACTATTGCTAGGCATATTCATATACGATGGCTAAGTCAGAAGATGTCATTTATTGCCTCAAATGCGCTTGTAAAAACGGTGATTATGATATTTGGATTATTGATCATACCCATTGATACTATTTTTCTATTCGATATCTATCATGAAATTTCTGGGTTATTAATCGGTTTGGTATTAGGGGTTGTTACCGTATTGACGGAAGTAAGCATGATAAGAAATGTTAATAGAAAAAATCTGATAAGAAAGAATATTAAAACTAAGGTGGATGATAGTAATTTTTTAAGAAATTCAGTGGTAGTGAAAAAAATGTCACTGACCTCAAATAAAACATTATCCGCTAAAGGTTTAACCCACGTCCGTCAGGGCTATAGCCAGTATGCCGGTGATCCAGATTTGGTTAACTACAGCATAATAGCTGTAATAATTGTAGCGATTGCAGAGGAGTTTCTGTTCAGAGGTTATATGGTTTCAATCGCTAGATTATCGCCCAGTAAATTTATAACAATAGGTATTATTACCTGTTCAATTATATTGTTTGCTGCCTCTCATATTTATAGCTCGTGGAATGATTTTAAATTTAAATTACCGTTATCAATATTTACCACGGTAGGATTTATTGTAAGTGGAACTTTATTGAGCGCGATTGCTACGCATTTAATATTAAATATTTATGCCTATAGACAACTAAAAAAAATGAATTATAAAAAAACAATTTATAATTACTCACCGATAGGAATGTGCTCATGGTAAGCAAATATATATTAAATTTATCGATTACTTTTATGGTAATACTCGCTTATTACAAGTATGGAAAATTACTAATAATAAAATTATCCCAACGAATTACTCGTTATTTTAAGCTAGCTAAATATTTTCCTGGTAATGATATTGAAGGCGTCATTGAGCTAGCGATGATAGCTACATCACATGTAGCTTTTTGCTTGGTTCTTTTATGGTTGGTGCCGGTGCACCTGCCGCATAGAGATCTTAGTTTATATGAAACAGTCATTTTTTTAATTTACGGGGTGTTGCTTGGTATTGGTTGTATGGGTGTCTCTGCATTATTTTGTAAGATTGCAATCCAGATTATTGATTCTTTCAAAAAAAATAATTCATATGATCTTAAATCATGGCTGACCGTGGGGCGTGGAGGGTGGATTAAACATCACCTGCAATCAATAGAAATTCTGCCGATATATTTATCTTTGATAGTTTTAACAATGCAAGTGGGTTCTGAGGAAATTATATTTCGTGGAATCATGCTAAATTATTTTATCATTTTTGGAAAATATATTGCATTTTTTACCTCTTTATCCTCATTTATTTTGATGCAAGCGTTTCTTATGAATAAGTGGCAAGCAGCTATATTTCCCATGATAGGTGCTGCAATTATGGGCTTTATCCACTCGATTGCCTATATCAATGTGCCAATTTTATGGCCCTTGATTATTGCTCACGTTACTTTTTTTATTTTTTCAGTCATATGAGGATATATTTATGAAATTTGGATTATCATTTTTACCTGATGCTAATGGCGACGATCTCACGGCTACCGAATATTTTAATACTGCATTAGAGCTTTCTAAGCTTGCAGATCATGCAGGAATGAATACGATTAAAATTACGGAACATTATTTACATCCTTATGGTGGGTTTTGTCCTGATCCTGTTACTTTTCTTGCTGCAGTTGCAGCTTGTACTAAAAAAATTAGAGTAATGACAGGATGTATTCTACCTGTGTTTCATCATCCTGTTAAAATTGCTGCAAAAACAGCTATGCTCGATGCACTTAGTAATGGTCGTCTTGATGTTGGTTTTGCTAGGGCCTACCTGCCACATGAATTTAGTACTTTTAAAATTTCAATGGATGGAAGCCGAGATATTTATGAACAAACAATAGAGGCTGTAATACGATTGTGGACTGAAAACAATGTATCTATTGATACAGAACATTTTAATATAGTTAATGCTACGAGTTTACCTAGGCCAGTACAAAATCCGCACCCGCCAGTTTGGGGAGCAGCAGTTATGTCTCGTCAAAGCTTCTCCTGGTTAGGTGAAAAAGGTTATCACTTATTGGTTACTCCGCCCTTAGATGGTTTAAAAAATCTAAAGGATAAGATTGATATTTACATTGAATCTTATTTATCTCACTATCCTGGCCAGCAGCCCAAAATTACCTTGAGTATGCCGCTTTTGATTTCAGAAAATAATACAACTGCAATTCGGCTTAGTGATGATTATTTAAATAAATATATTCGGGTATGGGCTGATGCTACAGAAAGTTGGTCATCGCATTCATCAACTGATTATCCAGGTTATACAGGTCTTGGGCGTATATTACGAGAAAATACACCAGATAAAATTCGTACTAACCTTCAAGCGATAGTGGGTGATCCTGAAATAGTAATTGATAAGGTAAATGAAATATTCGCATCATTTCCTATCAGTGAAATTATTTGGCAAATTGATTTTGGAGCGCAGCCTTCTATAGTATCTTATAACACAGTTAATTTATTTATAGAAAAAGTGATGCCAAAACTAAATTTTGTAAGGGAGAGTACCAATGTTGTTTAAAATTATCAGAAATAATTTACAACTGACATTTCCAATTTTATTAACAAGAATGTTGGGAATTTTAAGCAACACTATCGCCATGATATTAATGGCAAGATTAGGTTCTGATGCACTATCAGCAAGTGCTTTGATCATGGGAATATTCAGTGTATGTGTCCTTTTGGTTATGTCATTCAGTTTTTCTGTTTGCGCGATAGTGTCAGAGTCTACTAGTTTAAAAAACACTAAAAGAGTGGGTTCTATTGTTAGTTGTTCATTATTGTTGAATTCACTTTTGGCTATCCCATTTATGTTGGTTTTCTATAATATTACGGATATTTTGATCTTGCTTCGTCAACCACCTCCAATTGCTGTTCTTGCTGGCCAGTATTTTCGGGGTATGTTGTTAGGCTATTTACCCATGATATGGGCGAGCATTCTTGAGCAATTTTTCATTGGAATTGGTAAGCCAAAGTATATTTTATATCTATCTATACTTGGTTTGTTTGTAATGCCAAGTATAAGTTATGTACTGATTTTTGGAATGTATGGAATACCTAAGTTGGGAATGTTGGGTGCAGGATATGCGGTGACTATCACCTCATTTATGAGTTTACTTTTTTTAACTTGTTTTATTTTAAGTAAGAATTGGCATAGGAAATATAATCTTTTTTCATTCAAAGAAAATTTAGATTATGCCTTGATGCGAAAACTTTACCAACTAGGTTGGCCCATCGCCTTACAATTTAGTGGAGAATTTCTTGCCTATATTTTGATTACCCTGATGATGGGATGGTTAGGAGTTATTGCATTGGCTGCCCAGCAAATTATTTTGCAATTCACTTCTGTTGTGATCATGATTCCCACTAGTGTCGCACAGGCTACCACAGTGCTCGTAGGGCAGGCACAAGGATGTCGGGATGAAAGCTTGTTAAAAATCCAGGTGAATGTTTCATTATTAATTGTCTGTATATTTATGGCAATAATTGCATTGTTTTATATTTGCATGCCTGAGACGCTCGCAAGAATTTATCTTGATAATTCCGATGTCCAGGCATCATCAATTTTGATGTTAACGAAGACATTGCTCGCAATTACAGCATTAAGTCAATTATTTGATGGTGCAAGAAATGTATTATCTGGTGCATTTCGGGGAATACAGGAAACAAAAATTCCTATGATTATCGGCAGCACATCCTTATGGTTAGTCAGTATACCATCTGCCTATGTATTAGGTTTTATTATGCATGAAGGAGCTGCAGGTGTGCGTAGTGGATTTGCAATAGGAATTATTGTCGGTACCTTATCATTATTGATTTCCTGGTATAGGAAACCCAGCAACGCTTTTGAGGGGTTAAAAACATCAGTAATGCAATGAGATTAGGTATTTAAGGAGGAGAATCTATTTTGGTTATAATCTCATTTTCATTGGCATATCCCCGATACATGGCCTGAGTATTGAAATTCATTTCTATATTTCCTTGATTATCTATGGCAATAAAGCCGCCTTTGCCGCCCATATCTGCCAATCGCTGCAGAGTAATTTTCCCAGCTTCTTTTAAGGAAATTTTTTTATAACGCAGTTGGGCAGCAAGGTCATAAGAAAAAACACTACGGATAAAAAATTCTCCTTGTCCGGTTGCAGAAACAGCACAAGTTTGATTGTCTGCATAAGTTCCTGCGCCAATAATGGGTGAATCTCCCACTCGGCCAGGCATTTTATTAATAATTCCTCCAGTCGAGGTCGCGGCTGCAAGATTACCATTGCAATCAAGGGCAACCGCACCAACGGTGCCATGTTTTTCAGCTTCTTGAAATTTCTTGGTTTTAACTTCCTGCCATTTTTTAACCTGTTGCTTTGTGATTAAAGAGTTAGGATTTATTAGCTTAATACCGTGACGATGAGCAAAATTTTCTGCATGTTTACCGATTAACATGACGTGTTTTGAAAAATTCATGATTAATCGCGCTGCTAAAACCGGATTGCGTATTCGTGAAACACCGGCGACGGAGCCGGCTTTTAGCGAAGAACCATCCATGATGGCTGCATCTAATTCCACTTTTCCCTTGTGATTTAATACAGAACCGTATCCAGCATTAAATAGCGGAGAATTTTCAAGCATCTTGACTGCGGTACAAACTGCTTCAAGACTGCTACCCTGTTTTTTTAAAATGCCGTAACCTATTGTTAAGACTTTATGTAAAATTTTATGATGGGCTTGCAAAGAACGAGAAGTTGACATTGATTTAGTCATATGTCCCGCCCCACCATGGATAACCAATCTTAATTTTTTGTCTGACATATAGACCTCCGCCATGAAGCATTTGGAAAAACTTATTACCAAATGCTTACATTTAATACGGAAGGGGTCAAGTCGCGAAATTGGACATATCCAGTACCCGGATGCTATCTTTTAAAAGAACTTTCCTCATAGAAATCTTTTAACCCGGACATCGGTTAGTAGGTCAATCATCTCCGAACGCAAGCCGGCTTCATAGCCATTAACAGCATTATCTAAATACTTAGGTTTTACTGTCGCCATTAATTGTGCGGGATAATCAAAAAACCGTAATGATCTTGCATTGTTTGCATAAAATGCATCTCTGTCACTGCCGCTGCTTGGTACATCAGGCGAAACTTGTAGACCTTGTCCATCTCCTTGCATAAACCATTTAATTTTTTTGGTGTTGTCTGTTTTATCAAATTGACAACCTTCTTCTAAGCTGTAGCCCTTTGCTTTCCCAGTCAGGAATTCCAAAATATGAAATAATCCGCCGCCATGTGAGATGCGTATCGGTTTATCAGGATCAATCTTGCGTCTAGTAAAATTTGTACCCCAAGGATCTGGGCGATCAATAGTGCTAGGAATAAGGTGCTCCCAACCATGATTTAAGAAATAATTTTCTTGTTGTTCCATGAGCTGTAAAAAGTGTTGTAGTTCATCTTCGTCAGTGATTTTGTGTTGTTCAGTTTTACTATCATATGAGGGAATGAAATAATTTCCAGATAAACGTTGGTAAACAAGATAAGCAAATTCCATGGAATCTTTGCTAGCCAAGCAAGTTTTAATTTGTTCAACCGAAATTTGTGGTAAATAATCTCGCAAGGCTTGTTTTGCATATTGTTTTAATTCAGTCTGTTCTTCTTCACTGAATGGGTACAGCTTTAATGCCTCTATTCCAACGTGACGAATATGATACTTCGCAAGATATTTAATTTCTTCTTTACTATAGTTTGGGTCTTGCAGAAGTTGCTTCAATAGTGCGGCATAGCGATCTTTACAATCATGGATGTCATTTGACTGAATAATAAATTTTGCATAACGTATAGTTGCTGCATGCGTTTGTTTTTCTATCAAGTCTGTCTCTGATTTTTTTTCTGGTGTAGGATGTTTATCATCTTCTTTAACTGATTCTTCCTCCGATTTTTTTCCTAATCGGTCAGAAAATTTAGTTGGACGTTTCATAGTTGAAAGTGCATAGGGTTGCATGAGTATATGGCATGTTATTACACCTAATTTATTGGCTTTATTTGGATCATCTAGTTGAGCTCTGACATTTTTTTTAAAATCGTCTGGTTGAATATTTTCGTCTCTGGTTAACTCTATAAACATCGCTATTCTATGAATTGTTTCCCAAATGTCATAGATCATTTTGTGGTTTTTGCGGGTGTTGAGATGCCAACGTCTAAACGCTTGCCTGGCAAGCGATGTTTGTTGTTTTTGTTTCGCGGGGAGAGAGTTAAGTCGTTGTACTTCTGCTAATAGTTCTTTTAGTGTTCTAGTGGTGTGGGTTTTGGTGGGTGCTTCTTCTTTTGAATCGGCTGTGGTAGTGCTGTTATTTGGTTTTAAGTTATTTGCTGATAGCATGATGACCCCGTGTGTTCGTTAGTTATTTAACATTCGGCATAATCCACTTCGTTTTTATGTTGGAATCCACATCCCGAATCCCAATGGGGTATATCGGATGATAGGGTGTGTGTAAGATCTGTAAATATAAAATTATCTAATGAAATATTTTTTTGCATATTTTGCATATACCTCTATATACTGTCGCGTTATTTTAATCTAACTATCTGTAAGGAGTCAGCATGTTTGCAAGATTATTCGGCTGTTCTAGCAAAGAAAATGTGAATGCTAAAAAATCAACCATTAAGCTAGCCGTATTTGATTACATAGATACTTTGGGAACCAAGACAGGCAGGTCATATAAATTAAACCCTGGCGTGATTGAGTTGATAGATGAGTTACTTAAGAACGGCACCGAAGTGATGATATTTTCAGGTGTAAGTTTTATTTCTCGAAAATACCACCCCTGCGTCGATACTGATTATGAAATAGCACAAACTTTAGCGGGAAAACTGACAAAGGATTTACCAGATGATAAGTTTATTATGATTAAGATAAGTGATGCTCGTTATCATCAGCTGAGAAGAGGGCAGGCAAAAGCGAACAAGCTGAATGAATTGATAAATGAACGCTCTTTATCGCCTGAGGAAGTGTTGTTTATGGATGACTGTTTAGAAGATATAAATGTAGTTAAGAAAAGAGTAGGTTGTAAAACCGTTCTGGCTGAAAAGAGAGCATTTACCAATGATGACGTCACTACAAGTTTTTATATGCATGTC
>Ga0207159_1077_pt1 | contig 22314 bp, 38 predicted proteins | sample Alteio_BWMinHeat_23_FD_153511 | JGI IMG/M metagenome (GOLD analysis project Ga0207159, IMG submission 153511) | Enriched cells from forest soil in Barre Woods Harvard Forest LTER site, Petersham, Massachusetts, United States -... | ecosystem: Environmental > Terrestrial > Soil > Temperate forest >... | reverse complement strand
AGGTGGATTGAACGGCGAAGCACAGTGGGAAGCGAAGATCGACGAGTTGATGGCGGCGGTGGACGCGAACGTGCCGTTGCCGGCGCGTGCGATCGATCAGCCGTTCCTGATGCCGATCGAAGACATCTTCTCCATCTCGGGCCGCGGCACGGTGGTAACCGGCCGCATCGAGCGTGGCAAGGTGAAGGTGGGCGAGGATGCTGAGATTGTCGGCTTCCGCGAGACGCGCAAGACGGTGGTGACCGGCGTTGAGATGTTCAAGAAGCAGCTTGACGAAGGTCTGGCTGGCGACAACGCGGGTCTGTTGCTGCGCGGCACGGCGAAGGAAGATGTGGAGCGCGGCATGGTGCTGGCGAAGCCAGGCTCGATTACGCCACACACCAAGTTCAAGGGCGAGATCTACGTCCTGAGCAAGGAAGAGGGCGGACGTCACACTCCGTTCTTCAACGGCTATCGTCCGCAGTTCTACTTCCGCACCACGGACGTGACCGGATCGGCGAAGCTGCCGGAAGGCACGGAGATGGTGATGCCGGGGGACAATGTGTCGCTCGAGATCGACCTGCACACTCCGGTGGCGATGGAGAAGGGCCTGCGGTTCGCGATTCGTGAAGGCGGACGCACGGTGGGCGCCGGCACGATCACGGAGATTACCAAGTAGCCGGATTTATTTGCTGAGCGAGCGAAGGTCAACCGCGAGGTCCTTCGCTGCGCTCAGGATGACAAACGAAATTTGTGATTTGAGTTTGTGGTTTGAGGAAGACACGAGATGGTAGGACAGAGAATTCGCATCCGGCTGAAGGCGTATGACTCGCGAGTGCTGGACACTTCGACGGGCGAGATTGTGGACACGGCGAAGCGGACCGGCGCGCAGGTAGCGGGGCCGATTCCATTGCCGACGATGAAGAACAAGTACACGGTGCTGCGTTCGCCGCACGTGGACAAGAAATCGCGGGAGCAGTTTGAGATTCGCACGCATAAGCGGCTGATCGACATTCTAGAGCCGACACAGCAGACGGTGGACGCGCTGATGAAGCTGGATTTGCCGGCCGGCGTGGACGTTGAGATTAAGGCATTCGAGAAATAGAGAAGTACCTACAGTGCGCGCGGGTGATTAAGCGCGACGCATGATGAGGAGAGGGAACGATGGCAGTTAACGGGATTCTGGGAAGAAAGATCGGCATGACGCAGGTATTCGATGAGAAGGGTGACGTTCACCCGATCACGGTGCTGCAGGCCGGTCCATGCGTGATTACGCAGTTGAAGTCGGCTGCCAAGGATGGCTACGACGCGGCGCAGATTGGTCTGGTGGAGTTCGTTAAGACTTCGAAGATCACGAAACCGATGCAGGGCCATTTTGCCAAGAGCAGCGCGCCGGCGGTGAAGATTGTGCGCGAGGTTGCGGTCGAGACTGCAGCGCCGAAGAAGAGCGCTGAAGGCGATGGCGCCGAAGCGGGCACGAATGGCGCGATGAAGGCCGGCGATAAGGTGCTGGTCGATATTTTCTCGGATGAGAAGTTTGTCGATGTTGTGGGCACTTCGAAGGGCCGCGGGTTTGCGGGCGTGGTTCGCCGGCATGGGTTCGGTGGCGGTCCCAAGTCGCACGGACATATGTTCCAGGTTCAAGGCTCGATCGGCGCTTCATCGTTTCCGTCGCGTGTTATGGCGGGGATGCGGATGCCGGGTCACATGGGTGTTGACCGGGTGACGGTTCGCAATCTGCGGATTCGCGGGATTGATGTTGATGAGAATTTGCTGATGGTGGAAGGCGCGGTACCGGGGCCGAAGGATGGCGTGGTGCTGATTACCAAGGCTAAGGCTCCGCCGAGAGAGCGTCGTGGATTTGGCGGCGCGGGCACGGTTGATCCGTTGAAGGCTTCGAAGAAGGCAGCCTCCAAGAAGAAGTAAGCAACTGGCTGGAGAAAGGCGACCGCAAGGTCCTTCACTCCGCTCAGGATGACAACGAGTTTTTTGGATTGAAGAGAGTAAGCGATGGCAAACATTGATGTCGTAAATCTGGGTGGCGAAAAGGTCGGGCAGCTGGAGCTGGCCGATGAAGTGTTCGGCCCGGATCAGGTGAATGAGGCGTTGCTGTGGGAAGCGGTGAAGCATTATCGCGCCGCACTGCGTCAGGGTACGGCGGCGACGAAGAACCGCAAGCTGGTATCGGGCGCGGGCAAGAAGCTGTGGAAGCAGAAGGGCACGGGGCGGGCGCGCGTGGGCTCAATCCGGTCGCCACTGTGGCGCCATGGCGGCACGGTTCACGGGCCTCAGCCGCGCAGCTACGACTATGCGTTTCCGCGCAAGAAGCTGCAGGGCGCGTTGCGCTCGGCGCTGGCGGCGAAGCTGGCGGACGGCAAGCTGACGGTGGTTGAGTCGCTGAGCCTGGACGAGGGCAACAAGGACGCGGCGAAGACGAAGACGTATCGCAAGGCGCTGGACATTCTGGAAGCGAAGAAGAGTGTTTTGCTGGTTGAGACCACGAATGCGCTGACCGAGAATTTGGTGCTGGGCACGGGGAACTTGAAGGACGTGGATCTGGTCCTGGGGTCGCAGGTACATCCGTACGACCTGTTGAAGTACGAGCGGGCGATTTTCTCAAAGAGCGCGCTGGAGCAGTTGCAGGAAGCGTTGAAGAAGACAGTGTCGAAGCGCAAGCTGGCGCAGAAGCACGCGGAGGTTGCGTAATGGCGAAGGCACAGGCAGCAGTCTCGGCCAATCCGAAGACGTACACCGTGATTAAGCGTGCGGTGATTACGGAGAAGGGTCTTGGCGCGAAGGAGACCGAAGGCACGCTGGTGTTCGAAGTTTCGGCGGACGCGACGAAGACGGAAGTGAAGCAGGCGGTTGAGCACCTGTTCAAGGTGAAGGTGAGCTCGATCCGTACGGCGAATTATCTGGGTAAGGAACGGCGCCGCGGGAAGTTTACCGGGTATCGGCCGGACTGGAAGAAGGCGTATGTGCGCCTGAAGTCAGGCGAGAAGATGCCGGAGTACGTAAACAGCCTGTAAGTGGCAGGGTAAGTGAGTTAGTCGATTTAGTAAGTCAGCTAGTTAGTGGGAATTTAAGATGCCGATTAAAACATATAGACCGATAACGCCGACGTTGCGCTTCCAGACTTCTCTGGATAACAGCGACATTACGACGAACGAGCCGCACAAGCCGTTGTTGACGACGCGCAAGCGGACGGGCGGACGCCGCAATTCGGGCGATTTGACGATGCGCCACCATGGTGGCGGACACAAGCAGAAGCTTCGCCTGATTGACTTTAAGCGCGACAAGTTTGGCGTGCCGGGCACGGTGGCGACGATTGAGTATGATCCGAACCGCAGCTCGCGGATCGCGCTGGTGAACTATGCCGATGGCGAGAAGCGCTACATCATTCAGCCGGTAGGCTTGGTGGTGGGCCAGAAGATTATGAGCGGGCCCGATGCGGATATTTTGACCGGCAATGCTCTGCCGTTGAAGGCGATTCCTGCCGGTACGACGGTTCACAACGTGGAGTTGAAGCCGGGCAAGGGCGCGCAGATGGTGCGGTCGGCTGGTTCTTCGGCACAGTTGGTGGCGAAGGAAGGCGACTGGGCGTTGTTGAAGCTGCCCTCTGGCGAGACGCGCCGCGTCCTGGTGGAGTGCATGGCGACGATCGGCCAGGTTGGCAATACGGACCACGAGAATGTGGCGATCGGCAAGGCGGGACGCAATCGCTGGAAGGGCATTCGCCCGACGAACCGCGGTGTTGCGATGAATCCTGTGGATCACCCGCATGGTGGTGGTGAGGGTAAGACTTCAGGCGGACGTCACCCGGTGACTCCGTGGGGCCAGCCTACTCGTGGGTATAAGACACGGAATAACAAGCGGACGGATGCGTTTATTGTGGCGCGCCGCGGCAAGAAATAAGGGAAGGGCTTAAACGATGGCACGTTCGACGAAGAAGGGCCCGTTCATCGATACGCACCTGATGGTGAAGATCGAGGCGATGAACAAGGCGAATGACAAGAAGCTGATTCGGACCTGGTCGCGGCGTTCAACGATCTTTCCGGACATGGTTGGCCACACGCTGGGCGTGCATAACGGGCGCAAGTTTATTCCCGTGTATGTGACCGAGAACATGGTGGGGGCACAAGCTGGGCGAGTTTGCCGCTACGCGGACGTTTAAGGGTCACTCGGCGAAGGCTGCGGAGACTACGGCTAAGCCGCGGTAAGTGGTTCAGGTTTTAGGGAAGAGCTTTACGAAGTTAAGCAGTTCGAGAAGGACGAGACGAAATGGCACTCGAGACACAGGAATACCGGGCTGAAGCGCGCTTCCAGCGCGTGTCGCCGCAGAAGGCGCGCCTGGTGCTGAATTTGATTAAGGGACTCCGCGTGGAGTCGGCGCTGGAGACGGTTGCGTTCACGCGCAAGGGCGTGGCTCCGCTGATTGAGAAGGTGCTGCGTTCGGCGATTCAGAACGCCAACTATCTGAGCGAAGAGCGTGGACTCGATGTCGACGTCGACAACCTGTATGTGAAGAACGCGGTGGCGAATGATGGACCGCGCATGAAGCGGATTCGTCCGGCTCCAATGGGACGCGCGTTTCGTTATCAGCGACGCATGGCGCACATCATCGTGACGGTTGCGGAGAAGCGTCCGCAGGGTGCGCTGGCGACGACGGTTGGAGATGAAGCAGTAGAGGCTCCGGCGAAGAAGACAGCCGGCAAGACGGCCGGGAAGAAGACGGCGGCCAAGACGGGGACCAAGGTGGCGGCGAAGAAGAAGTCTGCCGCGAAGAAATCGGTTAAGAAGCAGGACGCGAAAGGCGTAAAGGCTTAGGCATGGGACAGAAAGTACATCCATACGGATTCCGGTTGGGCATCAACAAGCCGTTCAAGTCGCGCTGGTTTGTGGAGCGCGGGTTCGGCAAGCTGCTGGTTGAGGATGTTCAGCTCAAGAAGGAACTGAAAGAAAAGCTGAAGGCTGCCGGCGTTAGCTCGGTGGAGATTGAGCGTCCGGGCAACAAACTGCGCTTGATCATCCGCACCGCCCGGCCGGGCATCGTGATTGGCCGCAAGGGCGCCGAGATCGAGAAGCTGAAGGCGGATATTCAGAAACGGACCAACCGCGACGTGTTCATCGACATTCTTGAGGTGAACAAGCCGGAGCTGGACGCGCAGTTGGTGGCCGAGAATATCGCACTGCAGCTTGAGAAGCGCGTGGGCTTCCGCCGCGCGATGCGCAAGTCAGTGGATTCGGCACTGCGTTTTGGCTGCAAGGGCATCAAGGTTCGCGTTTCGGGCCGCTTGAACGGGAACGAAATCGCGCGGTCGGAGTGGTATCTGCAGGGGCGTTTGCCGCTGCACACACTGCGTGCGGACATCGATTACGGATTTGCTGAAGCGCACACGACGTATGGGTTGATTGGCGTGAAGGCGTGGATTTATCGCGGAGATATTTACGAGCAGAAGAAGCGCCGTGAGCCGCAGGTTCCGCAGAGCATTTTTTAAGAGCTAGAAGCTAGCACGATTCTGGAGTTTTTCTATGTTGATGCCGAAGAAGGTGAAGTATCGCAAGCAGCAGCGCGGCCGCATGACGGGCAAGGCCTGGCGCGGGTCGGAGCTGTCGTTTGGCGACTACGGTTTGAAGGTGATGGAGTGCGGGTACATTACTGACCGGCAGATTGAAGCCAGTCGTGTGGCGATGACGCGTTTCATTAAGCGTGGCGGCAAGATCTGGCTGCGTCTGTTTCCGGACAAGCCGGTGACGAAGAAGCCGGCTGAAACCCGTATGGGTAAGGGCAAGGGCGCTCCGGATCACTGGGTTGCGGTGGTGCGGCCGGGCAAGATTCTGTTTGAGATGGAAGGCGTGACGCCGGACCTGGCGCAGGAAGCGATGCGGTTGGCTTCGCACAAGCTGGGGTTGAAGACGAAGTTTGTGATGCGGCATACGGCGGCAGCGACGGCGGCGAAGGCTGCGGCGGCGGCGAAGTAGACAGAGTTTCTAAGAAGGGCACTGAAGATGGAACTGGAAAAGATCAGGAATTTTTCGGACGCGGAGATCAAGCAGCATGAGGGGCAGGCGGCGGAGCAGTTGTTTCGTCTGCGCTTCAACGCGAAGCTGGGCCAGACCGAAGGCGTGAAGAAATTGCGCGAGCTAAAGAAAGACATCGCGCGCTACAAGACGATTGCACGCCAGCGCGAGCTGGGCATCGCGGAGACTTCGGCTGCGAAGCCGGCGGCGGAGACAAAGGCCGTGAAGAAGTCCGCAAAGAAGACGAAGAAGGAGTCGCTCTAAGCCATGGCAGACGAGAAGAATAGCGGGAACAAGGCGGCGCATGACAAGCGCGCGGAGATGGGCGTAGCGACGATTGCTGAGGCACCCGACGCGCACCGCAACGAGAAGGTGGGCAAGGTGGTTTCGACCAAGATGCAGAAGACCATCGTGGTTGAAGTGGAGATGCGCAGAGCACACCCGAAGTACAAGCGCGTGATTAAGTCGAACCAGAAGTTCTACGCGCACGATGAGAACGGCGTGGCGCACAAGGGCGATGTGGTGCGGATTCGTGAGACGCGGCCGTTGAGCAAGCTGAAGCGGTGGCAGTTGAAGGATGTGATTCAGCGTTCTTCGCTGACGCAGGTGGAAGACACGATTACGGCTGAGGCTGTTTAGGCAGAAGCAGGTCCCTCCGCTGCGTAGCGCTGCGCGCTACTCCGGTCGGGATGACAGATTTTTTGGCTAGGGCAGTTCGCAAGGAGACGGCGCTATGGCAGTACAGATGAGAACGATGCTCGAGGTGGCGGACAACTCCGGCGCCCGCAAGCTGCAGGTGATTCTGCCTCTGGGCGGATCGAGCGGCAAGAAGGCCGGCTTGGGAGATGTCGTGACGGCGGCGGTAAAAGAAGCTTCGCCGGATGGTCAGGTGAAGAAGGGCAAGGTTGTAAAGGCGGTGGTGGTGCGCACGCGCAAGGAGTATCGGCGTCGCGACGGCACCTACATTCGCTTTGATTCGAACGCCGCGGTGCTGATCAATGATGCGGGCGAGCCGGTGGGGACGCGCGTGTTCGGACCGGTGGCGCGTGAGTTGCGTGAGAAGAAGTTTTTGAAGATTGTGTCGCTGGCACCGGAAGTTCTTTAAGCGGCGGATTTTGAGTTTTAAGAAGGACGAGAGATGAAGATTCAGCGCAACGACCAGGTAGAAGTAATCGCGGGTAAAGACAAGGGCAAGCGTGGCCGCGTGCTGCGTGTGTTTCAGGACCAGGGGCGTCTGCTGGTGGAACACGTGATGATGATCAAGAAGAACGTGAAGCCGAACCCGCAGCGGAACATCAAGGGCGGCATTGCGGAGCAGGAAGGCAAGATCCACATCTCGAACGTGATGCTGGTCGATAGCGCGGGAAAGAAGACGCGCGTGAGCTACAAGCACGAAGGCGACAAGAAAGTGCGTGTGGCGCAGACGACGGGCGAGACGATTCAGGTGAAGGGCAAGAAGGGTAAGTAGGAATAGCAGGTCCCTCCGCTGCGTAGCGCTTCGCGCTACTCCGGTCGGGATGACGAGATTTTGGATTTGAACGGGAAAAGCCCCGTAACGGTAGACGGCCCAGGCTGAGACAAGTCGGGCTAATCCGAGACCGGGGAGGAAAGCAGAGAGACGAGATGGCAGCGAGATTACGAGAGAAGTACGCGAAAGAGATCAAGCCGGCTTTGCAGAAGGAGCTGGGGCTTGAGAACACGATGGCGGTTCCGCGGCTCGAGAAGATTGTCGTCAACATGGGACTGGGCGAAGCGACGCAGAACGTGAAGATGATGGATCCGCTGGTGCAGGACCTGGCGCTGATTACAGGACAGAAGCCGGTGACGACGAAGGCGAAGAAGTCCATCGCGGCATTTAAGGTGCGCGAGGGGATGCCGATCGGCGCGATGGTGACGCTGCGTGGCGAGAAGATGTACGAGTTTCTGGATCGGCTGATTTCGGTGGCACTGCCGCGCGTACGCGATTTTCGCGGGGTTTCGACGAAGAGCTTTGATGGGCGTGGCAACTACACGCTGGGTCTGCGCGATCAGTTGATTTTTGCTGAGATTGATTACGCGCGAGTCGACAAGCTGAAGGGCATGAACGTCACGATTGTGACCACGGCCAAGGACGATAACGGTGCGCGGAGCTTGCTGAAGGCGTTCGGAATGCCGTTCCGTCAGGGCGCGTAAAACGAGTTTGATTTAGGAAGTAAGAGGATTAGAGAGACAGATGGCAACAACAGCAAAAAGAGTGAAGGACAAGAAGAAGCCGAAGTTTTCGACGCGGCAGCATAACCGCTGCAACCTGTGCGGACGTCCACGGGCGTTTCTGCGCAAGTTCGGCGTGTGCCGGTTGTGCTTCAGGGCATTGGCGCTAAAGGGCGATATTCCCGGAGTCGTGAAGTCGTCCTGGTAGCGACTGGCCGTCGCGGGCGAACGCGCCTTCGGCGCAAACCAATTTGGTAGCGAAGAGTTTTTCGGTACCCACAAACATTTCCGCTGGTTCTCGACGATGTTCGAGCGAACGGGGAATGAAGGAGAAAGTAAGAAGATGCAATTGACAGACCCAGTAGCGGATTTTTTGACCCGCATTCGTAACTCGATTCGCGCACGCCATCAGAAGCTGGACGTGCCGGCTTCGAAGTTGAAGACGGAGATCGCGCGCATTCTGAAGGAAGAGGGCTACATCGCGAACTATAAGCCGACGGAAGAAGACGGCAAGAAGGTTCTGCGCGTGTATCTGAAGTACGGCGCGAACAACGAGGCGGCGATTCGCGATTTGAATCGCGTGTCGCGTCCGGGCTGCCGTGTATATGTGGGCCGCGATGAGATCAAGCGGGTGCAGGGTGGATTGGGCATCAGCATTATTACGACTCCGCGTGGTGTGATGACCGGCCGGCAGGCGCGTCGTGAGCGCGTTGGCGGTGAGATTCTCTGCGAAGTCTGGTAATTGGCAAGTAGGGGCTGCAGTGGAACGTGAGGCGTAACGCCGGCGGGACTCGCAAGCCATAAGGGATTGGGAAGATGTCACGAATTGGGAAGAAGCCGATTGAGATGCCGCAGGGTGTGAAGTACACCGTGCGCGCGCAGGGGGACCACTCCACCGTGCTGGTCGAAGGACCGAAGGGCAAGGTGGAAGCGCGTTTGCCGCAGGGCATCAAGCTGGAACAGAAGGATGGGCAGTTGCTTGCCGTGCGCGAGAACGATTCGCAGGCGGCGGTGCATGGGCTGGCTCGTTCGCTGGTGTTCAACGCGGTGCACGGCGTGACCAAGGGCTGGACGAAGGACCTGGACATTGTCGGCATTGGGTATCGCGCGGAGTTGAAGGGCAAGAACACGGTTGTGTTTACGCTGGGTTTTTCGCACCAGATCGAGTTCCCGCTGCCTGAGGGGATTACGGCGACAATTGATCCAAAGCAGACGCACATCAGCGTGGCAGGGATCGACCGGCAGAAGGTGGGGCAGGTTGCGGCGGACATGCGCTCGCTGCGCAAGCCGGATCCGTACAAGAACAAGGGCGTGCGGTATGAAGGCGAGAAGCTGAAGAAGAAGGCCGGCAAGACGGGCGCGAAATAGCTTCTAGCTTCTAGAAGAGAAACAAAGGCCGAACGCGGCTGCAGGGCGGCTGCGCTGTTAGGAAGGAAGAGACGAGATGATTGCACAGAGGGAACGGAACGTAATTCGGCAGCGGGTGCATACGCGCATTCGCGAGAAGATGAGCGGCACGGCGGAGCGGCCGCGGCTGAATATTTATCGCTCGCTGAGCCATATTTACGCGCAGTTGATCGATGACCATTCGGGTGTGACGCTGGCTTCTGCTTCGACGATGACGAAGAAGGGCGAGAGCAAGCGGACCGGCGGCAACGTGATGGCGGCGAAAGAAGTGGGCAAGGCGATTGCTGAGCGCGCCAAGGAAAAGGGCGTGAAGAAGGTGGTTTTTGACCGCGGCGGCTATTTGTATCACGGCCGTATCAAGGCGCTGGCGGATGCGGCGCGTGAAGCTGGACTCGAGTTCTAAGTTTTCTAAAGGACAAGCAATGGCGATTTACAGAAAGAAGTTGGACGCGGGTCAATACAACCTGAAGGACCAGGTGGTTTCGATTAACCGCGTGACCAAGGTAGTTAAGGGCGGCAAGAACATGTCGTTCGCGGCGCTGGTGGTGGTGGGTGATCCGGGTGCCGGCGTGGTCGGTTATGGCTCGGGCAAGGCGAAGGAAGTGCCGCAGGCGATTCGCAAAGGCATTGAGTCGGCGAAGAAGAACCTGTTCCGCATTCACTTGACCGAGACGACGATTCCGCACCAGGTGCTGGGACGGTTTGGCGCCGGCGAGGTGCTGTTGAAGCCGGCTCCTGAAGGTACGGGAGTGATTGCCGGCGGCGCGGTGCGCGCGGTGATGACGAGCTGCGGTGTGCAGAATGTGCTGACCAAGAGTCTTGGCTCGGGGAATCCGCACAATGTGATTAAAGCGACGTTTGCTGCGTTGACACAGTTGCGCGACAAGCAGGATGTTGCGACTCTGCGTGGCAAGCAGGTTGAGGAGCTCTAAGGTGATGGCGACGAAGAAGAACACGACGGAATCGGGCGCGAAGAAGACGCTGTTGCTGCAGTATTACCGATCGCAGATTTGCACTCCGGTGAAGCACAAGCTGGTGGTGAAGGGCCTGGGCTTTACACGGCTGCAGCAGATTGTGGAGCGGGAAGATTCACCGAGCATTCGCGGGATGGTGAAGAAGATCCCGCATCTTGTCCGGATTGTTGAGTAGGTCGTAACTACAAAGCGAGTCGGCGCGATCAGCGTGTCCGGCGTTATAGCGAGGAATAAGAAATGGCATTGAATCTTTCGAATTTGCGGGCCCCGAAGAAGGCGAATACGGGGCGCAAGCGTGTCGGACGCGGTATGGGTTCCGGCATTGGTAAGACATCGGGCCGTGGCCACAAGGGCCAGGGATCGCGTTCGGGCTCGAGCATGATGCGCGGGTTTGAAGGCGGCCAGATGCCGCTGCACCGGCGCATGCCGAAGCGCGGCTTCACCAACATTTTCCGCACCGAGTACACGGTGGTGAATCTGGACAAGCTGGCGGAAGCCGGTGTGGATGAGCTGACGCTGGAGAAGTTCACGGAGCTGGGCCTGTTGCGCAAGAAGAATGGCTTGGTGAAGGTGCTGGGATCGGGTGAGATTTCGACGGCGATCACGGTGCATGCGCACAAGTTTTCTAAGTCGGCCCAGGAAAAGATCGAGAAAGCCGGCGGTAAGGTAGTGCTGCTTGGCGGCGGGACCGAAGCTCCCAAGGGCAAGTTGAAGAGCAAGCAGACGAGACAGCAGCAGGGCGCCTAGGCCCCAGAAGTTTGAGACGCGACATACATGCTTGAGAAGCTGGCAAATATTTTCAGAGTTCCTGATCTAAGGAAGCGCGTGCTGTTCACGCTCGGGCTTCTGGCGATCTATCGCTTTGGCGCGCATATTCCTACACCGGGCATCAATACCAAACTGCTGGAGCAGTTCTTTCAGCAGCAGGCGGGGTCGGCGCTCGGCTTGTTTGATTTGTTCAACGGCGGCAACCTGCGCCGTCTGACGGTTTTTGCGCTGGGCATTATGCCGTACATCACGGCGTCGATCATTTTCCAGTTGCTGACGGTGATCTATGAGCCCCTGGCGAAGCTGCAGAAGGAAGGCGAGCTGGGCCGGCGCAAGATTACTCAGTGGACGCGGTATGTGACGATTTTGCTGGGTGTGGTGCAGTCGTTTGCGATTGCAAGGACGTTGATTGCGAGCTCGACGAATGTGCCGTATGTGATTCATCCTGGCTGGCCATTTACATTTATGACGGTGCTGACGCTAACGGCGGGCACGGCGTTCATTATGTGGCTGGGCGAGCAGATTACCGAGCGCGGTATCGGCAACGGTATGAGCTTGCTGATCTTTACGGGTATTGTGGCCGGTTTGCCGCGCGGCATTCAGGATCTGATTGATAAGGCGCGGACGAATGCGTGGGGATCGTTCACGATTTTTGCGTTGATCATTCTGGTTGTAGGAATGATTGCCGTGGTTGCGTTCATTGTGTTTGTGGAGCGCTCGGAGCGGCGGATTCCGGTGCAGTATGCGAAGCGAATTGTGGGCCGCCGGTTGATGGGCGGTCAGGCTACGCACTTGCCATTGAAGGTGAATTCGGGCGGTGTGATGCCGGTCATTTTCGCTAGCTCGATTCTGTCGGCACCTCTGCTGTTTGCAAACTTTGGATTGGTTCAAAACGTGCCGTGGCTGCGCGGAGTGATGGATGGTCTGCGCACCGGTGAGCCGTGGTATGAGCTGCTTTATTGCATCGCGATTGTGCTGTTCGCGTACTTCTATATTTCGATTATTTTTCGCCCGGATGATATTGCGGACAATATGCGGAAGTATGGCGGGTTCATTCCTGGGATTCGGCCGGGCAAGCGCACCAGCGATTTCATCAATGAGGTGCTGACGCGAATCACGCTGGTGGGCGGAATTTATCTGATCATTATTTCCATCATTCCGCAGTTGCTGATTAGCGGTATTCACCTGAACCACTTGTGGCTGCTGGGGTCGTTCTTTGACCGGCTGCCGGCGTGGATGACGAACGGTCTCGGCGTGAATTTCTACTTTGGTGGGACTAGCTTGCTGATCGTGGTGGGCGTGGCTATGGACACGGTCAACCAGGTGGAGTCGCAGTTGATTATGCGGCACTACGAAGGCTTTTCGGCTAAGTCGGGCCGGATTCGCGGCAGGCGGTCTTGGTAGTGATTGAGTCTGTCCGGGAGCCGGTGGAGATTCTCCGGCTCGAGACTCCGGGACCTATTCTGCTGCTGGGCGCGCCGGGTGTCGGTAAGGGCACGCAAGCACAGAGGTTAAGGGCCGCTTGGGAAATTCCACAGGTCTCGACTGGAGACATCTTACGGGCGATCCGGAAGCTTCCGGAAGCTGAGGCCGGTGAGGTGGGTTCGCTGGCTAAAAGGCTCATGGACGCCGGCAAATTGGTGCCGGATGACGTGGTAAATGAGCTGGTGGCGCAGCGGCTGCTGGCGGATGACACGCGGCGCGGGTATGTTTTGGATGGATTTCCGCGGACTTTAGGGCAGGCGAACTGGCTGGACAGGCATCTCGGCATGGATGAGACGGCCCTGCCGGTCGTTGCCGTGAGCATCGAAGTGAGCTATCATGTTCTTCTACGGCGAATTACGGGACGCCGTACCTGTCCAACCTGTTCGCGGATTTATAACGTCTACTCCCAGCCGCCGATGCAGGCGGGCGTGTGTGACGTGGACGGGACTCCGTTGGTGCAGCGGCCGGATGATACCGAGCCGGTCTTTGAAGAGCGGATGCGGACGTATGAGGTTGAGACTGCTCCGGTAGTCGAGCATTATCGTGCGCTCGGACGGTTCAGGGCGGTGGACGGGGACAAGGCTGTAGAGAATGTGACTGTCGCGGTGGCCACAGCCATCGCGCAATTGCGCGGGCAGAAGATTTAGGGCGGAAGGCGAAGCAGGCAGATGGCGATCATGTTGAAGACAGCGGCGGAGATTGAGAAGATGCGCCGCAGCGGCCAGATGTTGAGCCAGGTACATGCCGCCGTCCGTGATGTGGTGAAGCCGGGCGCTACGACGTGGGATCTGGAAGTTGTCGCCGCGAAGAAGACGGCGGAGCTGGGCGCTACGCCGGCGTTTAAGGGGTACAACGGGTTTCCGTGTGTCCTTTGCACCTCGGTGAATGATGAGGTGGTGCATGGAATTCCGTCGGCGGACAGAGTCTTGCGCGACGGGGACATTGTTTCGATCGATTGCGGTCTGGTAGTGGACGGGTATTACAGCGACTGTGCGGTGACGTATGCGGTGGGGCAGTTGGCTCCCGAGACGCGCAAGCTGCTGACGACGACAGAGGCTTCTCTGGCACGGGCGATTGAAGCGGTGAAGCCGGGCGCGACGCTGGGCGATATTGGCGCGGCGGTGCAGGAGATTGTTGAGGCGGACGGGTTCAGCGTAGTCCGCGAGTTTGTAGGGCACGGAATTGGGACGCGGATGCATGAAGATCCGCAGGTCCCGAACTATGGCCAGCGCGGCAAGGGAACGAAGCTGCGCGAGGGCATGGTGTTGGCGATTGAGCCGATGGTGAATGTCGGCAAGCCGGATGTGCAGGTGCTGGAAGACGGCTGGACGGCGGTGACGCAGGACGGCAGTTTGAGCGCGCACTTTGAGCATACGGTGGCGGTGACGCGCGATGGAGCGCTGATTCTGACCGCATAGAGTTTGGCAGGGTACGTTGGTGGCCGCTCCGCACGACGAGGAGAGGTTGCTGAAAACAGAAGCAATTTGCCGCGTGAGATACCGGCAGGAAACGGACACAGTTTGTCGAAAGAAGACGCGATTGAGGTTATGGCGACGGTGAAAGAGACATTGCCGAACGCTTTGTTCAAGGTGGAGCTGGAGAACAAGCATGAGGTGCTGGCGCACGTCTCCGGCCGCATGCGAAAGAACTTCATCCGTATTCTGCCCGGTGACCGGGTGGCGATTGAACTGAGCCCGTATGACCTGAAGCGTGGACGGATTGTGTACCGCTATAAGTAAGAAGATCAGGAGTTTTGGGTAATGAAGGTTCGTGCATCGGTAAAGAAGATTTGTGACAAGTGCAAGGTCATCCACCGCCGTGGGGTGGTGCGCGTGATCTGCGAAGTAGCCAAGCACAAGCAGCGCCAAGGGTAACTTTGGCCGCGCGTCTTGCGCCGGAAAACTCAGCGGGCTAGTTAGCCGGAAGCATTAAGGGCTTGCGATGAACCCGAAGAGACTTTTCGTAAACCCGGTCTTGAACGTGGAGACCATAACCGTGACGATGGCGGCGAAGCTGCCCGGCACACTAGAGAAGGACGAAAATGGCACGTATTGCTGGCGTCGACTTGCCGCGTAATAAGCACGCAAGAATCGCGCTGACGTACATCTTCGGAATCGGCAACAGCCGCGCTGCGAGCATTTTGAGCAAAGCGGAAGTGGAGCCCGACAAGAAGGTGCAGGACCTGAATGAAGATGAAGTGAATCGCATTCGTCAGGTAATTGAAGCTGAGGGTGGGATTGAAGGCGACCTGCGCAAGGACGTCAGCTTGCATATCAAGCGCCTGATTGAAATCCAGTCGTACCGTGGATTGCGGCACCGCCGCAACCTGCCGGTGCGCGGACAGCGCACGCACACGAATGCGCGCACCCGCAAGGGACCGCGTAAGGGCACGGTAGCAAACAAGAAGAAGGCGGCGGCGAAAACCTAATGGCGAAAGAACAGAAGACAGCACAGGGCAAAGCCGGCAAGAACAAGAAGTTCAAGAAGCGCGAACGCAAGAATGTTCCGTACGGCTTGGTTTACATTCAGGCGTCGTTCAACAACACGATTGTGACGATTACGGACGGGCAGGGCAATACGCTGTCGTGGAAGAGCTCGGGTTCGCTCGGCTTCCGCGGGTCGCGTAAAGGCACTCCGTTTGCGGCACAGCAGGCGGCGATCAACGCGGCGAACACGGCGCGTGACCATGGTCTGCGGTCGGTGGATGTGCGCGTTGCGGGGCCGGGTTCAGGCCGTGAGTCTGCGGTGCGTGCGTTGGCTGCGGCAGGGCTTGAAGTTCGGTCGATTCGCGACGTCACGCCGATTCCGCACAACGGCTGCCGTCCGCCGAAGCGTCGCAGGGTTTAGCTTTATGGCGTTGGAGATGCGTACAGAGTGCGAGCGTTGCCATGCACCGCTCAGCGCAGATGCAGAGGCTTATATCTGCTCCTACGAGTGCACATTCTGTGACGCATGCAAGACCGAGATGCAGGGGGCTTGCAGGAATTGCGGTGGGGAGTTGATGCAAAGACCGCGCAGGCTGGCGGAGTGCACTAACTGCGGAGTGGTTGAGACACAGGCCACCGCGAAGTAGTTTGAAAACAGGACCGGGACGAAGAGCTGCTAGCTTGTAAACCGGTCGTCACCTGAAGTTGAGGAGAAGAATTTGGCACGTTATACCGGACCAGTCTGCCGCCTTTGCCGTCGCGAAGGCATGAAGCTATTTTTGAAGGGCGCGCGTTGCTTCAGCGACAAGTGCGCCATTGAGAAGCGTAACTTTCCGCCGGGCCAGCATGGCCAGTCGCGCAAGGCGAAGATTGTGGGCTATGGCCTGCAGTTGCGCGAGAAGCAGAAGGCGAAGCGTATTTATTTTGCGCTGGAGAGCCAGTTCCGGGCTTATTACGAGCATGCAGCGAAGACGCCCGGTGTTACCGGCGAGTTGCTGATTCAGCAGCTCGAACGGCGTCTGGACAACGTTGCGTTCCGTCTGGGCTTTGCGACTTCGCGTCGTCAGGCACGGCAGATTGTGCGCCACGGGCATGTGCAGGTGAATGGACGCAAGGTGAATATTCCTTCGTTCCAAGTGAGCGTCGGGGATGAGATCGCGATTCGCGAGGGCTCGAAGAACTTGACGATTCTGGAGACGGCGAAGGATTTCAACGTGCAGACACAGGTGCGTTGGATCGAGATTGATCGTGACGGGCTGAAGGGCAAGATTACCGGCCTGCCGAAGCGTGAGGACGTGAACCTGCCGGTGAACGAGCAGTTGATCGTCGAACTTTACAGCAAGTAAGCAGTACTTCATCAGGCGAGCGCAGGCCCGCCTGATGAAGCGCATTTCAACTTAACCGAAGGAGCAACTCGCACGGCCGGAGCAAAATGCTTCGCGACGGCCGGGCAGGGAAAAGGCGAACCGATATGTTGTGGAGAGGATTTCAAAAACCGAAGCGTCTCGCAGTAGACATGGAGACGTTAACCGACAAGTATGGCAAGTTCAGCGCGCAACCGTTCGAGCGTGGATTTGGTACGACGGTGGGCAATGCGCTGCGCCGTGTGCTGCTTTCGTCGATCGAAGGCGCGGCTGTAACTGCGGTGAAAATCGAGGGCGTGCTGCACGAGTTCCAGTCGATCACCGGCGTGGTGGAAGACGCGACGGACATCATCCTGAACCTGAAGCAGGTTCCGTTCAAGCTGAACGGGGATGGTCCGAAGGCGCTGTATCTGCGTGCGGACAAGCCAGGCGTGGTGACGTCGGGCATGATCGAAGCGGACGGCGATGTCGAGATTCTCGACAAGGACGTGTACATCGCGACGGTCAGCGAAGGCAAGCTGGACATGGAGATGCGGTTGAAGCGTGGGCGCGGGTATATCTCGGCTGACAAGAACTTCGACGGCGATCTGGGTATCGGTTTTATTCCGGTGGATTCGGTGCACTCTCCGGTTCGTAAGGTGAACTACGGTGTGGAAGCGGCGCGTCTTGGCCAGGTGACTGACTTTGACAAGCTGACGATCGAGATCTGGACGAATGGGTCTGTGTTGCCGGCAGATGCGCTTGGTCTGGCAGCGAAGCTGATGAAGGACCACATGACGATCTTCATCAACTTTGAGGAAGAGATGGAGAGCGATGCGGCGCAGGAAGAGGGCCGTACGGCTGTCCACAACGAGAATCTGAACCGTTCGGTGGAGGAGTTGGAGCTTTCAGTACGCAGCTACAACTGCCTGAAGAACGCAAACATTCAGACGATCGGCGAACTGGTGCAGAAGACCGAAGCCGAGATGCTGAAGACGAAGAACTTTGGCCGCAAGAGCTTGAACGAGATCAAAGAAATCCTTGCGCAGATGGGTCTGTCGCTGGGCATGCGAGTGGACGAGAACGGCAATGCCGTTCCCGGACCGACGAGCGTGCTGCCTGCGGCGACGCTGGCCGGCTACAACCGGTATGACGAGGACGAGGACGAAGACGATCTCGAAGGCGACGAAGAAGAGGTTGTTTCCGCGCAGAACGAACCGGAAAATTTCTAACGAAAGTAGACGGTGGACCGCGGGCCGTGAAAGCCGGGCCCGCGGCCACTAGTAAGGATCAGGACAATGCGTCATCGCAAAGGTGGATACAAACTCGGACGGAACACAAGCCATCGTCGCGCGTTGCTGCGCAATCTGGTGACGTCCATTCTGGTTGAGGACAAGGTTGAGACGACGCTGGTAAAGGCGAAGGCTGCGCGTCCTCTGGTTGAAAAACTTATTACGCTGGGCAAGCGCGGCGATCTGCATTCGCGGCGTCAGGCCATCAGCTTTCTAATGACGGGCGAGGCGGTTACTCGCTTGTTTGATACGGTTGCGCCGCGGTACGGCGATCGCAATGGTGGATACCTGCGGATTGTGCGCACGGGATTCCGCAAGGGCGATAACGGCGAGAAGGCGTTTATCGAGTTGCTGGGTGCGGAGAAGGTGCTGGATGAGAAGCGGCAGAAGCGCGCCGAGTCTCGTGAGAAGCGCCGCGCGGCGATAGCGGATGCTCTGGCGGAATCGCAGCCCTCGGCTACGGGTGATATGGAGAAAGACCAGTAGATTTTTTCGCTGGTTTAAGGCGCAGCCCTGGTGGCTGCGCTTTTTTATTTGCTGAAGAGAATTGTGATGGTGTTGCCGCTGCTGTCGGCGACGACGATGTCATCCTTGCCGTCGCCATCGAGGTCAGCCACAGCGATGCCGCGTGGTTGACCTTTTACCGGGAACGTAGAGGCGCGATAGGCGGAACCGCTGGTGCGCCGCAGGATCGCAATATTCCCGCTTTGCGCGCAGGTAACGATGATGTCGCGAGATCCGTTCCCTGAGAGATCGCCCACCGCAACTTCACTGGGATCGTGGCAGCCGGTGAGCGCGAAGGGCGAGCCGGCCATGATGTTGAAGCCGCCCTTGCCGTTGCCGAGCAATATGGTGACACCGACCTGCGCGGCGTTGATGTCGCGGTCGTAGGGGATTGTAACCAGATCGAGGTTGCCATCTTTGTTTATGTCGGCAATGGCTACGGACCAGGGCGCGGCCCCTGCGGGAAAAGGCGAACCGGGGGCTTGACTGAATCCGCCGCGGCTGTCGCCCAGCAGCACAGTGACATTGTTGCCGTCGAGATTTGTTGTGATTAGATCCGGCTTTCCATCTTTGTTAATGTCGGCGGACCTGAGCCGCTCGTAGGGACGCTTCCCGACATCGAATGTGCGGCCTGGGGTGAGCAGGTCGCCTTTGCCGTTGCCCGGCAGCAGGATGATCTGATTGTTGCCCCAACTGTCGGTCACGGCATCCAGATTGCCATCGCCATTGAAGTCTCCGATTGCAACGCCGTGTGGATGTGGGCGAGACAGGGTTGCGAATGGTGAGTGCGGCGAGGAAGTGAAGCGTCCCTTCCCGTCACCAAGGAGGAGGGTTAGATAGGGCGTCTGATGGTTTGGGATGAGGAGATCGGGATTGCCATCGCCGTTGAAGTCGCCGACTGCGATGTCGTTCGGATAGTGTCCCGCCGCAAATGGCGATCCCGGCGCTGGGGTGAAGTGTCCGCTGCCATCGCCGAGGAGGACGCTGATATTTCCACTGTCTTGATTGGCGACGAGGATGTCGAGTTTGCCGTCGTGGTTCACGTCGGCTGTGGTGACGAACTCGGGATGCTCCCCGAGGGTGATTGACTCTGCGCGGAAGGGAGGTTCAGGGGCCGGTGCTCCGATAGTTGTGAATGCAACGAGCGAAGCTAAGAGGCAAACCAGGATGGTCATGGAGTTTAGCGCCCACAACCTCAGACGTTTCGCGATGACTGTGCGTTATCGCGGTATTTTCCTGGTGGTGAGCTAGATGCTGCTGCGTTGGCGCCAGAACAAGAAGTAGATTGCGGCGAGGCTGAGCTGCGCTAGTGTGGCGCCGATGGTGTCCAGGGCGACGTCGTGGACGGAGCCGCCGCGGTTGGGGAGGAAGAGTTGGTGGAACTCGTCGGCTGAGGCAACGAGGACTGTGGAGACCATCGCGAGGGCCGATGCGCGCTGGAAGAATCCCTTGCGGGTGGAGGAGATGGTTGCGCGGAGTGAGCGATACCACGAGTAGAAGAAAGCCACGCTGACGCCGCCGTAGCCGAGGATGTGGCCGCACTTGCGGATCTTCCAGTGGAGTGTGTACCAGGCGTCGTCGGGAAGCGCGCCGAAGAGGCGAGTCCAGATGGGGCGGAGCCAGACGCTGGTGTGGTCGGCGCCCATCATTGAGGTGGATTCCGTGGCGATGATGGCGATGGCGATCGCGGCGGGAACCCAGGTGAGGATCCAGAATTTTCGGTCGTGTTTTCCGGGATCGGGGGACAAGACGCGTTCCGGACCCTGTTGAAGTACCTCAACTCTACTCGACATGATAGTTAGGCGCTTCCCTCGTAATGATGACGTCGTGCACGTGACTCTCGCGGAGCCCTGCATTTGAGATGCGAACAAAGCGGGCGTTTTTCTGCAGGCTTTCGATTGATTCGCAGCCGAGGTAGCCCATTCCTGAGCGGAGCCCACCGACTAGCTGATAGACCATGGCTTCGAGTGGACCGCGGTGAGGGACACGGCCTTCGATTCCTTCGGGAACGAATTTTGCGAGGCGATTGCTGGCACTGGATTCGCGCGCAGTAAGCGACTGTGCGCGTTCATTTTGGGCGTCGAAGTCGTCTTTGCTCTGGAAGTAGCGTTCGCCGGAGCCCTGATACATGGCGGAGAGGGAGCCCATGCCGCGATAGGCCTTGAAGCTGCGGCCCTGGTAGAGGATGGTTTCGCCGGGGCTCTCGTCTACTCCGGCGAAGAGGGAGCCGACCATGACGGCGTTGGCGCCGGCGGCGATGGCTTTGGTGATGTCGCCGGAGTACTTGATGCCGCCGTCGGCGATGACGGGGATGTTGCGCTGGGAGGCGGCGCGGTAGGCCTCGGAGATGGCGGTGATCTGCGGCATTCCGGCGCCCGTGACCATGCGCGTGGTGCAGATGGAGCCGGGGCCTATGCCGACCTTGATGGCGTCTGCGCCCGCGTCGATGAGGGCGAGCGCGCCTTCGTAGGTGGCGATGTTGCCGGCGAGGAGATCGACTTCGGGGAATTTCTTTTTGACATCGCGGATGGCCTGGAGGACGCGGGAGGAGTGCCCGTGGGCGGAGTCGATGGCGAGGGCGTCGACGCGGAAGCGGATTAGCTCCTGGGCGCGCTCTAGGTAGTCGCCGGTGGCGCCGATGGCGGCTGCGCAGCGGAGGCGGCCCTGGGAGTCTTTTGCGGCGTTGGGGTATTTCAGTTTTTTCTGGATGTCCTTGACGGTGATGAGGCCCTTGAGCTCGTAGTTGCCGTTGACGACGAGCAGTTTTTCGACGCGATGCTCGTGCAGGATTTTTTCGGCTTCTTCGAGGGTGGTGCCTACGGGGACGGTGATGAGGTTCTTGCTGGTCATCACGTCACGCACGAGGATTTCTGTGCGGGTTTCGAAGCGTAGGTCGCGGTTGGTGAGGATGCCGACTAGTTTTTTGTTGTGGGTGACGGGGACGCCGGAGATTTTGTAGCGGCGCATGACTTCGAGGGCGTCGGCGATGCGGCTGTCTGGTTCGATGGTGACGGGGTCGACGATCATGCCGCTTTCAGAGCGCTTTACTTTGTCCACTTCGGCGGCTTGCTGCTCGATGGTGAGGTTGCGGTGGAGGACTCCGAGGCCGCCTTGCTGGGCCATGGCGATGGCCAGGCGCGATTCGGTGACGGTGTCCATCGCGGCGGAGAGCAGGGGAGTGGTGAGGCGGATGGAGCGGGTGAGCTGGGTTTCTGTGGAGACCTGGGTCGGAACGACGTCGCTGTAGGCGGGGGAGAGGAGGACATCGTCGAAAGTGAGAGCTTCAGGAACTGGTATCTGGATCATATGGATAAAAAGAGTCGGGCGCCTCCCTGACGCATGAGGTTATTGATGCTGGCGGATGTATCGCGGTTCCATTGATTGTAGGCGGGTCGGCGGGGCACGTAAACCGGCGCAGCGTAGGCGGAGGCGATGACGAGCGGAGTTGTACAATTCCGTCACCAAATCTGCTTGAGGTGATGGGACTGTGGCTGACAGCACTGAGTCTTCGGCGAAGCCGAGTTTTCTGTCTACTGTGCCGGGGATGTTGACGGCGTTTGGAACGGCTGTTGCGTCGGTGACGGCGCTGATAACGGCGCTTTATACGTCGGGAGTTATTGATCACAAGAACGCTCCCGCGCCTGCGCCGATGACGCAGGGCACTGGAGCTGCGGACGCGAGTGGCAGCAACAGCATGCCGCCAGCGGCGCCTACGGGTTCGCAGACGGCAGAGTGGCGTGCGGCGGTGGATGCTATTGATCCGGGGCAGTATGGTCTGCGTGGGTATGAGGTGAATGGGAGACAGCAGGCGGCGACCGGGACGCTAATGCTGGAGAAGCAGCCGAACGGTGATTTCCATTTTCATACGCAGATCACGACGGCTGGCGCGGGCCATTTTTATCAAGGCATGATTCGCTATCGCAAT
>Ga0207159_1090_pt1 | contig 22386 bp, 15 predicted proteins | sample Alteio_BWMinHeat_23_FD_153511 | JGI IMG/M metagenome (GOLD analysis project Ga0207159, IMG submission 153511) | Enriched cells from forest soil in Barre Woods Harvard Forest LTER site, Petersham, Massachusetts, United States -... | ecosystem: Environmental > Terrestrial > Soil > Temperate forest >... | reverse complement strand
TACATGGTTGTAACAGGTATAGGCTTCCTGTGCATCCTGTCTGGCGGTACATTGTTAAGCAGGCTGATCAAAGTGAAATTATCCGGCGACATTTTTAACGAACTGAATGAATCCTTCCCGCAGGAAGAGCGGTATATCCAGAATGAATATTCTATCAACCTGCCTGCCATTTACAAATTAAAGGAGAAGACAAGGAAAAGCTGGATCAACATCATCAACCCGTTTCGTGCCTTGTTGGTGATTGGCAGCCCAGGTGCCGGTAAATCATGGTTTGTTATACAGCATGTAATTAAGCAACATATTGAAAAAGGTTTTGCCATGTTCATCTATGACTTCAAGTATGACGACTTATCAAGGATGGCATACAACTGGCTGCAGTTGCATAAGGACAAATACAAAGTTACCCCGTCCTTTTATGTGATCAACTTTGATAACTTGTCTGTTTCGCACAGGTGCAATCCTTTAGACCCACAGAGCATGCACGACATAACAGATGCATCTGAATCGGCCAGGACCATCCTGATGGGTTTAAACAGGCAATGGATTAACAAGCAGGGTGATTTCTTTGTGGAGTCACCGATTAACTTTATTACTGCAGTGATTTGGTTCCTCCGTAAATATGAAGATGGCAAATATTGTACTTTGCCCCACGTAATAGAATTGATGCAGGCTGATTATGAAGAATTATTCCCGGTGCTCAATACCCAAAGGGAAATCGAAGTTTTGGTGAACCCTTTTATCACGGCTTACCAGAACGATGCGATGGAACAATTGGAGGGACAAATAGCATCCGCAAAGATAGGGATGGCAAGGCTTGCTTCCCCGCAACTGTATTGGGTTTTATCCGGCAATGATTTTAGCCTTGATATTAACAACCCGCAACATCCAAAAATAGTCTGTATTGGCAACAACCCGGAGAAACAACAAATCTATGGTGCAGTGTTGTCGCTGTATGTGTCAAGGATGGTAAGGCAGGTTAATAAAAAGAATATGCTGAAATGCAGTTTGGTGTTTGATGAGTTCCCAACTATTTACTTTAACCATATTGATGGGTTAATTGCTACTGCACGCAGTAATAAGGTTGCGACCACTTTAGCTATGCAGGATTTTAGCCAGTTGAAAAAAGATTATGGGAGGGAGCAGGCAGATGTGATAATGAATATTGCTGGCAACATCATCAGCGGGCAGGTAACCGGTGAGACCGCCAAGCAGTTATCTGACCGGTTCGGGAAGATTATGCAGGACAGGGAAAGTATGTCCATCAACCGTACCGACACTTCTATCAGCAAATCAACCCAACTGGAATCAGCGATACCAGCCTCGAAGATTGCTTCCCTATCATCGGGCGAATTTGTTGGAATGGTTGCAGATGACCCAAATGAGAAGATTAAGTTGAAGATGTTTCATTGTGAGATTCAGAACGATACCGATAGGTTGAATGCTGAGAATAGCCGTTTTAAAGATATCCCGGTTGTTTCAAAAATTTCACAGGAGCAGATAACAGATAATTATTTCCAGGTAAAGATTGATGTTAGGCATTTACTCGAAAAAGAAGTAGCCAAGTTAAAATTGAAAACAGAAAATGCCGTCTGAAAGTATTATATCGCTTGCTATCAAATTAAGCAGGCAATCTCTTCATCTAATGGTATATTCCAAACCGAAATATTATCTATCGCATTCCCGCGGTGTTTTTGTGAGATTAAATAGCTTGTATCAATGTTGTTGTGGGCGACCGGTATCGGCACATCTAATCTATTTGAAATGGCATAAGCAAAATTTAATAATCTTTAAAGGTCAAAAAAATATATTATCATAAACGTATTTAGGCGTCTTTGAAGCAAAAATATTGTTGCAAAGCAACCCTATATGTATTATTCAACGAGGGCACTGATATGAACAGTCTATTTTTTGCCCTGCTGATGGCAACATAGTTAATCCGATGTTCTTCACTACGTTCAGTCTTCGACAAAAGATCCGGATTTAACAGGAAATCCAAATCGCTTTCCTGCTTTAACACCAGTAGAATATTATTAAATTCATCTCCTTTCGCCTTATGAATTGTTTTGTGTAGGCTTACATCGTCGGGTACTGAAACACACATTTGAAGATGATAAAATGGATTATTTTCGTAAAAAGTCTTCACGGCACCGGAGCTTACTTTAGTTATAGTCAGATCAAGCCCGTTCCTTACAATCTCCGAAAATTCCTTGAGCGATCGATTTTTATAGATATTATAATTCTCGAGCAAAAAGGATATGTAATTTATCGCTTTCCGTCTACCCTTTATCTTATCAGTTTTATAATTAAAATAATACTCAAGTTCCTTAATTGCCTCCTTGAATTTATTTGCCCTTGCCAGTACAACAGCCCTGATGCAGGCGTACATGAGGCCGCTTCTTATTACGTTTGAATCAATTTCTTTTAAATTTTCGAGCAGCATGCTATTTATACCAACACCGTTAATTTCTGCCTTCATTGCATTCGAGGTAATATTATCCCTTGAAAGCGTATAAATCTTTTCCGGAGTAACCTTGTTTTTGGCATCTCTTAAAGCCAATATCATATCGCCAATATAGATCGTAGGTTTTTCGTTGGATATATTTCTATATTTTGTTTGGGTTAAGTCTTTTCGTATGCTATTTAGTACATCTATAATTTCGTTGCTGCTTCGCCTGTTCTCGCTTAAGAGATATGTTTTCATACCCGATAAAGTAAAATCTATAAATTGACTATAATCAGCGCCCTGGAAACCATATATAGATTGTACCACGTCGCCAACCACGCCGATAACACACCCAGCAGAAAGCATTTTAAGAATCTCGATTTGAATCGGATTACTGTCCTGAAATTCGTCAATAAACAAATAAGGAAACTTCGCATTTAGCACGGTTGCTACAAAAGGAAAATCCTTGACAATTTGGTAGCTAAAAAAAAGTACATCATCATGATGTACAATTCCCTTTTCCCAGGTCATTTTTTTGTATTCAAAATAAGAATCCTTTTTTATAGGATATCCATCGGCCTTAAAAGGATAGTCGGTTTTTGGCATTAATTCACCATTGTCAAATTTCCATTTCAAATTTTTAAAAGCCTTAATTATTATTTTGTCATCCCTGATTCTTTGTTGACCCGTTCTATTTTTCCATTCAGTTAAAAAGCTGTAACCGGATAGAATAAAATCGTCATGCCCATTCATATCAGAAACGTTCAAACTATATTTTGACGCGATAAATGAAACGTAAGGCTTGACTATGTGATTGTATAAAAAACTGTGTATGGTTGTAACTTCAACTTGATTTGCACCAGCCAGCCTTCGTACAATAGTTTCTACAGCAATATTTGTATAGGTAATGCAGCCAATTTTTCTTGCGCTGTAAAGCCTAACCGATTGACAAAGGACATTTTTTATGTGATTGGCCAGCCAATGAGTTTTGCCTGCACCTGGACCTGCTGAAACCTTAAAATGGCTTTCAGCATCACGAATAACAGTATCAGATGTGATTGGGATTACATGCATATTTCTTCAATGGCGTTTTTGATATAGTCAGGTACTGTAAATGTTTGATAGGCTAAGGTGCCTTTTTTTGTTAAGTTATCCTGTAACGCATAAGCCAGTTCAAGCGCATTTTCGCCTTTACTGATTGAATTAAGATATCTCGACGCAATGATTGCTCTTTTTTTGTCATCATCATCCATAGTTGAATTATTACGGATACCGTTAATAATGCGGGTATTCTCTTTGCTCGTAGTTAGTACTTTCAAAAAATCTTCGATAGTTGTTCCTGGTTCGCCATACATAGTCATCAAGCTTTTTATTTCATTTACATTACTCAATGAGTCGGTGAGCAGTAGTTCAGTGGAAGGGTTGGCCAAGGCTATCTCATATTCAAAAGTCTTGCCAGAGGTGGAGCTTTGTGAATAAAAGGTAATGTTGGCATGACTACCTGCCGGATACAGGACTGCATTCGGGTTTGATTGATACGAATACTTGATAACGTCTTGATTGTACTCAAATGGGTAACATTGTTTATACTTGCTACTTAGGTTTTCTTTACTTTCAGGGTCAATATCAGTGAGGCAGACGATTTTCTTAGGCACGCTGTTAGTGGTATTTTGATCGAAAAGAGGAAGAAAATGATTAAAATACCTGCCGCCAAGATTAATTATTGCCACATGATTGTCTTCAAGTGACTTGCCCAAATAGCTTGCAAAAATTGAACAGAGCAATTGTTCAGCAATACCCTCGACGAAAAGCACTTTTTGGGCAAATAGCATATCAGATTTTGTTGCATCTAAAAATCGTTGCACGTATTTTTTGCTTTTTTCATCAGGGAAAACTTTACCTGGATACCCTATTGTCGTAACACTTTGCTGGTTATGCAAACAAATCATTTCATCCAGCGATACTGCAGAGGCTATATGTGTGGAATGTGTTGTGACAAAAATTTGCCGTACTTTTTTCTCTTTTTTGTGTTCGTTGAGGAATTTCAGAAACTTATATTGCATTGCAGGGTGTAAATGTGCTTCCGGTTCTTCAATAACCAACGTGGTGAAAACTTTTGCGTTTACATCAAGGTAATCAACATTGGCGCTGACCTGCATCTTTGCGAGGAGCAATGACATAAAAATTAAATTATTATAACCCAACCCATTGTGCGTTGCAGGGATTTTAATGCCAGTTTCATATTCTACAATCAATTTAAGCACAGAATACATTTCAATTTCAGAAAAGCTTCCCTCAAAGTTTGGTTCAGCTTTATTAAAAGAAGCCCCGGTTTTCGTTGCGTAGGATAGAATTTCTTTCTTTCCCGCTTCAATTCTTTGGCTCAAGTCGAGAATTATGTTGTCGGCTTTGTCGGCAAATGCTAGCTTCCTTTCCTTTATTTCCAAATGTTTGTTTTCGGATGTTTTAGCTTTGTCAACTTTTATTTCATAGTCCATAAAAAAGTCAAACACCTCGCGCAAGAGCGTATTTCTACCTGTGAGCATATCTCTTTCAACATCTCTTATTGCGTTCAGGAACTGAAAGTCAAATTTATTTAATGATTCGGGATCCGCTGGGGACTGATTGATTATATCACCACCCCATATTTTAAATATATAATACCTAATAAAGTCATGCTTGATAATTTTCCATGCTTTTTCCGTTGCCTTTGGATCCGTCTCTTCTATTGTAGCCAAGGCCAATATGTATTCGGGGTGCTTTTTCGCAGGCAATAAAAACTGGTAAGTTAATACGGCTTCATATGAAATATCTAATTTAGTCAACCATGTTGATACGGTCACCAAATCGTCGGGGTCTTCGTCTTTCCCTTTCTTTATTGTCAAAGCTATATCTATTTTTGGCGGCGCCGTTTTAAGTTCATTCAACGTAACATTTTTATTGAAATCATCTACCCCGAGCCTTTTATTGATTTTATTATCTATAACCAGGGATAAAGCCTTCAGCAGGTTGCTCTTTCCAGCATTGTTATGCCCAATAATTACATTGACGCCGTCATTAAATTCAACTTCGCTGTTTTTAAAATTTCTGAAATTGGTTATTTCTATTTTTGAGATGTACATAACGGCAATCGTTAGTTTATTGCATAGTAAAGTAGCGTCTGTTTTCGGATTTTGCAAGTATTTGTCAAACTTTTTAAAAAAGGATCATGCAGGTATGGATAATTCTTTAAAAATAAAATTATTAGGTGCTATAGGCAGGTTAGTTTTTATTTTACTGCTGTTGCGATGGTTTGGCGGAGAGCCCATTGGCCTGGTGTTGAATGGTTGCGTGGCAGTTGACCAGAAAAGGCCGTTCTTGCAGGCACTGTTTGCAAGGCCTCTCTTGCTGGTTGCCTTATAAGCCTGCCTGTGTTTTTATAAGTTCTTCGGGAGGCATAATCTTTCCAGAAGGCAGCCTGGTCGCCCATGAAAGTTGGTGCAACGGCATTAACACGGATTCCGGGGGCGAGTTCTGCGGCCTGCCTCTGGACAAGCGCTCCAACCCCCAGGTTGGCAACATAGCTGGCTGATATATCCTGCGGCCTTCCTCCGGTGTCGGCTGTATAATGTATTCCCTATTAGTAGTGTCCGGTAAAAACATAAATCAATAAAGAACAAAAGGAGGCTTGCGCCTCCTTTTTGGTTAGTTTAGAGTTACCACACCATAAACAACCATGAACAAAAGTAATTTTTTTACCGGACAGCCGATATTTTCCCAGCTTATTTCCCTTATTTCTAAGCCCTCTGTTCATAAAGTAGCCCGGCAATATAACAGCGACCGTTACTGTAAGAAGTTTAACACCTGGCATCATTTGATAGCCATGCTGTATGCCTGCTACCAGCATTGCACTTCCCTGCGTGAAGTAGTAAGCGGGATGTCGGCCTGCGAAGGGCGGCTGCAACCGCTTGGCATTATTCATTTGCCCGCCAGGAGCACACTTGCAGAAGCTAATATCCGCCGCAGCTATGAGGTATTCGAACAGGTATACCTGTCATTATACAACGAACATCATCATTTTTTAGCGGACAGCCGCAGTGATAAGCTTTCTAAAAGAATGATTATCATTGACTCCACTACTATCAGCCTGTTCCAGGAGATACTAAAGGGGGCTGGCTGCCCGGGGCTGAACGGTAAGAAAAAAGGTGGTATTAAAGTACATACAGCCATCCGTGCCAATGAGGATGTTCCTTATTTAATCCGTTTTAGTGCAGCTGCCAAAGCCGATGTCAACTTTCTTAAGGAAATACATTTACCCAAAGGGTCAATAGTGGTGATGGACAGGGGGTATAAGAACTATAATAAATTTCATGAGTGGAATATTGCCGGGATACATTGGGTAACCCGCATGCAGTCCAACAGTGTATTTGAGGTTACTAAAGACAGGCTGTTAACGGAACATCACAAAAAGTATGGGATAACCAGCGACCAAAACATTATACTCGGTTTTAAAAACAAAAAGATACAGCAGGTAAAGTGCCGGCTGGTACGCTATTATGATGAAGCAACTAAAAGGGAATTCGCATTTCTCACCAATAACTTTTTATGGAGCCCGGTTACTGTTGCAGATATTTATAAACGGCGCTGGCAAATAGAACTTTTATTTAAACGCCTTAAGCAAAACATGCCCCTCCAGTATTTTTTAGGGGATAATGAGAATGCCATCAAGGTTCAAATCTATTGCGCCTTAATTGCAGACCTGTTGTTAAGAGTGGCCACTAAAGGGATAAAACGAAAATGGTCTTTCTCTAACCTTGCTTCCATTATCAGGCTTCACCTGATGAACTATACTCACCTGAGAAGATTTTTAGAGCATCCTGAAAAATGCAGAATTGTAAATCCTGCTCCTGATACCAGCGCCCAACTCAAATTCAATTTATCAGGATAGGGGGGCATGCTATTAAAATATTCATTTACTCTACTAAATTCCCATTGAAAATAACATGGTATAGCTATACTTTTGCCTTTTACCGGACACTACTAATCTGCAATCGCCAATCTGCAATTGAATGTAAGATTGCAATAATAATAAAACAATGAGTGAAACAAGAACAGAAATAACATCCCTTGGTGAGTTTGGCCTGATAGACCATCTTACCCGCAATTTTGAAATAAACAACGCGTCAACTATCGTAAGTGTTGGCGATGATGCTGCGGTGATAGACCATTTTGGTAAACAAACGGTTATTACAACAGACCTGCTGATAGAGAACATTCATTTTGACCTGATGTACACACCGCTGAAACACCTGGGTTATAAAAGTGTTGTGGTTAACCTGAGCGATATATATGCTATGAATGCCATACCCACCCATATTACCATGAGTATTGGCATAAGCAACCGGTTTAGTGTGGAGTCGCTGGATGAATTTTATGAAGGTGTGTATGCTGCCTGTGAGAAATATAATGTTGACCTGGTTGGCGGCGATACTTCTGCCTCTCAAAAGGGGTTTATCATTTCCTGCACCGCTATTGGCGAAGTAGCCCCTAACCGTTTTGTGAAGCGCAGTACGGCAGGCAATGGTGACCTTATTTGTGTTAGTGGCGACCTTGGTGGCGCTTTTTTAGGGCTGACTTTACTGGAAAGAGAGAAAAAGATTTTTTTAGAAAACCCGCAAATACAGCCTGATCTTGAAAACGAGGATTACATTGTAGGAAGGCTGCTTAAACCGGAAGCCCGTAAGGACATTATTGAATTTTTGGAAAAAAATAATATTGCGCCAACATCCATGATGGATGTAAGCGATGGTATAAGCAGCGAGATATTACATATATGCAGGCAAAGTAACGTTGGCTGCAGGTTATACGAAGATAAATTACCCATTGCCGAACAAACAAGACAGGCAGCTTTTAAATTTGGTTTAGACCCAACCGTTTGTGCACTGAACGGAGGAGAAGATTATGAACTGATCTTCACAGTAAAACAGGAAGACTATGAAAAAATAACATTGAGTGAAGAGATCAGTGTGATAGGTTACATAGCGCCGCAGGAAGAAGGAACAAAACTTATATCTAAAGGCGGTAATACTTTTGATATAACTGCACAGGGCTGGAATGCATTTGCCCAATAAGACAAAAAGGAGAAAGCAGGCCCGTTGCCTTTAAAGCAGCAATAAACAAGAACGAAGAAATAAAAGATCCGTTGCAGCAACACATTTTAAATAATAGTTTTTTTAAAAAAAGCACCTTGGTTTTGTTGTGGGGTATAATTTCGGTTGTGCTGTTTTCCTGCTCTGCATCGAAAATTGAGAACTTTTCTCCTGAAAATAAAATACCTGCTCCCAGGCTTAAAGAAGATGCGGTATTGCTTAAAAAAATACTCGAAGCCAATCATCCAAGCTTATACTGGTACACCCCAAAAGACAGCATTGACTGGTATTTTAACAACACCATTAACAGCATACAGGATTCTTTAACGGAGTTACAGTTTAGGAATAAAATAGCGAAATTTGTTGCTCAAATACATTGCGGCCACACGGCAGTTCGCTCATCAAAGGAATATGCAGAATATTTTTCAAAGCATAAACTTCCACAGTTTCCATTGGCTGTAAAAGCATGGGCCGACAGCCTTGTAGTTGTTGGTAATGCAATACGAACAGATTCTGTATTTAAAAGAGGGGTTATTATTACTTCTATTAATGGTATGCCTAACAGGGCAATTCTTGATTCTATGTTTCAGTATATAAGCATGGACGGGTATTCTGATAATTTTAAATATCAATTGGTAAGCATTTATTTCCCCTTATTCTACAATATCACATTCGGGCTAAAAGACAGTAATGTTATTACTTATACAGATACGGCAGGTGTTGAAAGAACCGGGGTTATTAAAAATTTTGAACCTGTAAAAGATACCTCTAAGAACAGGATCGTTAGTAACATCCCTTTTCCCAAACCAACAAGAAAACAGTTAAAGGCCATCAGGAGGCGGAATGGCAATAACCTTACATTCGACACCACCAATACCGCTTACCTGCACGTAGTTACTTTTTCTGAAGCCGGCCTGAGAAGATTTTTCCGCGAAAGTTTTCAAACCATACAGGACAGGCATGCTGAAAACCTTGTAATTGACCTGCGGGAAAATGGCGGAGGAAATATTGGCGCAACCGCAAACCTTACCAGGTATATTGTTCAGCACCCGTTTCACATGGCAGATACAGTATCAGCCATAAGCCGCAGCTTTAAATATGGAAAATACATTCACCCGGTATGGATATATAAAATGCTTATGTTCTTTTCATCAAAAAAGCAAAAGGACGGAAGATATCATTTTGGTTATCTTGAACACCACACATACCAGCCAGTAAGTTCCCTGCATTTTAATGGCAATGTTTATATTGTACAGGGTGGTTTTACTTTTTCAGCGGCCAGTATGTTTGTTTCGCACCTTAAAGGGCAGCCCAATGTAACCGTTGTTGGCGAAGAAACCGGCGGCGGCAACTATGGTAACTCATCCGTTCACCTGCCATCTGTTATTTTACCCAACAGTCATATAGAAGTGATACTGCCCATTTACCGCATAGTAAACGACGCCTCCAGGCAAAAGAACGGACAGGGTATAATGCCCGATGTTTTTATAGCCCCTTCCGCCGCCGCAATAAAAAAAGGCATCGACATAAAAATGCAAAAGGTAAAGGAGTTGATTGACGTTAGGAAGGTGTTGTGGGGGCGGTAAAAACGCACAAGCAACTGATGCCTGTCAATCCGGGTCTTCCAGCCCAAAGTTGCCGGTATCAATCCAATCCACTGATAGTAATGACCAAAAATCACGTGCACGTTTGCTAAGAACATATTGATAAGGCAGCCATCCATAGCCTTTACGCCCCCATTTAGGTCCCTTGCAGTTACGCACCAACAATGCTCCTTTTGTTGGTTTTACGTCGGGTGAGGCGCTCCGTATCCTCAATGAATCGTTATAGCCCACTGCAACTAATGCATGATTTGCAAATACGACTTCTTTTTTGCAGAAAGGTATTGCGCCTTTAATGTTCACCTCAGTAAATGGTGAAGGTAGGCCGAGGCCAAACATGGCAGGTATGCCTGCCGCAAGGTATTGCTTAACACTATATAAAATATCTTTACCTCGTTTTGGCTTACCCAACGGATCGTGGCAAAAATAGTTCCCGGCTTTGTAATTACCAGCCATCGCATACAAAAATGGAGTCGGCTCGTTATCAAATTCTGACATTATATACGGACAATATGTTTCACCCGGCACCCCAAATAATACAAGCGCTTTCATTACATCTCTTATTTCCGCGCCCGTATCACCCTTAACACGCCTTATATCCCTGGTGCATTTATAAAGGAACTGTGGAGATGCAACGGGTGATTTTGAAAATGCTCTTTTTTCAAAATACTCAATTATTCCAACGCCGGCAAAAGCGGTACAGGATTGAAGTATGTCACCCTGGTCTCTAACAGGCGAACACCATTTTCGCAGATCTACTTTCGGGGGCAGCGGCTCAAATCCCTCTGCGGTACTTTTTGGCAGCTTTAATTTTTTTGTTATTTTTTTTATTTCCGGGCGTTCATCGGTATAATCTCTTGGGTCGGGTGTAGGCGGTAGCCAGCCAGAACCCATTGCCGCACTTACAATTGCTGCTTCGGGTGCAACCGGTGCCGCATCGACCGGTAATGATGCCGCATTTATTACTGCGGCGGTTGTCTGTTGTTGTTCAGTGAGGGTTCCCATGTTTTTATTGTTTATGGTTATAATAAATGCTGATAGCTTGCCTAAACTGTTATATGTTATTTGCTGAGCTAAACTATCACTAACGGAATACCTGGAGAACGGGAGATAACTAAACCAAACAGCGGGAGTTTTCCCGGTAAATAAATGGGGAAAAGACTATTTCAAAGAATTGGAAAATATTGGAATGTTGTGGAAACAATTTTTAATTTTTTAAAAAAATAAATTATGAGCTGCCGTACAAGACCACTTCCTTTAATGTTCGTAACAAAAGATGTTGACGAAAAATTTATCGGGAATTTTATGAAAAAAAAGCATCCTGCTTTATCACAACTTATTGGTAAACCTGAAACTTCATACCTGTATTTTTCTTCTGCTGATTTTCAGGCTCTTATTAATACGATAGCTGCTGTTACAGATTCTGCAGGCATTCCTGCTGTTGGGTTAAGGATATATTTTGCAAGTTATACAACCACAGGAGTACCGGCGATAAATAACCTTGTAAATGCCGGGTATAACAATTTGCTTACGCTGATATTTGTGCCTACCGGCGATAAAGATGGCGCAGGAAATTACAATGACCTGGGGAGTCAGTATTTTATGATAGACCCTGTTAACGGCGGTGTTATTTCATTTAGCCAGGCTGATGCGGTGATATTGAGAAATAATTACCTGAATAATAAAAGGCCGCTGCTTCAGCAAATTATTACAGATGCCGGTGCCGGTGCAAGTGTAAGAGAGACCGTATCGTTATGGATAGCTATAACAGCCTTTACCGATGCTGCAAGAGGCTTTCTGAGTGAAATGAATTGCCAGGGCGCCAAGGGCATAACTGCCTATATAAGCTCGCATGGAAAAGGTGATGTGTTCCCCGATGGTACGAACACTCCGATTGACTGGCAGTTATCCCTCGTTTTCTGCCTTGCAACACAAATAACTTACACAGACGGCAAAACTTATACTTATCATTTTGATATAGACGACACAAGCGATTATACACACAGAGAGACGTTACCGGCAAGCAGAACTAAAGGCGGCGGTGACACCCTTAACCCTTGCCCACCAGCAACAGTTAACTGCAGTAACCCGTAATTTGTATATTTAGGTATGGATAAATTTATCTATTATTCGGCTTTAATAATAACCGTACTTTCTTTTGTTATATCCAGCCTGGTTAGTTTCAGGCTGGATTATCCTTATCATCTTAAGTTCTTTTCGTTGCTGCTCGGTGTAACAGCGCTCAACGAGGTGGGAGCCTGGTTTCTGCCGTCTGTGTTACACCAGAGCAACAACCATATCTGGTATAACATTTTTATGGCCATTGAGTTTATGATGTATGGCATTTATTACTATTTGGCTGTCAGCAATAAGAAAGTAAAAAATATCATTAAGTGGTATTTGATACTATTCCCCCTGTTTTGGTTCATTTTTGTCTTCCTGGTTTTTGGTTTCAGAATATGGAACAGTTATGTAGCCATAACAGGAGGTTTTGCCGTGATCTGTTTTTCGGTATATTATTATTACCAGTTATTTACAGCGCCTGACCTGGTTAAGCTTGGTAGCAGTACAGAATTCTGGATAGCAACCGCTTTGATAATATTTTATTCCGGCAATTTACCTTATATCGGGACATTGAATTTTCTTATGAAAAATTATTATGCCCTGGCACAAAAAGTGATACTGGCGTTCCAGATTTTGTATATCTTGACCTATTGTTTATTCACATATGCCTTTTTATGCCGGATAAGTACAACGAGGTCCTCATCGCGCTGATTGCAGGGATGGTTATTTTTCTTGTATTATCAGGAATAGTAATATTTGTCCTGTTTTTTTATCAAAAAAAAAGGTTTGAACATAAACAGCAACTAATAACCATGCAAAACACCATAGAACAGGAAATATTAAAAACACAATTGGAAACGCAGGAAGCGACGTTTCACTTGATAAGTGAGGAACTGCATGATAATGTTGGCCAATTGCTAAGCACCACTAAAATGCTTATTGGAATTACTGAACGTTCATTACAAAATACTCCCGATTCTCTTAGAACGGCTTCGGAAACATTAAGCAAGGCTATACAGGATATAAGATCGCTCTCAAAGTCGCTTAGTAATGAATGGTTGCATCAATTTAATATTATTGAGAACCTGCAGGCCGAGCTTGAACGCCTTAAAGCCGCTAAACAAATAGAAGTAAGCTTTCATTCCAACATTCATACCATGCCCTTGGAGCCACAGGAACAGGTGATGCTTTTCAGGGTAATGCAGGAAGCCCTGCAAAACAGCATTAAACATGCAAACGCTTCTGAAATAAAGGTGTCTATTGAAGTGCACAGCAGTAAGATTTACCTTTGCCTTTCGGATAATGGTTTAGGGTTTAATACCTTTTCTGCCGGTAAGAACGGTGTTGGAATAATGAATATGAAACACCGGGTTAAATTATTGGGTGGAAACATTGAGTGGGTGTCGAATGAAGGTAACGGTACAAAAGTTGAGATTAATTTACCCATGCAAAAAGCGGAAATATGATTAAAATAGGAATTGTTGATGATCACCAGTTGTTTCTTAAGTCGCTTGCGCTGCTTATTGCCAGCATACCAGGCTGCATAATAGTTGTAGAGGCCCTTAACGGAAAAGACCTGCTGGAAAAACTTGAATCAAAAAAAGTAATACCTGATATTCTTTTTGTTGATGTGAATATGCCTGTTATGGATGGCCCTGCAACAGCGGACAGCATACAAAAAAAATATCCTGCTGTAAAGCAGGTTGCGTTATCAATGAAAGATGATGACAACACTATTTTGACGATGCTGCGTGCCGGTTGCTGTGCTTACCTGCTGAAAGATATTCACCCGGATGAACTGGAAAAAGCGATACTGGAAATTGATAAAAGGGGATACTATAATGCCGATGCAAGCAATATAAATTTCCGGAGGCTTTTACTGCATGCAAAAAAAGAAGAAGCGTTTACCCTAAGCGATAGAGAAAAGAATTTTTTACAGCTCGCCTGCAGCGACCTTACTTATAAACAAATTGCCAGTACCATGAATGTTTCTGAAAGGACTGTTGACGGTTACAGGGAAGTGCTCTTTCAAAAACTGAATGTACAAAGCCGTGTAGGCATGGTACTGGAAGCTATACGAAGAAATATTGCGGTGATATAAAAGTGAGTTCTATAAACGAAACGGATGACATCTTTTTAAAAATGTCATCCGTTTTATCTCAATGACTTACTGACCTATTGACTAAATGACTGTCCCCTACTTCAGCCCATACTTATACTTGTACTTCTCATACAATTGTTTGTGCTTATTGTTAAGGTCAATTTGCCTGCCCTGGATAAAGGCATAAACAACATTGCTGCTGGTTATATCCAATATGTCCCCGTCGCTTACCACAATGTTGGCATCCTTGCCTTTTTCTAATGAGCCGGTGGCAGAATCAATGCCTAATATTTTTGCTGCATTTAACGTGATGGCCTGCAGGGCTTGCTCTTTGGTTAAACCGTACGCTGCGGCTTCTCCGGCATTGAACATAAGGTTTCGGCCACGGGTTTCTTCGTGTTGGTCAGAGATGGCATAAAGCACACCTGCCTGCTGCAGCAGGTATGGCGTTTTATACGCCTGGTTAACATCATCATCCTGTATTACCGGCAGACTGTGCATCTGGTTTAATATTATGGCTATGTCGTTTTGTTTAAGATAATCGGTTATCATCCAGCTGTCAGTGCCGCCAACGATCACCGTACGAAAATTGAACTCTTTGGCAAACGACGCCGCTATCATCATTTCCTTTACCAGTTCGCAGTGTACAAAGAAGGTTTGTGTTTTAGTGAACAGGCCTTTCACTGCCTCAAACTTTATGTTGGTATGCTCATGTTTGGGTTCTTCAAAGTAGGCCCTGGCCTGTTGAAAGAATTGCCTTACTCTTTCAATTCGTTCAGTAGCTGCTTTCATCGCGTCGCTGGCTGACTGGCCTCCGAACCTTGCAGGTATTGCGGCAAGGCTTGGCATACGAAAATGAATACCGCCATCCATTTTATAAACTGCATCTTCCCAGTTCCATGCATCAAGCTGCACAACTGATGAAGAACCGCTAATGATGCCGCCATCCGGAACAACATTAGCAAGTAAAATGCCATTGCTGCGCAGGGTATTAATGATCTTTGAATCACTGTTATAAGCAATTACTGACCGTATATCTGCGTTATTCTCGCCTAATTCATATTCATCAAGTGTTGAACGTACTGCAGAGATCTCATTTAACCCCAGGTCGGTAATGGGCGAAATAAGACCAGGATAGAGCTGCTTACCTGTACAGTCGATTATTTTCACGTCAGCGGGCGGCTGAGAATATTTTCCGACGCTGGTAATTTTACCTTTAGAAAAAGTTATTATGCCATCTGTAATTACTTCCCCCGTGCCGGTATGAATTGTTGCATGCACAAGAGCAATATCCTGTGTTTCTGCTGGAGCAGGGTAAATTGTTTCCTGCGCTTTTATCATACAGAGCGTCATACTCAAAAAGAAGCTTATCAATATTTTTTTCATGCTATTTAGTTTGATTGTTTGAGAGTTTGAGTGTTTGATTGTTTTACGGGTTCATCGGGTTTCTTATATTTTATGCCTTTTAATTCTGATTGGTGCAAATAGTCTATTAATTTCTGAATTAATATGGATATTTCAGTCGAAGAATTATATAACTCATTAAATTGTTCGTTTGAAATATATTTCCTGTCAAGTGCCCGATAAAGCTGTGACCTGAATTCTCCTGATGACCCTTTTGCTATATATAGAAATTGAACAAATTCCTTATTTCCACTTCGCTCAAATCCCTCGGAAATATTATCCATGATAGAACCTGCGGAGCCCTCCATCTGACCAATAAGCCTGTAATTTTGTTTGAAATTCCCACCATCAATTAATCGTCCTATCTTTTCATTCAATACCCTTGCTTTCTGCCAGGAAAGAATATCTTCAAATTTCTTTATGGTTGCCATTGCTTTTTTTAGTTTGAATGTTTAATTGTTTGAATGTTTTTGCGACAGGCTTTAGACCTTCTCAGTAATTTTTAGTTTGAATGTGAACCTTTCTGCACCCAACAATCAAACATTCAAACTTTTAAACTACTGTACATTCCTCAACAATATATTTTGCTGTGTATGGCCGTCGATCTCGCATTCATTTAGTTCATCTATGGTTGCTTCTGCATTAGCAGTTTTTACGCCTTTCTTCTTTTCGGCTATCATTTTTTGGATCAGGCGGTTTCTTTCGTTTACTATTTGTGTGCGCATGGCAGCGTCCTTCTCAAAATCAAAATATACCGTGCCATCTACTATTGTTTTTTCAACCCTTGCATACATGCTAAGCGGGCTGTCGCTCCATAAAACCACGTCTGCGTCTTTGCCAACCTTAATACTGCCCACCCTGTCGGCAACGTGAAGCATAGTTGCTGGATTGAGTGTGCACATTTTCAACGCCTCTTCTTCAGGTACGTTGCCATATTTTACTGACTTGGCAGCTTCCTGGTTAAGGTGGCGGGCCTGCTCGGCATCGTCGCTGTTAACGGCAACTATCAGTCCCACTTTTTGCATGATGGCTGCATTGTAAGGTATTGCGTCCTGCACCTCGCTTTTATAAGCCCACCAATCACTGAAAGTAGATGCAGCTGCACCATGCGCTTTCATTTTATCAGCAACTTTATAACCCTCAAGTATGTGAGTAAAAGTGTTAACCTTAAAGCCGAATCTGTCACCAATATGCATGAGCATATTTATTTCGCTTTGTACGTAGGAGTGGCAGGTGATGAACCTTTTGTGGTTAAGTATCTCTGATAAGGCTTCCAGTTCAAGGTCCTTTCGTTTGCCAGGGCCAAGCTTCTGGTAATCCTGGGCACGTGTAAACGCGTCAGCTAATACCTGCTCCACGCCCATGCGGGTATCAGGAAAACGATTGTTGGATGAGCCGTAAGAGCGTTTTACATTCTCACCCAAAGCAAATTTTATAAAGGGGTCCCAATTGGCGAATTTCAAATCTTCCGCATTGTGGCCCCACCGTAATTTAATAAGCTGTGTTTGGCCGCCAATAGTATTACAACTGCCGTGCAGAATGTGTGAGCTGGTAACACCGCCGGCAAGCTGCCGGTAAATATTTATGTCCTCGGGGTTAATAACATCTGTAATACGTACTTCTGCTGTAACTGATTGGGAGCATTCATTAACACCGCCTGTTACTGCAATATGCGAATGTTCGTCGATAATGCCCGCCGATAAATGCTTACCAGACCCATCAATCACTTTTGCTGTGCCTGCGGCCAGGTTTTTGCCAATAGCGGCTATCTTACCGCTCTTTATCAAAACATCCGTGTTCTCAAGTTTGCCATCCTTTTCATTTGTCCACACGGTAGTATTCTTTATAAGCAGGTCTTCCTGTTTGGGCGTTTCAGCCCAGCCATAGCCGTTAAAGGGGTACCTCACCGTATCTTTCATAGCCATCGCTTTACGCTCTTTCTTCTTGGCAGTATCCGGCTTTTCAACATAAACCGATGAATAAGTCATATTCCAGTCTATTAAATTGCCGGTACTGCTGTAACCATTGCCGGTCCAAACCTTATCGCCTATAATACCGCTAAGGCTGTTTAATTTGGTACTGTCCGCTTTAGTACTCCACGTAAGCTTTACCAGTTTATTGCTAAGGGATACTGCAACAGGGGTCTTTGTAGTGTCACCCATAACCTGCAGCGTTGCAGAAAGCTTATCAGGAGTGCCTTTTACTTCAACAGCATAATCCTTGCTTTGGTTATTTTGCGTAACAGTAAGCTTGTAATTGCCGCGGTAATCATCCCACCCGTTTTCATGTACAATGTATTTCTGCCCTAAAACCCAGTTCTGGTATAAAATTGTTTTTTCAGCAAATACGGGGCCGCTTGTAATAACAAAATTTGCGAGCTTGCCCGCTTCCAGGCTGCCCACTTTATCATACATTCCGATAAGTGAGGCGGGCGTTTTGGTTAAGGCCTCCAGCGCTTTTGTTTCGCTTAACCCATTTTGAATGGCCTTGCGCACATCTTCTAAAAAATCCCCCGCATCTTTAAGATCGGCGGTTGACAATGCAAATGTTATCCCCTCCTTTTCAAATGCACCGGGCTCTGTGGGTGCCATCTCCCAATGCTTCATAGTGCTTAACGCTACAAGCCGGGCATCATTGGGGTCTTCAACATCCATTACCTGGGGAAAGGCAACCGGTAAAATAAAAGCGTCTTTTGTAGCTTTTATCTCAGCCATGCGCTGGTACTCGTTACCACCGCCCTTAATAATATATTTAACACCAAATTCATCGCCGATCTTTTGTGCACGCAGGGCGTTCCATTTATCACCCGCGTCAAAAATTTGCGGCAGGCCCAGGTTATCGTTCCATGCCTGCAGGCTAAGGTTTGTACCTTCCGTAGCAGGGCGCGTTTTATACCATTGGCCGTCTAAATAAGTTTGCCGCAGTAAGGCTATCATGCCCATTAACGAATTTGGGTAGTCCTGTGTGGAGGAGCCTTTGCTGAAAGAATAAAAACTGGCAGCCTTATCCTTTATCATATTAAGGTTTTCTTTATCGGCCCCTAATGTAACAAGGGTACCTGTGCCACGGGCAATACCATCCTGCTGGTGGGTTAAAACGGTACCAAACCCGGCATTTCTAAGTTCTTTTGCCTTGGTTTCATTGGCAGTAAAAAGCCTGAATGCATCGTTTTCAGGTCTTATGGCCTCATTCCAGTTATAAGCGCCTTTGGTATTGCTCAGGTTTTGAAAGCCCCTGTCTCCCCTGCCGCCTCTTTGCTGTTGTGCCGCGGTAACGCCATAATCGCTGTAAAGGTCAATAAAGGACGGGTAAATGTATTTGCCCTTACAATCAACAACAATCGCATCCTTCGGCGTTGCTGTATTAGCTTCAACGCTAATTATTTTACCCTGTTTAATAATAAGTGTCGCATTTTGCAATGTTGTTTGCGGATCTTTAACAATGGTGGCATTTATGAAAGCAAAATAGCCTTCACGTATATCTGTCACCCCGTTGACCGGAAAGGTTTCCTGTGCTTTTGCTGTTAATAGCGAAATAAAGCAAAGCAGCAGCAGACTTGTTTTTCTCATGTGCAGTAATTGAGCTTTTAAATATTAAAATAAGCTATAAATTTAATAGTTTTTGCTTTGCGTGTTTAATTAATTATAACAACGGTATGTTGAAAATTTTAAAGTTTTTTTAAGGTGATACGATATGGCCAGCGACAATGAAAAGGATTAGTTTTTATGTTTCAGCAGTTACACAAAAAGCACGGTTTTAAATCATTTTGTTGTAAAAATCTTTGTGCACAGAAAATGTGGATTAAATAGAGGACATTAGGTGAAAACTTTTTTAATTTGTGGAAAACCGGGATTGTTCAAATAAGATGTTTGTTTGACAGATGTTTATAAACATGTTAATAGGGTGTTGAATAAATATCCCGGGTAAAAGTTATTTCAGCAACTTTTCACCCACTATATTCGTTCCCCCTCTGAGTAACGGGATGAGATTGACTGAGCCATATAACTGCTGCGGGAAAAAGGAACAAGACTTTTAAACCTTAAGATATTATTAAAATGGAGATCGTAAATTTTAACAAAGACAGAAAAACAAGACGGAAGCCTTCCTTAGACCTTACCACAATGGTTTATGGTAAAGTACCCCCCCAGGCCAAAGAGCTTGAGGAGGCTGTGCTGGGCGCTATTATGCTGGAAAAAAGTGCGTTTGATAATGTAATTGAGATATTAAAACCTGAATGTTTTTATGTTGATTCGCACCAGCGTATTTTCAGGGCTTTTCAAAACCTTGCCCAAAAAAGCACGCCAATAGATATCCTGACCGTTGTTGAAGAACTAAGGACCAAGGAAGAACTTGACACGGTTGGCGGCCCGTATGCTATAACCAAACTTACTAATACAGTTGTATCCACAGCCAATATCGAAGCGCATGCAAGGATCATTCTTCAAAAATTCATTCAAAGGGAGCTCATACGTATAAGCGGTGAAATAATAGGGGATGCGTATGAGGACAGTACCGATGTATTTGACCTGCTGGATGAGAGTGAAACAAAAATGTTCAACATTACCAATAATTATCTTAAAAAGAACTATGAGGATATTGGTAACGTACTGGCAAAGGCCATAAACCGCATTGATGAGATGCGCACTAAGAAAGAGGATATTTCAGGCGTACCGAGCGGTTTTGCCAGCTTAGACCGGGTAACATACGGCTGGCAGCCTACCGACCTTATTATTATAGCCGCCCGCCCGTCAGTGGGTAAAACAGCCCTTGCGTTAAACCTTGCACGTAATGCCGCGCTTAGCCCAACCAAGCCAACACCTGTTGGTGTGTTTTCTTTGGAAATGAGTGCAGCACAATTGGTACAACGTATTCTTTCAGCCGAAAGTGAAATTGCCCTTGAAAAAATAAACCGCGGCAAACTTGAAGATTACGAATACCAGCAGTTGCACACAAAAGGGATAAAAAAACTGGAGCAGGCGCCTATATTTATTGACGATACCGCAGCACTTAATATATTTGAATTCAGGGCTAAAGCACGCAGGCTGGTAAACAAGCACCATGTTGGACTGATAATTATTGACTACCTTCAGTTGATGAGCGGGACCAATGAAAAGGGCGGTAACCGCGAACAGGAAATAAGTAATATATCCCGTAACCTTAAAGCACTTGCAAAAGAATTGGGCATACCCATTATTGCCCTTAGCCAGTTAAGCCGTGCCGTAGAAACGCGTAAGGAAAGCAAGATGCCACAGTTAAGCGATCTTCGTGAATCAGGCGCTATTGAGCAGGATGCCGATATGGTAATGTTCATATACCGTCCTGAGTATTACGAGAACATGGCCAATGAGCATGGGGAAAGTACGCGCGGAGAAACACATATACGCATAGCCAAACACCGTAACGGGTCGCTGGAAAACATAAAGCTGAGAGCGTTGCTGCATATACAGAAATTTGAGGAATGGGACGGCGATAATGGTTTTGGCAGTCTTGGACCCGGTAGCTGGAAGCCCGTAGGGCCTGCACCCGTACCAAGTGAAGGTGGCAGCGGTGAACAGGGCGGAGGCCGTCTTTTCATCCAAAAAGGCAGCCGTATGAACAGTGGCGATTTTGATGAAGGGGTAGAGGATGCAGCACCATTTTAAAGTACGAAGTTAGAAGTTAGAAGTACGAAGTGATTGCAGATTGACGATTCAATGTCGTTGAATTAAGCCTTTTTACACCGATTGTGGAGACACTCAAGGGGAGTCCATTGGATAATCGGGAGCAGCCGCCCGGATTTGTCCGAAGGGACTCATTCGAGTGTCCTCATTCCAGAGGAATCCATTCGGACAAATCCATAGCAGGTAAGCAAATTCTTTACTTCAACGACATTGATTGCGGATTTTATAGATCGAATTAGTAATCTCCCCATAAAAATACTTGCTCTTCGCAAAGTCCCTCCCTGTTGGGGAGGGATTTAGGGAGAGGCCGTAGGGGGTGAGGCGATAAAATGGGCCATGGCTCAATAAACAAACATTCATCTAATGTCCCTTCCATATTTTTTTGAAGAACATATTCCCGCAACAATTACTTCTTTCACTTTAAACGAAGAAACCAGTAAGCATTGCATACAGGTACTAAGAATGAAAACAGGTGAGCAGTTGTTGCTTACCAACGGGGCAGGCGATGTTATTACAGCCACTATTGCCAAAGAAGATAAGCGTAATTGTGAAGTTCATATAGAAAACATTCAACAAACTGAAAAACCGCAACGAAAAATATCTATAGCCATATCGCTGCTTAAAAATGCAAGCCGGTTTGAATGGTTTTTAGAGAAGGCTACGGAAATAGGCGTAACTGAAATAATCCCCCTTTTATGCCAGCGTACCGAAAGGCAGCATTTTCGCTATGACAGGATGAAGAATATTCTTGTTGCTGCAATGATACAAAGCCGCCAGGCATGGCTGCCCTCATTACATGAGCCTGTTTTATTAACTAAACTGGTGAACGAGGCAAGCCAGCCTCAGAAATTAATTGCACACTGTACAGAAACCCAAAAACAGCCTGTTATAAATTTGCCGCCTGCAAAAGAAGTATTGATGCTTATTGGCCCCGAGGGTGATTTTACGGATGAAGAAATTAATAATTGTTTAAAGATGCAATTTA
>Ga0207159_1089_pt1 | contig 22478 bp, 17 predicted proteins | sample Alteio_BWMinHeat_23_FD_153511 | JGI IMG/M metagenome (GOLD analysis project Ga0207159, IMG submission 153511) | Enriched cells from forest soil in Barre Woods Harvard Forest LTER site, Petersham, Massachusetts, United States -... | ecosystem: Environmental > Terrestrial > Soil > Temperate forest >... | reverse complement strand
AAGAAGAATATGGCAACGAGGAAAAAAAGATCGGTGAACGTGAAATAACCACTGTTAAACATTTAAAATCCATCACCTCTGTTATAAAAGATTTTGATTTTTTTGTGGCTGAAAAGTGGGAAATTGCAAGTGATAAACAAGGCTCTAAAAATACAGCTAATATCGGGTCAATTACACTTATCGAAGACATCAAAAAAGGAAATGGAATATTTGCCAAATTGGGGGAAGAGTGGTTTGATGAGTATTGGATGAACTATGGAAATGCAACAATGATAAAGGATGGAAAATCAATAACAATTACAAGTCTAAAAGGTTTTCTTGAATTCAAGGGTGCAGATCGCCAATTAATTAATGAAATAATGACAAAGCGAAAAAAGGATATTAAACCAGAAGAATGAAAACAATAATTCCCCCTATAAAAAGTCAAGGAATAAAAACCAAGCTCGTTCTCTGGATAAAAGATGTCACGCCCAAAGTAAATGGCAAATGGGTAGAGCCATTTTTGGGAACTGGTGTTGTTGCCTTTAATTCAGGATTTAAAAAGGCAATCTTAAATGATGCTAACCCACACATCATTAACTTTTATCGAGGGATTCAAGAGAACAAGATTACAGCTCCTTTGATGCGTCAATATTTAGAGACAGAGGGAAGGTTGTTAAGTAAAGCTGATGACAATGGCTATGAACATTATAGGAAAATAAGAGATCGGTTCAATAAAAAGTTTTCTTCTTATGATTTTATTTTTCTTTCTCGTGCCGGCTTTAATGGAATGATGCGGTTTGGAAAAAAAGGAAACTGGAATATTCCATTTTGTAAAAAACCAGACCGCTTCGCTCAAGCATATGTAACTAAAATTGTCAATCAAGTTTCAGTAGTTTCAAAAATTATTAAACCTGAACCTGACTGGGTTTTCTACAACAAATCATTTGCCGAAATCATTCCATTAGCAACAAAGGAAGATATTCTTTATTGTGACCCGCCCTATTTTGGTCGCTATGTTGATTATTACAATGGTTGGACAGAAGAAGACGAAGAACTTTTATTCAATCTTCTATCAGAAACAAAAGCGAAGTTCATTCTTTCAACGTGGCATCACAACGACTGGAGACAAAATGAAATGATTGGTAAACTTTGGAGCAAGTTCAACATTGTGACAAAAGACCATTTCTATCATTCAGGCGGCAATATTGAAAATCGTAGGACAATTGTAGAAGCACTTGTTTGCAACTTCGACCTTGGCAATATTGAAGATCATAACCACGGACAAAAAGAAAAAGTCAAAACAGAACAATTAGCGCTTCAATTAATTTAGATACGAATTACATACCACCAATAGGAGCTTTTCTGCTTCGCCTTGGTTCGTGTCAACACATAGCTTTTCACACCACATCCACATCCGGCACAATCACAACAGATTTAAAACTTCTTTCATTGTGCAAGACCGCAATTTGATGAAGTATATCCTGCTTGCATTGAGTGATCAGCTTTGTATCCCTTGGCAGTTTCAATAGCATCTCCATCAGGAATAAATTTCTTATGCGATTGATCACCGGCTCTGCCGGACCCACAATGTAATTTCCATATTTATTTCTCAAGCTGTTTGCAAACTGGTGAGCGCCTCTTTCTACCACATCCTTCATCTTATGTTTAAAAGTTAAATGAATCAATCTTGAGAATGGTGGATAGAAAAATTGTTTGCGGCTTTCAATTTCAGTATCATACATAGTTTTGTAATCATGTCGCTGGATAATTTGCAAAAGCGGGTGCTGCGGTTGCATCGTTTGCAGCATTACTTTTCCTGTATCTTCCTTTCTTCCTGCACGCCCACTCACCTGCTCCATCAATTGAAAAGCTCTTTCATTCACTCTGAAATCAGCAAAATGCAATAGACCATCCGCATCTAAAATTCCAACCAGGTCAACATTGTCAAAATCCAAACCCTTTACCACCATCTGCGTTCCTACTAAAACATCAATCCGCCGTTGTTCAAATTGCTGTATCAAAACATCATGCGCATTTTTTCCACGTACCGTATCCACATCCATGCGGGCAATCTTTGTATTGGGAAATTCTTCCAGCAATTGTTCTTCAATTTTTTCTGTTCCAAAATTTCTTTGTATAAAATTATGGTTGCCGCAAACTGCACATATCGTCAACGGCGGATATGTAGTTCCGCAATAATGACAAATGAGTTTATTTGAAAATTTATGATAGGTTAGTGATACATCACAATACTTACATTGAGGTATCCATCCGCAAACCTGGCAAACCTGGTAAGGAGAATAGCCGCGACGATTCTGAAAAAGAATTACCTGTTTGTTTCTTTCAACCGTTTTTTTAATCTCCTCAATCAACTGTGGAGAAAGCATCACTTTCGTCCTGTCTTTCTGAATTATTTTTTTTGTATCAATGATCTCGATTGCCGGCAATCGTACATCGCCGTACCGCTGCATCAATTCAACCAATCCATATTTCCCTGTGACAGCGTTATGATAACTTTCTAAAGAAGGTGTAGCGCTGCCAAACAAAACATTTGCGTTGAACAAAGAAGCAAAATAAACAGCGGCATCCCGCCCGTTGTATCTCGGTGCAGGATCCTGTTGTTTAAATGAAGTATCATACTCTTCATCACAAATGATCAGCCCCAGGTTATTGTATGGAAGAAAAATAGATGACCTTGCACCGAGCACTATTTTCAATTCTCCATTTTTCACTTTGTTCCATATCTCGACTCTCTCATTTTGTGAAAATTTAGAATGATATATTCCAATGTATCCGCCAAAATGTTTCTGGAGTCTGCGAATGATCTGCGAAGTGAGTGCAATTTCGGGCAACATGTACAAAACCTGCTTCCCCTGCAGAATGTATTGCTCAATGAGCTTGATATAAATTTGTGTCTTACCGCTCGAAGTAACGCCATGCAACAGACACACAGGTTTTTCAGAAAAAGATTTTTTTATTTTTTCAAAGGCTTCCTGCTGAAGAGTGGATAAAGCGAAATCAATTTGAACATTCTTAGGAAGATATTGCAGCCGGTCAATACTTCTCTTTTCTATGATCAAAATATTCTTATCAACCAATCCTTTTAATTGAGCATCTGATGCACCGGATTTTTTTAGCAATTCCGATTTGGTCACTTCCCCAACCGTTTTTATCAAATGCAGGTAACTCAAAAGCAATTCCATTTGCTTCGGCGCTCTTGTCCAGTTATTCAGCAGGTCAGAAAGTTTTTCTTCATTATTATATTCCGGGTTCAGCAAAACATAAGTTTCCTTTTTGGGAGAATAACTTTGCTTCAACGCTTCCCAGACATAACAAACTTTTTTTTGAATTAATTTATTGATCACCGGGTATGCATGCGATGAATCTAAAACCTGCTGTACTTCGGAAAGCTTCAATTCTTTTTTTATCAGCAAGGCTTCAGCCACTAAATATTCATCATGATCGAGGGCAGAAAAATCTTCGCCGTATTCTTCATTAAATACGACGATTGTTTCGCTTGATAATTTAAAATGAGATGGCAAAGCAGCCGACATGACTTCGCCTTCGCTGCACATGTAATACGAAGCCATCCATTCCCATAGTTTTAATTGTTCTTCATACACCACAGGCTCTGCATCCAGTACATTTAAAATTTCCTTGGGTTCAAAAAATTCCGGCTTTTCATTGTGCGTTCTTTTTACAATGCCCGCATATTTTTTATTCTTTCCAAGGTTTACTTCTACACGACAACCGGGCTTCACTGCTTCCAGCATTTGCGCGGGGATCAGCCATGTATAATTTTTAGGAAGCGCAAGCGGTATGATAATTTCTGCGTACATCGTGAGACGTCAATCGTGAAACGTAAATGTTTTCTTGCAATTTAAGTAAACAATCTCACGACTGACGTCTCACGATTCACGTCTCACTGCTTTATCCAACCCGCCTTATATTCCCTCAGTTTTCTTTCCATGATCTCATAAACCTTTTCCTTCAGATTTTCCGTATCCTTTACTGTCAATCCTTCAACAGGAATTTCATCAAGAAAAACAATACGGCATTTACCGGGGTTTAATGAAAAAACATTTTGATAATGCATTCTTGCATAGGAATCCAAAAACAAAACAGGCTTAACCGGGGTTTGTGTTTCGATGGCAACTCTGAATGCCCCGTTATAAAACTCCTTCAGCGGTTGATGCGTTTCATTATAAGTTCCTTCAGGAAAAAAAAGAACAGAAATTCCTTTGCGAATGATCGATTTCAAAATGCGAATACTTTGCGCCCTGTTTGTAGCATTACTTCTGTCAACCATTACAATTGACTTTCGATAAATAAACCCAAATACAGGGATCTTACTCATCTCCACTTTTCCCAATGGCCGCACGGGCTGACGAAATGCCTTTGGAAGAAGGCCTGCGTCAAGCAAAGAAGTATGATTAGTAACAAAAATGTATTGTTTCAATTTGTCGTGTGATGCTTCAAACGATCGTTTTGGAAAAATGAAAACAAGCGGGAACCAAAGATCGGCCCACAACATGCAAATCCTGAATATTGCATTTCCCCCACGAATCTTTCCAAAAAATGAGGAAATGATCACAAACGGAAACAGGAGGAGCATGATCACTACAAATAAAATAATTGCGTAGATGCAGTAAACCCAGCGCAATGGTTTTAAAACATCACGCATCAGTTCCTGGTTTTTTGTTGTGAACCTCCGTCATCGCCGGGACAGTGACATTCGAATTCTTTATGCAGGTTATAACAGGTGATCACTTTGGTAATGCTATCACATTGCGCAAATATTACCCGGAGATCTTCATTCTCCTTCGTATAACCCTGCAATGCATAAGTCGGGCAAGGCCTGTCATTCGGATTGCTTTTATTCAAAAAAATAATTCCCTTTTCCATGATCTCATTAATATCTTCCCTGCTGATATGCCTGCAATCCATCCGGCACAATGCATGATGTGTATAGCTCAAATGAGATGGATGACGGTTGAACGCTTCTCCTCTATGCGGTTCCAGCACATGCCATTTAAGCGCTGCATAAAAAAGTATGACCAGGATGATGATTAATGTAACAATTACATTCTTTGATCTCATTAAGACTTCTTAAATTGAAAGTTTGATTTATTTTTTGTACCCTGCATTGTACTACTATTAAGCTATTGTTGCGTCGCACTCTTGTACTTTAGTAATCCTATTCAACTTTTCGTGAAACGTGAGATGTGAATCGTCAGTCGTGAGAACATTCACGTCTCACGTTTGACGATTCACGAGTTCCTTCTCAGGGGCCTACTGCCGCTTCTTCACCATACATCTGGCTCTTAAACTTCAATGAAGGTGACGGAATAAACTTTCCAATTTTCAGTTCATTCCATTTTTCATCAACCGCTTTGATCGTTGCATCATCAGCGACAATAATGTTTGGCCACTCACGATGAAAATCATCAAATTCTTTTGTTTTTCTAGTTCCGTCAAAACCCATGCAGGCGAAATAGTTCCCGGTTTCCGGTTCCTGGTTGCTTGTTCCTTGTGCGTTGCTCCTTGTGCCTTGTTCCTTGTGCCTTGTATCTTGTGCCTTGTATAAAATTTGATCTCTCTTTGGATCGAGGTTGTTACAAAAACGCCACAAGGCAGTTGGAAGATCGTTGGCATCAACAGTATGCTCAACATACAAGATCATTTTTACTCCTCTTACTTTTTCCATTCCACAGATCTGCTGATGTAACTCACGAATATGATCCTTCCTGTTTTTTTCGACCGAAATAATCAAGCATGGAATTTCTTTTTCAAGCAAAGACGTATTCACAGCTTGTATTTCATGAAATCTTTCTTTTATTTCTCCAATTGCCAATTGCCAATTGTCAATTGTCAATTGATAACTCTCATCAGTCTCCTCTTCAAACTTCACTGTTCCATCAATACACATCTTTCCACCAAAGCCTAACTTGCTGCAGCTATGATCCAGCACATCCATCGGGCCCTGTGAAAAATAAATATCCGTGGCGGGATTTAAATTTTTGAAAACTTCTTTTGCAACAACTTCATAATTTCTCAAATCGGGTAAATCTTCAAAAGCCCCTCCTTTGGAGGGGTTGGGGGAGGTCAGAACTAAAATTTTGTTGAACATCATTTGCCCTGCACCCCACATAGCATTCATTACTTTTTGACCCTGCCCGGCATAATCTTTTTTGATTTTTACGATCACCAGGTTATGAAATACACCTTCGATAGGCATATCCATATCGATAATCTCCGGGATCATGGTCATTTTTATTGGCGCTAAAAAAATTCTTTCCGTTGCTTTTCCCAGCCATGCATCTTCCTGCGGAGGAATCCCAACAATGGTAGCAGGATATACAGGATCCTTTTTGTGAGTGATAGCCGTAATATGAAAACGCGGGTACCAATCAGGCAATGAATAATAACCGGTGTGATCACCAAACGGTCCTTCCCAGATCATTTCATCATTTGGATCTACATATCCTTCTATCACAAAATCTGCATCGGCAGGTACTTCCACTTCGGGTTGTGTGATACATTTTACCAGGTCCACTTTTTTCTTTCTTAAAAATCCTGCAAGCATATATTCATCCACGTTTTCAGGAAGTGGCGCAGTAGCAGAATAAGCATAAACGGGATCACCACCCAATGCAACGGCAACGGGCATCTTTAAGCCGAGCTTTTTATATTCATTAAAATGTTTTGCAGAAACTTTATGCTTATGCCAATGCATCGCTGTAAGAGCTGGTCCGAAAATTTGCATACGATACATACCCACATTGCGTTGCCCGGTGTTTGGATCTTTTGTATGAATAACAGGCAGCGTAACAAATGGCCCTCCATCTTTCGGCCAGCAGGTAATGACAGGAAGTTTTGTAATATCAGGAGGCCCACCCCAAACCCCTCCCGAAGGGAGGGGCTTTTCAGTCATGGTCACTTCCTGGCATTCTCCTCTTCCATTTTTCACCTTTGGCATCCAGGAAGCAAACTGGTTCAGTTTTGGAAGCAATTTTAATTTATCAAGAATTCCTTCTTTTGGTGAAGCGAGTAATTTGAAGAGAGCTTCAATTTCTTTTGCAACATCATCAAGATGGTTAACGCCAAGAGCCATACACATTCTTTTCTCACTGCCGTAAGCGTTCATCAGCACAGGGAAATCATAACCGGTATTTTCGAATAGCAATGCTTTACCTCCATCCGGTTGTTTGCTCATCCTGTCAGTGATCTCAGCCATCTCCAGTTTCGGATTCACATAGGCTTTAATGCGGACTAATTCACCTGCTTTTTCCAATGCTTCAATAAATTGTTGCTGATTTTTATAGGCCATGATGAACAAAGGTAACATGGAAAAAAACTTTGGTAGTGTCTCAGCTTAAAATATAATTTACTGCATAGAGCATGGAGTACGCGGAGATTCCTCCGTATCCCTTCATGCTCTAAATGCCTCTGTGGTTAAAGTGCTTATGATGTTTCCCAGAAATTCAAACTGAGACACTAAACTTTTATCCTTTCACCAGGTACAATAAATTTTGTGCAGCGAAAAAGTTTTCATGAACTTAGTATGATAAATCTCTTAATCATGAAACCCGGATCTTTATTAGTTATCGTGGCATTTAGTTTTGCGGCATGCAACAATCAATCAGGCTCGTCTTCATCAACAACTGATTCGACCAAAAACCAAACCACACAATCTCCAATGCTCAAAGAAGCAAATGTATCTTACACAAACGATAGTGTTGGCATGAATGGTTATGTTGTTTATGATTCAAGCAAACAAGGCAAACGTCCGGGCATACTTATAGTGCATGAATGGTGGGGATTAAATGAATATCCCAAAATGCGGGCAAGGAAACTTGCTGAACTCGGTTACGTAGCCATGGCCGTAGATATGTATGGTGGCGGAGAAACTGCAGACAATCCAACTGATGCAGGAAAAATGGCAGGACCATTTTATCAGGACCTGCAAATGACAAAAAGCAGGTTTGACGCTGCATTGAAGAAATTAAAAACATTCAGCCAGGTTGACACAAATAATATTGCTGCGATTGGTTACTGCTTTGGCGGCGGGGTTGTATTGAATGTTGCGCGATTAGGTGAGGATTTAAAAGGAGTGGTTAGCTTTCATGGAAGTCTTATCGGAGCGCCGGCTGATAAAAAATTATTGAAAGCAAAAATTCTGGTCTGCCATGGAGCGGCCGATCAATTTACAAAACCCCAGGACGTTGCACAATTCAAAAAACAAATGGATTCAATCGGGGCTGATTATACTTTTAAACAATATCAGGGTGCTAGCCATGCCTTTACAAATCCAAAGGCAACAGAAATAGGAGAAAAATACAAGATACCGATAAAGTACAATGCTGCTGCTGACTCAGCATCATGGAATGACATGAAAGATTTCTTTGCGAAGATTTTTAAATAACTCTATTTTTTACAATGAAGTTTTAATCATGTTCTACTAACTAAGCTATATTTTGTTTTTTATCTTTAGACATGCTTCAGCAAAAGCAGGTAAAATCTGTTCTCAATAAACACAAGCAACGGGATAGCTGGTTCCTGACCGATTATTCTGTAAACGCGTATGAAGGCTGCAGTTGTAACTGCCTTTATTGTTATATCCGCGGAAGCAAGTATGGCGAGAATATGGAAGCTGGGATCATGGTAAAATCAAACGTACTTGAAATATTAGAGAAGCAGTTACATACAAAAGCAAAAAAAGGACAATACGGATTTGTTACAGTAGGCTCCGCAACGGACGCTTACATGCATCATGAAGAAAAATTAAAATTTACAGAAGGAATTTTAAAATTATTATTGAAATATCATTTCCCTGTTTTTATCAGCACGAAATCAAAATTAATTCTGAGAGATGTTGATCTTTTGAGAGAAATTGATAAAACCGCCATACTCCCCGGCGATCTGAACAAGAGCTTAAACCGCGGCGTGATACTGTCAGTTTCTGTGTCTACAATGGAGGAGAAAATAACAAACATGCTTGAACCCGGCGCGGTTACTCCGGAAACAAGATTACAGGTTTTGCAACAATTAAAGAAAGAAGGGTTTTTGACCGGGGTAAACGCTATTCCCATTCTTCCATGTATCAGTGATTCAGAAACTGAGCTCGAAAAAATAATCCTGGCAACTAAAAAACATGAAGCAGATTATATATTGGTTGGCGGATTGACCTTGTTCGGTGAGGGTATTGCTGATAGTAAAACACTTTATTTTAATTTTTTAAAACGATATGATCCTTCACTGGTTCAGGAATATGAAAAATTATATGGAGGTAATTATTTTCCGTCTAAACAATACCTGCTGGAATTGAAATTAAAATCCGAAAAAATTTGCGCAAAGTATAAGATAAGAACAAGTATATTGGATAAGCATGTCGGAACAAATTAAAGAAATACAGGAAGCACTTGCAATTGCTTCTGAAAAAACCAATATTGAATTTTTACGAAAAATGGTACCCGGTAAACAAAAGGTTTACGGTGTAAAAATGCCTCTGCTGAATGAACTTGCAAAAAGATGTAGGGGAAATTCATTTGACCTGGCGGAAGAGCTTTGGAATTCCGGCGCGCTGGAAGAAAAGATCATTGCCATAAAGATCATGGAACGCACAGGAAAAACAGATCCGGCGAGACTGTTGAAACTATTCAAAAAATTTTACCGGCAAATTGATAACTGGGCTGTTTGTGATGGACTGGGAATGCAATTCTTAAGAGGCATTATTAAAACACATCAACGAGAAATTTTTGCCATTTCAAAAAAGCTGAATCATTCAAAAGATCCCTGGCAGCGAAGGTTATCGCTGGTAATGGTTGAATGGTATACACGTGAAAAGGAAAACCATAAAGAAATTAAACAGCTTGTAAAAAATCTTGAAAACGACCAGGAATATTATGTAAAGAAAGCAGTGGTTTGGATCAATAGAAATTTTAAAAAGGGGAAATAATATGAATCTTCCTGAAATTGTCTGCCATGGAGGTCCTCAGCGTAACTCCATATTCTCAGTCTCTCCGTGGTAAATTGTTCAAATATTTTTGTATATCATCGTAAGAACATCTAAGAACTCCTTTTTGCGAAAAGTTTAATACAAAAAAATAATCCCGCCGGGATAGCGGGATTCCTAACGCACAACAAACACGGTTTAACTGCCCAGGGTAATTTAAGGTAACAAGATAACACGCTGACTATTGAACGCAGCAATGATAATTCGGTTAATTGAAAATTTCATGGCTATGCTTTTTTTGGTTTTGCGGAATTTAATCATGCATTTTAAGAACGTGTTGTATGAAAAAAGTTTAAATGACATTTAAAAAAATTATTTTCCCGTTTTGAATGAAAGGAATACCCGGATATATACGTGATTATTTTCAGCTTGTAAATAAAAAATTACTGATCCTTTGTACTTTACAAACCGCTATTCTTGTTTACCTGAATTACCACAATAAACTTGAATGGAAGCTCACAACCTCGCAAAGCCTTTCCTGGCCTTCATTTACAGGTCATTACATTCTTTTTGCAACCGCATTTATTTTACCTTATTTATTTTACTCCTTTATTGAAGAAAAAAAAAATTTTGGCAATAAACCTTTCATTATTTTATTAGTCGTGGCTCCTGCCATCTTTTCTTTGAAGATGGCCATGCAAACTGAATTTCCATTTTCAAACGATGCAGATTGGAATGAATACTGGAACCAGGTATATTACTGGCCCGTGAGATTAGTAATAATCATTTCAATTTTATTTTTAGTATGGAAACTATTTGATGATGATCAACCCTTTTATGGACTCACAACAAAAAATTTTAAATGGCAACCTTATGTTATTATGTTATTATTCATGTTGCCATTAATCGGGGCTGCATCCACGCAACCGGATTTTCTTGCCATGTATCCTAAAATAAAATCAGTACTGCACATCGACGGCAGCATTCACTTATCATGGTTTCATAAATTATTATTTGAACTTTCTTACGGAAGTGATTTTTTAGGAATAGAAATTTTCTTTCGCGGTTTTCTCATTCTTGCATTTATAAAATGGGTTGGAAAGGATGCTATTTTACCAATGGCTTGTTTTTATTGCACGATTCATTTTGGTAAACCATTGGGTGAATGCATCAGTTCTTATTTTGGCGGATTGTTGTTAGGAATAGTTGTGTACAATACAAGATCTATCTATGGTGGATTGATTGTTCATCTTGGAATTGCGTGGCTGATGGAAGTTGGCGGGTATATTCACCCCCTGTCCCCCTAAAGTGGGTTTATAATTCTCAAAAGAAAAAAATTATTTCCTATTAGCTAAGATGTTGTGTGAGAAATTTTTCATAGCACCCCTTTAGGGGATGGGGCGTTGTTGGTAAAAAAGCTACAAGCCGGTAAGCCGGATTCTGTCGTGGGCTATCATTTATCTGTCCCGATAATTGCTTACCGGGATCAATCTGCCTACCCATCAGCATCGAACGAGCAGTTCTCAAGCGCTGACCTATGTGGCATTTCAGCATGCAAGGTTTACCCGCGAATGATGTTACCATCAAAAGCCGTGAGCTCTTACCTCACGTTTTCACCCTTTCACTTTCCTATTCCCCTCTCCGCATGCGGAGAGGGGTTAGGGGTGAGGTTATTTTCTGTGGCACTGTCTTCCCGATAAATCGGGACCGGCTCTTCACCGGTGCATTGCTCTGCGCTGTCCGGACTTTCCTCCCCGATAAATCGGGACGATAGCCTGGCTTGTAGCAAAAATTTTTGAAGAGCTAACTGCAAAAATAATCATTGATTGCAGGAATTAAAACGATTAGCTGGATAAAAATTATGATACCAGCCTTATGAAGAATTCAATACTCAAAAAATATCTCCGTAGCCCCGTAACCAAATGCGGGATGATACTGATTGATGAAGGTCTTTACTTCTTTGCGATTTTTTAACCTTTCATAAATCTCAGCCTGAGTTGATACTTTCCTTCACTTCATTAAGAACAGAATAAATTTTCCTGCCGTTTTTGTAACTTGGAGCAATGGAAGTAAATGAACCAATAACAGCTTACGGTAAAAAAAAATTTACTATCCAGGAGTATCTTGAATTTGAAAAATCTTCTTTAGAAAAACATGAATTTTATAAGGGAGAAATATTCCGAATGCATGGACATGGTGAATTGCTTGCCATGTCAGGGGCCGGTAACAGGCACAATATTATTTTTTCAAATTTATTTATCGGCCTGGGAACTCGACTAAAAGGGAAAACATGCCAGCCTTTTGGACCGGATATGCGTGTTAATATTCCTGAAAATACTTTATATACTTATCCTGATATTTCCATTTTTTGCGGTGAACTTCAGTCATCTTCTGAGAATGAGGATACAGGTATCAGACCAACAGTTCTTATTGAAATACTTTCTCCTTCCACAAAAAATTATGACCAGGGCGAAAAGTTCAGATTATATCGTGATATTCCAAGCCTTAGGGAGTATATCCTGGTTGATACAGAAGTTGTCCATATTGATGCTTTCCGCATCAATAACAACGGGCATTGGGAACTGGAAGAGTATAAATCATTGACTGGTCAGCTTTCTTTAGTTTCAGTTCAGGTTATTATTCCTGTTGCTGATATTTATGAGAGAACAAAAATTCATGAGACTGCTTCTTAAACGCAATAATTACATGCTTTACAAAATATCCGGTTTCTTATTTTTACTATATCCTTCAACTCCTACTCAAAAAAGGTCTTAATAGCACCATAACCAAATGCCGGATGATATTGATTGACGTTAAATAACAAAAAAAGAATTCAATACTCAAAATATATCTCCGTCGCACCATAACCAAATGCTGGATGATACTGATTGATGAAAGCCTTCTTGTAATGTTTTAATTGTGGCGAATCCCCTTACCAATCGATAGTTTCTGCCGACCCTCCTCTAGCTGCTTGTACTTCCTTGCCAGAAGTATTCCTTGTCATTGGTAATTCCGGAACTGTTTAAACCCACTTGAATTTTCTTATATTCAGTAAATGAAAAAAAATATTTCTCTCCCTGGCTTACTCACCTTTATTTTATTGTGCCATGAAATGGCTTCATCGCAAAAACCATTATACACCGCTCCTTTAGGTATACAGACGTATACTTTCAGAAGAAGCATTGGTGTTGATCCGTCAAAAACTCTGGATACAATAAAAATGATGGGTTTTACAGAAATAGAAGGCGGAGGAGGAAATATTGAACCTTCTCAATTTAAAAAGCTATGCGATGAGCGGGGAATAAGCATTCCATCCACAGGCGCCAGTTATGAGCAATTGGTAAATACACCCGATTCCGTAATATGGAGAGCGAAAGCCTTTGGTTCGAAATACGTGATGTGCGCCTGGGTACCTCACAAAAATGGAGTGCTGCGTTTTGAAGATGCAAAGAAAGCTGCGGAAGATTTTAATAAAGCGGGAAAGATTTTAAAAGACAATGGGCTCATACTTTGCTATCATGCTCATGGATATGAATTTCAGCCTTATGAAAACGGTACGCTGCTGGATTATTTATTCAACAATACCAACCCGGATTATGTATCCTTTGAGATGGATATTTTCTGGATACAATTTGGTGGCGGTGACCCGGTGGCTTTGCTAAAAAAATATGGTGCCCGTTGGAAACTAATGCATTTAAAAGATATGCGGAAAGGGATCAAAAAAGATCTCACGGGTATTACTTCTACAGAAAATGATGTGGCATTTGGAACAGGGCAAATAGATATTCCTTCCATATTAAAAGAGGCAAAGAAGGCCGGCATCAAACATTATTTTATCGAGGATGAAAGCAATAATATTCTTGAGCAATTACCACAAAGCATTACGTATCTAAAAAGTTTGAAGGAATGATTTTATGTAACGAGCTGTTGTAATTCTACCTATCATTTTCATCTTAAACCTGGGGTTTTCAAAAATTGATGATTATAAAAAAGAAAAATGAAGATATTAATACTCAAAATATATCTCCGTCGCACCATAACCAAAAGCCGGATGATACTGATTGACGAAGGTCTTTACTTCCTTTCGATGTTTTAATTGTTCATGAATTTCTTCACGCAATCTTCCTGTGCCGATGCCGTGCACAACAATCAATGAGGGTTGCATGTGTGCCACAGCAAGATCATAATATTTTTCAAAGGTTTTTAATTGAAGGGAAACGATCTCATGGTTACTAAGCCCTTTCCAGTCGTCGGTAATTTTTTCAATATGCAGATCAACAACCGAACGGGGTGGTTCCAGGTGTTGTCTTGCTTTTGCCGCGTTGTATATTTTGTAATCCCTGGCGGCAAGATCACCCATTTCAATTTTGTCTTCAATAAATTTATCGGGATAGCGTTCAAATAAACGATGAGAGAAAGTAGCTTCTCCTTTCAATCTTATCTCTTCGATTTTTGTAAAGAGTTGTTTTGGCTTTAACCTTAAGGATGCTTCGAAATGATCGGCTTTATTTTTATGGGTTTGCAATAATGAAAAATCAAACTCAAAGGTTGGGCTGTCATTCAGGTTTTCGAAAGGAATATCGTGCAGATAAAAATCCTGGAAAGGAAGGATCTCATTCTTTAAATCAAAATCAGTCTCACCAAAGTAATTGAGTTTATAAATAAATTTATAGGCAGTATCCGTTCTGTTTATCAAATGTATTTTTAATTCTTCCACTACTTCATCACCAAATTCATCGGTTTCTATTACCGGCAAAAATGTTATCCAAACTCCGTCTGCAATTTTAGGAGCTGCATTTTTTTCCTTCTGTACATCATCGATATATTTTTTCCCTTTTTTATCCGGAAAAAGCTTTTTCTCCGAAAATTTTTTGAAATAAGGAAAATCAAGCTGGTCAATGTAAGCAGGGAATTTCACTCCTCTTACATCCACCATTACCATTTTATTATTGATAATGTCGATCACCTCACCTTCTTCATTGGAATGAAGAATTAAAACTCTATCACCAACCTGGAATTTCATAATGCCCCCATCCCCTAAAGGGGAGTATTAATAGTTTGAAATAAGAAGATGAACAAAGTTACTGAACGTTGAAGACCTCACCTCTCAATCTCCTCTCCAAAGGAGAGGAGAGGCCAGGCTGTAAATCTTCAATTAGAATTTGTACTAACAAATCATCAATATAACCGTGTTCAACATTTATTCAACAGTTAATGCGGTAGAACAAAAATTTTGGAGTTGCTATGAAGCACCGCTCCCTCTCCATTTTGAAGAAGGAGTTGGAGGGTGAGGTCTGCCGAATAGCGATAAGAATGTACAAGTGTGCGACGCAACAGGTGCTGATAAGAATTACTGAAGCTGGTTACCAAACTACATTTAAAATAATTAAACTATTTCCATCACAAAAGAAAAGTAACAAACTAAGTCACCCCTTTAGGGGATAGGGGGCTTGTTTTTGCCAGCCTGCTGTTATGGCGACTGTATAAAAAATAAATAACAAGGCCAATCACCAGCCAGATAATAAACCGCAGCCAGTTAGTAATTCCCAGTTCAGTCATCAAATAAAAACATGAAACTAATCCAAGCACAGGGATGAGTGAATAGTTCCTGAGAAAGCTGAATACAGCAATGATCACCGATAACAGGAAAAACATGAAATAAGGTATCCGTTCCCGAAACACATGTGCAGCACTGTAATCAGGATGGTTGGGATCAACCAGTCCAAAAAAGTTTTTGAAAAATCCGGGGAACTGAAGCTGTGTAAAGGTTACTACCGCAATAAATAGTAATGGCACAATAAACTTTCCATTGATAAAAGGAACCTGGAATTTTCCTGCCTCTTTTGCTTTTCGTGGAAGTGTGAGAATTCCTCCGCACACTAAGATGAATGCAAATAAAGTTCCTATGCTGCAAAGGTCGGTTACCAAAGCAGAATCGAGAAATAATGCAGGGATACCTACTACCAGCCCGGTAATAATTGTAGAGAATGATGGCGTTTTAAATTTGGGATGAATCTTTGAAAACTTCGGTGGCAATAAACCATCACGGCTCATGCTCATCCATATCCGCGGTTGGCCAATCTGGAAAACAAGAAGCACCGATGAAGTAGCCACTACTGCGCTTAATGCAATAATACCGCCCAATATATTCAACCCCCTTGCATTAAATGCGTTTGCAAGAAAATCACTGGTGTTAAGTTTACTGTAGTTTACCATTCCGGTAAGCACCAGCGCAATGAGTATATATAAAATGGTACAAATAATTAAAGAATTGAACATACCTCTTGGCAGATCACGTTGCGGATTCTTACATTCCTCGGCCGTGGTAGAAATAGCATCAAACCCTATGTAAGCAAAAAAAACTGCGGAAACACCTTTCATTACTCCTGAAAAATGGTTTGGCATAAATGGATGCCAGTTAGCCGGGTTTACATAATAAAATCCTATGGCGATGACTGCAAGGATCACTATTAATTTAAAAGCCACCATCAGGTTACCTGATGTCCGGGATTCTCTTATTCCCCGATAAACAAGATAAGTTATAAGTGCTGTTATAAGTAAAGCAGGAAGATTGAGAATGATCGGCAATGAACCAATATGCGGCGCATTTATCCATGTATTATGAAGGCTTAGAAAATCGGTAGCGCCAGCATCGTGATGTGATAACAAGGCAAGGTATTTTGCACTTCCATTTTTTGCTTCAAGAAAACTGGTTGAGAGAAAGTCGGGAATATGAAGTCCTGTATTATGTAGAAAACTCGAAAGATTTCCAGACCAGGAAATCGCCACTGTAACATTTCCCACTGCATATTCCATAATCAGATCCCAGCCTATTATCCAGGCAATAAGTTCTCCAAATGCTACATAAGAATAAGTATAAGCGCTTCCCGAAACGGGAATGCGTGATGCAAATTCTGCATAACATAATGCTGAAAATGCACAGGCAACAGCAGTAATCATAAAAAGGATAATAACCCCGGGCCCCCCATCATAACAGGCTCTGCCAACAGTACTGAAAATTCCTGCTCCAATAATGGCAGCAATACCTAAAGCCGTAAGGTCACGAACACCCAATACTTTATTCAAATGTGGCGAATGCTCACCTTCACTAAACCCTTCCTGCGCATCTTTTAAAATAAGATCTGTATTTTTTTTGCGGAATAATTGATGTGCCATCGGCAGTTGGTTTTATTGAAAAAATCTCAAATCACAAGAAACAAATCACAACTAAAGATTAAAAAATAAATTAAAAAATCGAAGACAGTTATTTTTTGGTTCTTGTTATTTGTTTCCTGGTTCTTATTTCAATATTCCCTCTGCACTAAAAATTTTGCCATCTCCTGTAATGCTTCTTTTCTTTTTGAAAGCACAGCCACATCTTCTAAATGCACAAATGCTTCATCAAGATATTTATTTTTTAATTGCAAAGCCCATTCATTGACCTTATAATCATGAAATAACTGTAAAACTTTTTCAGTTTTATTATCGTTATTTTCTGCCATGATATTTTTTAATTCTTTTTTTTGTGAATCATTTGCCATGGCCAGTGCCTGGATAAGAAGAAAAGTTTTTTTGTTTGATTTTATATCACCGCCCGGCTGCTTACCAACTTTTTGGGGGTCACCAAAAGCATCCAGGTAATCGTCCTGTACCTGGAATGCAATTCCGAGCTTCTTGCCAAATTCGGACAAAAGGTTTTGATTTCGTTGTGAAGCACCTCCCATGATAGATCCGAGTTTCAAACTTGATGCAAGTAACACGGACGTTTTTAATTCGATCATGTGCAGGTAATCTTCAAGACTTACCTCATCATTCTTTTCAAAATCCATATCGAGTTGCTGGCCTTCACAAACTTCTCTTGCTGTTTTATTAAACAAATTAATAACAGAGTGCATGTACGAAGTATCGATCTTATTCAAATAATCATAAGCGGCAACAAGCATTACATCACCGGCGAGAAGTGCTGTATTTTCTCCAAATTTAACATGGACTGTTTCTTTGCCCCTTCGCAAAGGAGCCTTGTCCATGATATCGTCGTGGATCAACGTGAAATTGTGAAAAAGTTCAATAGCAGTAGCAACCTGCCATGCATCAGGATTGATGTCATCAAATAATTCATTTCCCATCAGGCAAAGAACCGGCCGGATCCTTTTGCCTCCTAATTGAAGAAAGTAATCGTTAGGCTGATATAAAGAGGAAGGCTCGGATGGAAAATGTGATTTTTCAAAATGCAAAGCAAATTTTTCTGATAGCAGTTTGAATGATTGCATGCCATTAAATTAAAGTGAAAAGATAACATTATGGTGAAAAGATAAAAACTAAAAAATAATAATTAAACAATCTTCTCATCTCTTTTATCTATTCACAATTCTCTTTTACCCGTTAATTTTTTCTTCCCATCTTTCAACCCACCCGCAACTACCCATTCATAATCCAGCTGGCGCTTTGTAAGATTGGCAGCTATAACTTTTATCCAAACCTTGTCTCCCATTCTGAATTTTCTTCCTGAACGCTGACCAACCAAACAATATTCGCTTTCTATTAAACGGAAATCATCAAAATCAAGCAAACTATTCAGGCTGACAAGACCTTCGCATTTGTGCTCAACCGTTTCTACCCAAAATCCGAATGACGCGACGCCACCTATCACTCCCTCAAATTCCTCACCCAAAAAATTCTTCATGTATTCAACCTGCTTGTATTTATTAGCGGCACGTTCCGCTTCCATTGCAGCTCTTTCTCTTTCGCTACAATGTTTGCACTTTTCCTCCATTTTTTTATCGGCGTGAAGATTGTTTTCGATCACCAGCTGCAATACACGATGTACCATCACGTCAGGATATCGCCGTATAGGTGAAGTGAAGTGACAATAGTTTTCAAAACCCAAACCATAATGCCCTATATTTTCTGTGTCATATTTTGCCTTTGACATGGTTCTTATTCCCAACTGCTCCAATACATGTTGTTCGGGTTTACCATGGACCTCGATCAGCATCTGGTTAAATGAAGAAGCAATTGCTTCAGGCGACGATGTATCGAACTTATGACCAAACTTTCTTGCAAATGCGATAAAGGGAACTAATTTTTCTTCATCAGGATTATCGTGCACGCGATACGGAAATGGAATCGGTTTGTTTTTTATTTTAATTTTTGAAAGATCAGTAGCAACGGTTCTGTTTGCAAGGAGCATGAACTCTTCGATCAACTGGTGAGCTTCTTTACTTTCTTTGATGATAATACCAACTGGTCTTTTTTGTTCATCCAGTTTAAAACGGACCTCCTGTGAAGAAAAATTAATCGCTCCATTCTTAAATCTTTGTTTACGGAAACGCTGAGCAAGATGATTGAGAATTAATATCTGCTCCGAATATATCCCCTCTTCAGCTTCAATGATTTCCTGCACCTCTTCATAGGTAAACCGATGATCTGAATGGATCACTGTTTTGCCCAGCCAATGTTGTTTCACCTGACCCTTTGGAGATATTTGGAAGATCACCGAGAATGTTAGGCTGTCTTCGTCGGGTCGCAAAGAGCACAAGGCATTCGAGATATGTTCAGGCAACATTGGATTTACTCTATCCGGCAGATAAACCGAAGTTGCTTTTTCATAAGCGGCTTTATCCAGTGCCGTCTCCTCTTCTACATAATGTGCTACATCCGCGATATGAACACCAATTTCATAATTCCCATTTTTCAATACGCGGAATGAAAGTGCATCGTCAAAATCTTTCGCATCAATAGGGTCGATCGTGAATGTCAGGATATCCCGAACATCTTTTCTTTTTTTTATTTCTGAATTTGAAATGGTATCCGGAATTCTTGCTGCCTCTTCCATGGCATCGCCAGGAAACTCGAGAGGGAAGCCGTTTTCAAGCAAAATTTCCTTCATCGCCATATCATTACTGTCTTCTCCATCCATCACAGACACTACTTCGCCTACAGGGCGCTTGCCATTTTTCTCCCATTCCAGCAATCGAACCACTACCCTGTTATTGTCTTTTGCCCCGTTAAAATTTTGCTTCGGAATAAAAATATCAGGCATCGGCTTATCTGATTCTGCAATAAAAAAACCAAATCCCTCATTCACCTGGATCCTCCCGACAAATTCTGTTTGCTTCCTGCGTAAAACCTCCGTCACCTGGCCCTGCATGCGTTTTCCTTTTTTTTCTTCATTTATTTTTACGCGAACAAGATCCCCATGCAAAGCCGTATTAAACCCTTCCGGTTTTACGATCACATCTACCGGCAAGTTTTCTATAGTCACAAAGCCCATCCCGGAGCGGGTCACATCCAAAACGCCTTTTAGGGTTTGCTCCCTGACAATGGGTCGTTCTTTTTTTCTTTTTTTTGAGTTTTTCCTTCCCATGAAATAATTTTTATGTTACCAACTCCATTTCTCTAATCAGCTTTTGTGGAGCCTGCTCTGAGTGAAGTCGATGGGTCACTTCCTTGTACATTCGGTAACCCGATAGCCATCGGATCTATTTGACTCTTTTTACCCGTGGTCTTAAAATCTTCAATAAAATTTACTATGCAAGCAACAAATTTTTCCTCTTTTCCAAATAAAAAATGATGCCTGATAGGTATCACATAGAAGGGTAACGCTTCTAACTCGTTGCTGAACTTCATCAACCGTATCGCATCTTTCTCCGTTGTCAGAATGATTTTTTTGGCTGTTTCTATTCTTTCAAATCTTTTTTTGATATCCTTCAGATCATCGATCCTGAAAATATAATGATCGCTATATGACATCATATAATAGGTATGAGTTCTTTCTTCCAATAATTTTTTTAATGGTTGCGGGTTGGCGATGCCGGTCACCAATAACACTTCCGTTTTCAAATTTAATTCAGTCGGCGTAAGCCTGGTAATATGATAAGGGTTGCCATATTGTATACTTGAAAAGAAAACCTGTTGATGCGACAAAGGATGAATTTCCTCTCTTATTTTATCGGCCTCACCAGCCGACATTTCAAATTTACATTTTGTAACTATAATTATGTCCGCCCGTTTATACTCCGATTTTAAATCCCGAAGATCACCGGTAGGCAGATAAAAATCTCTTGTAAATAAATTATTGCAATCGGTAAGCAAAATATTTAACCCTGCTTTTACAGCACGATGCTGAAATGCGTCATCTAAAATGATCGCCTGTGTATCCGGTTTATCGTGCAACAATTGCGGAATGGCAACAAGCCTCTCCTCTCCCACCGCCACCGCTATGTCAGGAAATTTCAAATGAAATAACATGGGTTCATCACCGATATCAAGAGCAGTACTATTTTCATTTGCCAGGGCATATCCTTCTGTTTTTCGCTTATATCCCCTGCTCAACGTTGCTATTTTAAATCTCCTCCTCAAATATTCCACTAAAAATTCAACCATGGGCGATTTACCCGTACCACCTACTGATAAATTTCCAATGCAGATAACCGGCAGGCCAAAAGATGATGAGCGTAGAATATTTTTATCATAAAAAAAATTACGAAGCCAGATAATGAACCAATAAATAATCGCAAAAGGCAAAAAAAGAATGCGGAAAGATTTCAAAAACCAATTAGAAAACATAAATATTATTCGGCGTGATACAAATATTTAAAGGTACATCAAATTCATGGGTGTCTTCGATCTCATCGATGGGCTCAAAATAACAAAAACCAATTTTCAGGCAATTTTGTTTGCATTGCTGAAGATACTTATCATAAAATCCTTTACCATACCCGATCCTGTATCCTCTTTTGTCAAAAATAAGCAGGGGTACAAATATCATATCGATAACAGCAGCATCCACCACAGTGCCATCCATGGGTTCATGAATATTATTGGCATTTTTTTGAAAGGCAGTATCGGCATTTACCTCGATCGCTTCCATTTCCCTGTGATTGAAATCAGATCCTGGATATAAAAATTTAATAGCCGGGTTTTTGAATTCAAGATAATCGTTAAAGAGATGGGTGTTCGGTTCTTTATTCTCTTCGATGGGCCAGTAAGAAAGCAAATGATCGATATGTGGCAATTCTACTCTTTGAAACCGCATCAGCATCAGATCATCTGCCTTTGCTCTTTCCGCATCTGAAAGTTCTTTCCTTTTTTGTTTGTATAGTTCTCTCAGTTCCTTCTTCTTCATTTTAATCCGTTAATCAGTCTAATCCGGGTTTATAAATATCGAAAACACAGTTGTACCGTAATTTCGTTCCGTTTTATAAAAAGGAAATTTTTTATAATCATTCCGCGGAGTATGTTCAAGCACAAGCCATCCCTTCGGTTTTAAAAGTCTTTTTTCAAAAATTAATTTTGGCAAGTCATCAATATTTGTCATTGCGTAAGGCGGTCCAGCAAAAATAAAATCAAACTGTTCTGTACACTGCTCAATAAATCTGAATACATCCATTTTGATCACCTGTAAATTGTCGAGTTGGAGCTGCTTTGCCGTCTTTTTTATGAACTCATGCATCTGTGCATCTTTTTCAACGATCACCTGGTCAGCTGCTCCTCTCGAAGCTAATTCATAAGTAATACTTCCTGTACCGCCAAAAAGATC
>Ga0207159_1088_pt1 | contig 22580 bp, 27 predicted proteins | sample Alteio_BWMinHeat_23_FD_153511 | JGI IMG/M metagenome (GOLD analysis project Ga0207159, IMG submission 153511) | Enriched cells from forest soil in Barre Woods Harvard Forest LTER site, Petersham, Massachusetts, United States -... | ecosystem: Environmental > Terrestrial > Soil > Temperate forest >... | reverse complement strand
CGTTACTTCTTCCGATTCTGTAGGATATGGAACCAATATTTTGAAAAGAAACCGATCCAATTGTGCTTCAGGCAAGCGATATGTTCCTTCATGTTCGATGGGGTTTTGAGTAGCCATGACCATAAATGGCGAGGGCATGGCATATGTTTTTCCATCTACCGTTGCCTGCCTTTCTTCCATAATCTCAAACAAAGCAGATTGGGTTTTCGCCGGCGACCTGTTTATTTCGTCAATCAATACAATATTGCCAAACACGGGGCCTTTCTTGAATTCAAAACTTCCTTGCTGAGGATTAAATACCGGCGTACCCAATACATCAGATGGCATCAGGTCGGGCGTAAATTGTATTCTCGAAAAACCAATATTTAATGATCTCGCCACCAGTTTTGCAGTCAATGTTTTTGCTACGCCGGGCACGCCTTCGATCAGCACATGCCCGTCGGCAAGCAATGCGGCAATGATCAGTCTCACCATTTCATCCTGACCTACAATTAGTTTTTTAATTTCATTGCGAATGGATATCACCGCATTGTTTAATGCAGAAAGATCGGTTCGTTGAGCAAATAACTGTTCTTCCATCTATGATTGTTATTTTAAAAATTTACCTCTTACCTTATCCTGTTCTGTAAAATTCTTCAAGTTCTTTGTGAAAATCAGCAAGCTGTTTATCGCTGATCATTTCCGCTTCCTCAATATTATTCATAAAAGAAACGATTTTCCTGATATTATTTTCCTGCTGAGCTGTTTTTCTCTCCAATGCGTCAATGAATTCTTCATCAAGCCTCGCAGTCGAAAGCTTATACCTGTTGCGGATATGTTCCAGGAAATACGCAGCCATTTTACGACAAAGATTTTTATTATCTCTTTTTTCATAGTATAACCGGCCAATTGTTTTTACAAATTCAAGTGAATCATTTCTTGGCGTAGCCATAGCGGGAATGATACGTTGTTTACGTCTCACTTCCTGGAAAATGAACAGCCCGAAAAGAATGAGCAATAACCAAAGCGCCGCTCTGAATGATCGTTGCGACATCAGCGCCGACAGGATGGATCTGTTTTCATTGTTCTGCGAAGCTCTTTTGTATAAAAAATATTCATCCCATACAACCTTCCGGGTATCATTTGGGATAAGTGACAGCACTTTATTATAATAGTTAATGTTCTTGTCATACAATAAAAAATAATTGCTGAATGCCAGTGGTGTGAGATGAATAAATAAATTTCCTTTCCCCGCCCTGAACCTCACCAGGTCAGGTAAAATATATATGCCGTTACCGAATACTTCGGATATTCCTGAATCATACTTTGAAAAATAGGATTCGAATCTTTTGCCCGGACAGCCATACTCGTCTTTTTTTGAAAACGGGGGATCTGCCAATGAAACAGAAAAGGAATCAGAACTATTATTAAGAGAAAGATTGTCATTTATATCAAACACATCAGGTATCTCGCAATGCAGGGCGGTTTGCACGTCATAGGAAACCATTGCAGTACTGATAAAAACGGTATTCCCGGTTTTTATAAAATCGATGAGCCTTTTTATTTCAAACTCATCTGCCCTGAAAGAAGGAACAATGGATATGAAAGCCTGTTTATCTGAATAACTATTTAGAGAATCCCAATATGCCGGCCCTTTGCGGTTGACAATTATAGAAGCCCGGGGAAAAATATGAGAAAGATTTTTGTACGCCACAAAAAGGCCATACGGGATCTTATCTCTCCGGTTGAAGCTGATGCGTTCATCGAAAACATGATTATTCTTTTGAGTAGAAAACACCAGCCAAAAAAGCAACAGGACAACTATGCCGGCAATAAAGTATGGTATAATTTTTTTCAAAGATTTCGATCAAAATTTTCAAAATCGTTTTTAATGATCCCAAAGGATTCCTCACTTACATCAAACTTTCCATACCATGCATATTCATAGTTCCTGGTTAACCGGAAGAAATCTTTATAATATCTGCCCGAACTCAATTGTGACAGGTAATCAAAATTGGTCCGTTCATGCTTGTATTGAATAATATTTTTTTGAGAAAGGTTTTTCAGTAATCGCAGAAATAATAAGCGGATAGCAAGTCGATAGTTTGCCGAATCAATTGCCTTTTCAATTTCCTGCTGATAGTTAATATCAAAAATATTTTCTTCGGATATCTCCTGTTCTTTATCTCCCGGATTAAACCTTTGTTTTCTCCTGATAATATTATTTTGAAAAAGATACCAGCCTAACAGGCCAATAAAGATAACAACAATAACTACCAGCATTGTCATATTCATCCATTGGGAGGGTAATTTCAAATCCTCTCGTTGATTTTCTTTCATCTTCTTTTTTCTAAAAGTCTTGTCAGCATACCAGAATGCATCATCTTTTTTCAGGGAATCGATAACAGTGGCAGACACCTCTCTTAATTGAATTGTATCTGTAACAGAACCGTTGGACAGTTGATCAAAATAATTGGTCTTCTGGCTGATTGTATCTGCTTGTCCTGTGGCAGCCGTTGAATCTTCATATGCCGGCGGTGCAGCAATGGTATCCTTCGCCGGGTGCTGGGCACTGACAGATATGGTTGTAACCAGCAAAAGGACCAACACCAGGGATGGCCTTTTGAAAAAAAAGATATTTCCGGGGATCGGTTTCATACTTTATGCTTCCTCTGTGGTTTCGATCAATAATTTTCTTCGCAGCCTTATCGGGTAAATAATAAAATACCAAACAATAAACGTTACCGAAGAAAGCAGTATGAGCGAACTGAATAACCAATGCATTTTATAGTATCGCGTAACAAATCCTTCAAAAAAAGCTGCTACAATGAATACGGGCAAGATGCCGATAGTGATCTTCACACCATCCTTTGCAGCTCTTTTTAATGAATCTATTCTTTTTGCAGTGCCGGGAAATAGCAATCCCATGCCGAGGATAACGCCTGCCGAGCAGGAAACAATAATGCTCCACAGTTCAAGTGTACCGTGGATCATTACGGCCAGGGCCCATTGCAGGCCGAGACCTCTCGAAAAAAATAAATAGTGGAAAGCTCCAATGCGAACAGCCTCAGTAACCATAGATTTTACAGTAAAAAATCCGAAAACAATCCCCTGGGAAAAATAAACAAGAGAAACAATGATATTATTTATCATGATCCCCATCCAGCTTAAAAACGAATTGCCTGATCTGTAAATGCCAAATGGATTTCCTTCTTCAATATTTTGAATGGTTTTATCAACGTAGCTGTCACCCAACATCTGGCGGACAAAGTTTTCATCATACCTGCTTGAAAAAAAACCCACCAAAAAAAAGACACAAAATAAAGTGAACATGAAAAAAATAACGCGATGGTATTTTCGTATTGTCAAGGGCAGATCATACTTCCAGAAATCAACAATCCGGTTTGATTCTTCCTTCCTGTTTCTATAAATGCTTAAATAAATTTTTGAAGCCTCCCCGTTGATAAACTGCGTCACTTTACTGGTTGGATAAAACGTTTTGGCATAGGCGAGATCGTTTACTAATTCAGTAAAGTTATTTGCCATTTCGTCGGCATCAGTGGGTGGTCTTTCCTGGGCCTTTGCCCATTTCTCTTTATGTTTTTTTATAAATAAGGCTTCCCTCACCTGTATTGTTTAAGTTTGTAAAATACTGGAAAATTTTAGATTTCACTGCCGATAAATATCGTTATAAGATTTTAGATTTACAGCAATTGAAAATCGAAATATTCATAATATTTGAGTTTTCAATTTAGCCCACGATTTAAATCGTGGGCTAACATTAAAAATTTCAAATTGCGTTAAAGAGTTTAAATTTTTATAATGGGAGTCATAAAAGTATCCACGACTTTTAATATTGACCTTGAATTTGAGATACCTGAATTTCACCGGCGGCTCTTTGCCTGGGCGATCGACGTAGTGATGCAGATCATTTATTACCGGATAGCTATCATGATATTGAGCAGAAGCATTTCCACTTCGGATATCTTTAGTGAAGATGGTCGGTATAATTTGTGGGGATTATACATGATGATCATCATTCCCATTTTTACCTATCATTTGATCTGCGAAGTAACAATGAACGGGCAAAGTATCGGGAAAAAAATATTAGGGATACGGGTAGTAAGCGAAAATGGTGGCCGGCCCGGCATCAGCCAATTCATTATCCGGTGGCTTATACGCACAGGCGATTACACCATTATCATCATCCTGCTATTAAATGTATTTATACTTATAAATAAAGAATTGCTCGTGTTCCTGGCTGCTTCCTTACTACTATTATTGACAGATATTATCTTAGTTGTCAGCAGTAAAAAAGGTCAAAGACTTGGGGATATATTGGCTCACACGATCCTGGTCCGAACTTCTTCAAGAGGCAGCATGGAAGAAACCGTGTTTATGGAAGTAGCCGATAATTATATACCTGTATTCCCGCAGATCATGAGACTAAGCGACAAAGATATCAATGCAATTAAAAACATATTGGATACCGCAAGAAAAAAAGGCGATTTTCATTTAGCGGCCATGGCCAGTGAAAAAATAAAAACTCATTTAAATATCAACACCTCTTTATCTCCGTTTGACTTTTTGAATACGCTCCTGAAAGATTATAATTATCTCTCGGTAAAATAAGATCTTTTATAAACTACCTTATGCCCTGGTTTGTTCCCACCAATAAAATTGCCAGCATAGCTATCACTACAAAGATTATGACTAATATGCCAACAATAGCGAAATAAATTTTAAGATTATAAAATCCGGCATTAAGATCATTTTGGCTCATCCCGCTTACTCCTTTCTTTGTGCGATTGGCAAATTGATAAAGAAAATAATTAACCAATAGACTGATTAGTATTCCGAAAATAGCTCCCCCGATGCCTGAACCCCCGGTAACTGACACGCCAAAACCTTCGCTGGTGGGAAATGGATTTCTGGGTTGTGCAGCTTTAATGATCGTAAAAATATACCCGGTAACGGCGCAAACAACAATCACTAATGCCCAGGATGCAATTTTTTTCAAATGATCTTTTGATGTTTCATCGATGGAAAGTTCAAATAATGAACTTTCCTGGTTGATTTGTTCCATAATTATCTATTAAAATTTAACAGGGTGGTGACTAAGCCAACGATGGACAAAATTCCATACATGGTAAAATAAGCTTTGAGGGATGCCAACCCGTTATTAAAAATTTCCTGATTTTTTGTTTCAATACCTTTTTTAATAAGGGTCGATGCCTTGAAGAGAAAGAACATCAATACGCATATAATCCCGGCGGCGATAATAATAACGACCAGCAGAAGTCCGAAACTGTCAGTTGTACTCAGCCCGGGAATAAGTTGAGCCATTGCATTGGATATTTGAGTTTGCAGGGCAAGAAAAAAAATTACCATCAAACCCATACAGACAAAGCCCACAATAGAAAGAAATTTAGCCCAGCGGGCAGCATCAGAAAGGTTTTTGGATGCAGACTGATCAACCTGCAAATCCAGAATAGATCGATTTTCCTCCATAAAGTTTAGTTTGGTTCTAATAAAAATACTCGGACTAATCTGTTCAGGCAAATTTTTTAAAAAATCATTTTTAATATTGTTTTACAGTAAAAACTATCCGGCTTTTCTCAGGGATTCGTTTTTATGCAAACTATTGGGCACAAGCATAATTAAAAAAATAATTCCTGTCAATGATAAAACGGCACCATAAATAAAAACCGAAGCATGATTCACTTTATCCCATAATTGTCCCGCCACAATACTCGCTATCAATCCTGAGAGACCTACGACTGTAGAATACCAGCCAATGCCGCTTGCACGCAAATATTGCGGAACAAAATCTGAAGCATATGATTTTCCTGTAGCCCTGAATATTCCCTGGAAAAGACCATAGAACATAAATAAAAATATTACAAGAAAAAAATTCAAGCTAAAAGCAAAGCCTGTATAACAAATAAAAAAAATGATAAATGAAATCAGCAACAGTGGTTTTCTCCCAAACTTGTCGGATAAAGTGCCTGCAGGATAAGAAATAAGTGCGGCTGCCAAATTGTAAAAAGAATATACCAGCACTGTGTTTTGCAATGAAAGTCCTTTTTCACTGATCAAAAGAATAAGAAATGCATTGCTTGAATTTCCGAGGCCAAATAAACACGTCACCAATAAATATTTCCAATATACTTTCGGGAATTGCCGAATATGCAGATCGATCTTTGATTTTGCAGATGTTAAGGCTCTCTTTTCTTTTACAAGTAATATCATTAAGAATGCTACCAGGCCTGGAATAATAGCGAGATAAAAAATAGAATGAATATCAACCCTGAGAGAAAAAAATAAAAGCAGTGTAATAAGAGGTCCCAAAAATGCTCCAAAGTTATCACCGATTCCTTCAAGACCGAATGCTTTTCCCCGGTGCTCAGGCTTTACCGATTCAGCGATCAATGCATCCCGTGGGGCAGCGCGGCCGCCGGCACCAAGCCTGTCTGAAAATCTTGCTGCCAAAACTATTTTCCAGGTATTTGCTAATCCAATAAAAGGTTTTGAAGCAGCAGAAAGAAAATAACCAACAAGTGCAATGGGTTTTCTTTTTTGAAATTTATCGGACAACCATCCTGAAAAGCCCTGGATAATATTTTGAGTGGCTTGCGCAATACCTTCAATAATTCCAACAATGCTTCCGTTTGCTCCCAGGTACTTTGTTAAGTAAACAGGCAAAATGGGATAGAGCATCTCGGTAGAGATGTCAGAAAAAAGAGAAGCAAATGCAAGCAGTAATGAGTTCTTTGTAAGCCCCGAAAAATATTTCTGAAGAAATGTCCTCTTCATACTTAAACCTTGGGTGTAAATTGAGACATGCCGGGTGTTTGGAAGTATTAAGTTACCGAGAAATGAGCGGATAGTTTTCAAACAAATTGAAAATGATTTTTGATTTTCAAACGGCTCTGGTCAAATGATCGAATTAGCATAAAATTTGAGTAATCCATTTTGGTATTTTATATTGGATTAGGAAGCGGGCGGGATTTCTATCTCAGCCCTTTTTATTTTTTGAAGGCACATGAAGAAAAAATAATAAATACTTATCCCTAACTTCATATTCCCTTAACGAAGTTTAGTGAGCTATTTCAGAAGTTTCATCAAAATAGATGATGATGAGGTTATATTTTCATTCACGGGTGTAATTACTCCCGCCGGAACTAAATATTTTGTCGGCGCCTATAAAAATCAGCAAAACTTAGCCTTCTTTGATATAGCCCCAGATAAAAAAGGTAAGCTGGTGATCATTCCTCCCGTAGCGGATTGGATATTAAAAATACAGGACCAGTTATTTGATATAATAAAGGAACATTCATAAAATCGTTAGGGCAAAAAACTATAAAACCTGATGAAGAACGAATTAACGGGAACGATAAAAGCACTTCTTGACGAATATAAAAAAGCAGTTGGCGAATTAATCAGAGTTATTAAACCACTTGGTAGCACTGAAATTATAGTGATACGGGATGACAAAACAACTAACCCGGACTGCACATCTGTTCAAACCATATTGACACATGTGATCTACGCGGGATATGGTTATGCAAATTATATTGAAATTCATCTCGGTTCTAACAAACAGAGACCTCCGAAACAATATTTTGAAGATGCAGAATCATACATCGAACAGCTAAACAGCATGTTTGCTTATTGTGAAAATTTCTTCTCTGAACATCCTTCGATCCAATTAGAAGAAAAGGATAATTTAAAAAAAATAACAACAAACTGGGGGCAACAGTACGATATTGAGCAATTTATGGAACATGCTATTGTACACGTTTTAAAACACAGGAGGCAAATTGAAAAGTTTACAGCCCTGCACTAATTCAGTTTGATCGTTGTACTTGTACTCCCATTCTTCCTTGAATACTTAAAATAGTCTCCTTCCTTTTTAAGATATTTTTCCCGGAACCTGTCACGTACTTCGGCTGATTGTTTTTTACCATTTACAATAAACGCTCTATTATTTAATTCAAACGACAGATCTTCCTGCTGAGGAGGAATTATTTTTCCCTCAACCATATCCTGAATGATCGGGTCGACAAGAATATTGGTGCGCTGCTGCTGTTGTTCCAACGCATCATTTTGGAAAGTCCTGAGTTTATCATTAAATAATTGTTGCCCGTTTTCTTTCAAGGCATCTTTATAATTGCGCAACAGATCATAAAAATGATCGTCGTTTAGTATTTTTGTTTTTTTATTAAACAATTGCATTTGCAGTTTCTTTTCTGCGTCAGCGTTCTGGTTAAGCGAGAGCTTATCCTCAAGAAGCGACTGGTCAGATTCCCGGTTCTTCATATCTTCAGTTCGCATTTTCATTTTCAGATCGTCGAGCAAATTTAGCGTGGCAGCGTCTTCCCATTCCCGATCGCGGGGTTGCTTAGTTCTTTCATAACCTAATTTAGCTCTCTCTTCATCAATAGCACTTAATCTTTGCAGCAACTCGCTGCGCTCAGCGTCTAACTGCATTATCTTCTTTCCCTGCTCGGCCTGGGCCATCTTCATTTTTACCATATCTGTTTTTTGCCTGGTCCCGGCTTCTTCTTCAATCGTGTTAATTATCTCTTTATAATTATCCATTTCTTCTGAAGAAATTTTTTTATCATTTACATATAATTCCATCGGCTCTTCATTCTGCATAATCATCTTATATTGTTTCCCGTTTCTATCAGTGGCGGCAATGGTCCTTGTTTTATTGTTGCCATCCTTATTGATAGAGGAGCTAATATTCTTAAATTCAACCGGGCCGGGAATCGTATCGGGATTTTTAGGATTCTTTTTAGCAGGGACCGTATCCAAAATCATTGGAGATAATGCGGTCACGTTCGACTTCGCTTTTCGGGCGGACATTTGCTTCACTGAGGCAAAGCCGATAAGACTGATCAGGACAATGCTGAAAATAAAAATTCCTTTTTCCATGGCGTTTAATTTTTTGTTTTCATTATAAATAATTCGCTTTACCCGGTTCAACAAATATTTTTTCCGGCCGGCAAAAGCAATAGCTATACCGTTGTTTGCCTGAAGCGTGGTATACTCCTGGAAGGCTACCAGTGCATGAATAAACTGTTTTTTATTTTTTGTAAGACCAATCGTAATATCATCACAACAGTTTTCCCTTTCCTCTCTTATCAATGATGAGATCCATATGATCGCAGGATTAAAGAAAAAGATTACTTCTGCAAAACTTTGCAACAGGTTTACCAGGTAATCTTCCCGGCGTATATGCGACAGTTCATGCAACAGAATGGCCTCTACCTGTCCGGGCGGAAGATTGGATAATAATCCCAGCGGTACCAGGATCATAGGTTTTAACATGCCAATTATCATTGGAGTTTTAATAAGCGATGATTCCAATAATATGATCGTGTGCTGTATATCGAGAGCCCGGACAAGTTCAGCGATCCTTTGTTTCCAGTAAAAAGATGGTTCAAATGTTTTATAATGCCGGATGTGTTGAATGTAACCGATGTTCACGATCATCCTTACTAACTTAATGCTAAATACAATGAACCAAATGGCGACAATCAATGAAGCATGCTCATCAAGGTATTGTATTGTTTTATTAAAATAATTGGGTTCAGCATTTGTTGATACAATGGCAGTTCCATCATTTATATTAATGTGGTTAACCGGTTGAATGGTGAGAGATAAATTGACCGTTGACGGTTGATCTTTTTTAGCGATCACGATCTCCCGAAGGAATGTAAGACCACTCGTGATAATAAACAATACGAATGACGCTGCCAGGAGATTGTACCGAATGGATGGCCTGGACTTACGGGTAACTGTTATGATGACTGTTACAAAAATTGTCAGTAACAAACCCTGCCAAAGGGAATGAAGCAGGGTCCAGCAAAGAGCCTGTATCATTTTGTCGCCCGCTATCCAATTTATAAAAAGCATAGGCATAAGTTAAGCCGGTGAAAAATTATTCTTTATCCAGTTTTTTCAGCAACTCCCTGATCGCATCCAGTTCTTTCTTTGAAGTTTTTTTATTTCCCAGCAATTGCATCATTAAATTACTGGCCGACCCGTTGTACATCGAATCCACAAAACGCTCGAGCAAAAAACTTTTTGTTTTTCGTTCTTCCAGGGCGGCTTTGTACACATGTTTCATATTGGTTTCATCCCGCTTTAATATTCCCTTTTCTGCCATGATCTGCATTAATTTCAATGTGCCGGTGTATTGAACGGTTCTTTTTTTTGCATTGAGGTGATCATTTACAAAACGTACCGTAGAAGGGCCGTGTTCCCATAGTACCTGCAGTATTTCCAGTTCCGATTTTGTAGGCTCCGTTTTGGAAGCGGTTTCCTTTTTCTTTGCTGCCATGTCCTAAAGGTAGGAAAAATTTCGTACGAACAAATATCTATCAAAAATTATTTTTTAAATTTTTAAAACTGACCCGTTATAAATAGTTTGAGAAGCGCTTTAAATGGAAAAGTATAAAACACATAGCCCACTCGAAAAACACAAACCCAATTCGTGCAGGGATACAACACAAGGCTATTTGGTACGAATGATGCAGGAATAATTGTAATTGCAAAAAATTATTTTTATGCTCTCAAAATATATTTATGGAGGAAATGACCAATCACAAGAACACAGCCCTTCTGGTAATGGATGTACAGGGCGCTGTGATAAGCATGCTGAAAGAAACCAGCGCAGCTCTCCTGGATGCTTTGGCCGGTACCATTAAAGCCGCAAGAAATAAAAAGATATTGGTGATATATGTGGTAGTGGGTTTCAGAAAAGGATATCCTGAAGTATCTGCATCCAATAAATCATTTTCCGTTTTAAGAAACAGCGGAAGAAATTTAGATACGGAAGAAGCCATGAAGGTGGATGGTAAAATAGAACCGAAGCCCGGTGATATACTTATAACCAAAAAACGCGTGAGTGCTTTTACAGGAAGTGATCTTGAAGTTGTTTTACGTGCTAATGGCATTCAACACCTGGTGCTTACGGGTATTGCCACCAGCGGTGTAGTTTTATCCACTATTCGCGAGGCCGCCGATAAAGATTACAAGCTAACTGTTTTATCTGATTGCTGTGCAGATCCGGATGCAGAAGTTCATCACGTGCTGACTACAAAAGTTTTTCCCAGGCAGGCTGATGTTTTAACCCATACAGAATGGATGGATAATCCTTGATCGACAGAAATTGGTTTCACTACTCTATAGCAGCAAGAATCACAGAGATTTTGTGAGGCGATGTTTTAAAAAATGTAGCAGCACTCTGAATTTTCTTTTCTTTAATTTCAGTGATGCAAAACCTGGGACAAGGGAAATTCTTTGGTGTATCAAAAAAACAATTTCTTATCAATGGCCTTATCATCGTGGATTCATCATTCTATCATTATACCGATTGTCCATGGCACTATCATCAAAATGCACATTTTGCGTTTACAACAAAAGGCCGTTTAATTGAAACGCATAAAAAAAAGAAAATACAATTATCTGGCGGTTGCCTCATGTATAATCACAGCCAGGGGCCTCATTGCAATTCCGGCTACACAGAGGGTGTATCAGCATTACACATAGATATAAGTGATGACTGGTTCAAACAATACAACATTAACTTTTCGCAGATAGAAGGCGTTCACGAACTGAATGATCCTGTTTTAAAAAATGTTTTCTATACTCTTTTTAAGGAAGTAAAACATTTCGATATGGCTTCACCGCTTGCCATTGAAGCGATGATGCTTCAGTCTGTAGCTGAGATGATGCATCACCGGTTTTTGCAAACTACCACAATACCCTCCTGGGTATTTAAAGTGAAGGAATTATTATACGACAGGTATAACGAAGAATTGTTATTACAGGAAATTGCTTCTGAAGTAAATATTCACCCGGTTTATTTATGCCAGCAATTCCCTGAATATTTTCATTGCTCCTTTGGCGAATATGTAAGAAAAATAAGAATTGAAAAGGGCTTTGCAATTAATCCTCGGAAAAAGAAAGTATTCCTTAACCCAAATTGCCTATGCCTGCGGCTTTGCTGATCAAAGTCATTTCATCCGGGTATTCAAAAAAAATATTGGAACTACTCCTCTCGCTTTCCGGAAATTGCTGTTTGAATAACCTTAATCCTGTTCTATTTTTCACGGTTTGCATCTATCAATTTTGCAGTAATGAAAAATTTATCAATGAAATTATCCCTGGATGCAATGGTTATTTCCGGCATTATTATTTTTAGTTGTTCCAACCCGGCCACAAAAAATGATCCGGTGTTTAACCCCAAAACAATTAAGGTCGGTAAGGGACCGGGCAGTGTCGAAGTGGCCGATTTCAACAGGGATGGTTTTGCCGATATCGTTGTTGCCAATTCAGAAGATAGTTCAGTAACAATTTTATTGGGAGATGGCAAAGGAAATTTCAAAGAAGCCAATGGCTCACCTTTTTTTGCAAACCGTTTTCCAAATGATGTTGCCATTGCTGATTTTAATAAAGATGGAAACCCCGATTTAGGGATCGCAAATACTGAAGTAAGTTTTTTGACCATCTTACTCGGAAACGGCAAAGGACAATTTCGGCAGGCTCCAAGATCTCCATTTATTGTTCACTCAAGACCACACACACATGGTATTGCAACGGCCGATTTTAATGGAGATGGCAATCTCGACCTGGCAACTGACAGTTGGGGAATAAACAGCGTATTGATCATTTTTGGCGATGGAAAAATGAATTTCACCAACGAAACTTTTTATAAGGTAGGCAACCGTCCTTACCAGCGTTTAAGAGTAGCGGATATAAATAAAGATGGAAAACCTGATATTGTTACAACAAACCTGGAAGGTAATAATGCTACTGTGTTGTTAGGGCAAGGAAACGGAAAATTTTTGGAAGCTGAAGGTTCCCCGTTTTCCTGTGGTGATGCTCCTTTTGGTGTTGCCATTGGCGATGTGAACGGTGATGGTAATCCTGATCTTGCCATTGCAAACTCGCCGACAATAACTGCTGAAAGCAAGGGCACTGATGGTCTTTGGATCTTATTGGGAGATGGTACAGGAAAATTTTCTTCCCTGAATGGTTCTCCCTTCAAAACAGGAAAGAGTCCGAGCCGGGTGGCTATCGACGATTTGAATGGTGATGGCGTCAATGATATTGCTGTTACTAACTACAACGATAAAAGCATAAGCATTTTTTATATGGGCAAGAGCTCCGTTATCTCAAGCAAGACGATAGCAGTTGGAAATCGTCCCGATGGTATTGCCATTCATGATCTAAACAGTGATGGTAAGAATGATATTGTACTTAGTAATTATGATGACAATACGATAACGATTCTCTTCAATAAATAATTTAAAAAATCGTCGTAGCCGGCTTCGGCTATCAAATCGGTGTCCATCTGTGCAATCTGTGGCAAGAAAGCGATTTTTGATTTTTCACCATTTACCAGCCCCTGCTGCCCGGGGGCTGTTTTATTTTAGATTCTGTTCCGGCACATTTCAAAACAAGATATTCTTAGCAACTTTGCAGGAAAATTTAAATGTCAGTAAAATGATAAATTATAACAGGATGGACCTAATAAAAAAAATAATACTCTTTTTATCCATCATTACTGCCTCGGGGCTTTTTATGGTAACTATTTACAACAGTCTTGTTGATGCCAAAAGCTGGGGCGCTGACATTCCGGCCTCTATCCAGGCTGCAAGGAACTATTATAAATATGTTGATCCGAGAAGTTTTTTTGCCATCGTTGGGCCCATTAATCAATTATTAATTCTTCTCACCTTGATTTTTTTCTGGAAAGATTCAGTCTTACTTCGCCTTTATTTTGCGATCTCATTTTTAATTTATGCTATCATAGTTGTATTAACACTTGCCTATTTCATTCCCCGCGATCTTATTCTTTTCTCAGCACCTATTGAAGGACATATTGAACAGATCAAAACAAGTTTTTCTCAATGGAGTTACGTGAATTGGCTTCGAACCTTGCTTGGATTAGCAGGTGTTTTGTTTTCATTCAAAGGACTTGATAGTTATTATAAAAAGAAAAAATAATCGTGGAAAACTTTTTTTCTTCCCGTTCCGGAGTCTAAAAACAGGTTCTTATATTATTGCCAGATCATTACTGCGATTAACTTTATACTATGAAAAAAGAATTGATTGCGGAACTGTTTCAAAAATTTGAACAGGCATCATATCTCTATCAGAATATTGAATGCTGGAGTGCAAGGGAATCGCAAGCCATATTCAAATACTCCGAATGGCGCAATTTTTTAAAAGTAATTGACAAAGCAAAAAAAGCCTGTGAAAACAGTGGAGCAGCCGTTCATGACCATTTCGTTGACATCAACAAAATGGTAGATATCGGAAGTGGATCTAAAAGAGAAATTGAAGATGTTGCCCTGACAAGGTACGCTTGCTATCTCATTGCCCAGAATGCTGATCCTTCTAAAAACGAGGTGGCATTTGCGCAAACTTATTTTGCAGTACAAACCAGGAAACAGGAGATCATCGAACAAAGACTTCTTGACATTGCCCGTGTTTCTGCAAGAGATAAACTTTCCAAATCTGAAAAGAAATTATCAGGAATCATTTATGAACGTGGTGTGGATAAAGGAAGCTTCGCTTTGAAAGTTTTCCTTAGTGGCTAGGTTTGCTTTTAGCAAACTTTTTGTACTTTTGGAAATGTTCAACATTATCAACCGAAAGACATTGCTGGAATATTGCAGGAAGTATCCCCAGGCTGCAGTGGCTTTACAGGAATGGTATTATGAACTGTTAAGGGCTAAATTCACGAATTTTAATGAACTTAAAAAGGAATATGGGAATGCAAGCATAGTAGGGGATGACCGGGTTATTTTTAACATTATAGGTAATAAATACAGGCTTGTAGTTAGAATTGTTTTCACTTATAAAGTCATTCAGATAAAATGGTTTGGAACACATAAAGAATACGATCAGATAGATGTCATAACTATTCAATTCAAAAAGAAAAAATAATTATGGAAATAAAACCTATTAAAACGAAACGGCAATATCAGGACTGGATGCATTGGGTGGATGAACAATTTGATAAAAAGGTAAAACTCAATTCAACGACTGGAGAAAAATTGCAGGTTGTTCTTGTGCTTCTTAAGAGCTATGAAGACGAACATTACCCAATTCCCAAACCGGATCCGATCGATGTCCTGAAATTAAAAATGCTTGAGAAGGGAATGAAAAGCAAAGACCTTGTTGGAAAACTTGGAACAAAAGGACATGTTTCAGCCATATTAAACAGGCGCAAAGCTCTTACTCTCCAGGCTGCAAAATTGCTCCATCGCGAATTGGGTATTCCTGCTGAAATATTGCTTTCATGATAATGCGTACGTTCATGGAAAAGTATTTAGGACAATTGCTTTCTGATATTGCTTATGCTACAGAAAATGTGAGCTGGCCTTTTGTTGAAAAGGAAATGCAGTTGCGCGATTGGATCACTGATGAAGAAGAAGAGAAAACCGCTCCTGCTCGTAACCTCGAAGAATGGATAAGCATTAGCAAAGAGCAACTGCCGCTTGCTGAAATGCTGGATGATGAACAGGTGAACTGTCTTCTGATGTTTTGAAGGTGAGGATGAAGATGATGGCGCCTAATTCACAGAAACTATTTATTTGTCAATTTATAGCCAAAAATAAACTCGTAGAGAACACTCCAAAAGGCGCTGAATAAAAATCCAAACAGCACTTCACCTAACGGAACATTAAAAACGGTAATGCCTCCATAGATTTTTAAGTCCCACCATTCCTGCGCTTTAGGGAATAGCAAAAGCCAGGCAGAAAGAACAAAAAAATAGAGCACCCCAAAATAGATTCCTGAGTACAAAAGTCTCTTTGCCAGGTCAGGTCTCATTGTGATAATAATCAGGCAGCCGATCAAAAGTCCAAGCGGCAGGCTGATCATCATGTTAATATCAAACAGGAAATAGAGCCCGACAGAAATAATAAGAACGGGACTAAGCGCAACAATATTTCTCAGATTAACGATATGCCTGGCTTGCCGGCTATGCTTATTTGTCTTAGCTGAATAAAGTACGGCTGCTACACCTCCGAAAGAAAATCCAAACAATATTCCTTCGATGCCAACGGGAATAGAGAAAAATGTTTTCGGATGCCAGTAGCCCGGCTGGGAAAAATAATCAAAAAACGCAAAGGGTATCACGGCAAAACTCATGATCAGCATTTTTTCCCGCAGGCCTTTACGAAGAATGACTAAGATGAGCCAGATAAAGCTCATGAGGAGAGCTAAAATAAAATAAGGCGGCATAGTATCTTTGGTTCATTTTTGAGCCAATGGATTTATAATAATAATAAAATCTATCCATAGTTCAAAATGCAGTTTGTTGGAGATATTAAATAGCTTGACACATAAAGAATACGACCAGGTTGACGTTGCAACCAGCGAATGAAATATTTCAGCTATGGAAAAGTATTTAAAACAATTACTGGCAGATATTAATGATGCCACCGAAAATGTGAGCTGGCCCTTTGCTGAAAAGGAATTAGAATTACATGACTGGATCACTGATGAAGAAGAAGAGAAAACCGCTCCTGCTCGTAACCTCGAAGAATGGACAGGCATCAGCAAAGAACAATTGCCACCTGTTGAAATGCTGAATGATGAACAGGCAAACTGTCTTCTTGATGCTCTAAAGAAAATGCTGGATGCGTATAACTGGTCATTCGTGTTGCAAACTCACGTGCCGGAAAGAATTCAATATGCGGCTATCCGGGATAATTTTGATCAACAGGCAAAAGTAAAACGCTGGCATATGGGATTCTTTGAACTTTGCCGGCCGGGTACAGAGCATGGAAAATGTGCGTTGGAAAAATATTGTCAGTGTGCATTCTATGCCGAGCTTTTTTCCGGGTTTATTGATGAAGACCTAACTCCCGAAGAAGAGAGGGCAAGAGAACTGGAAATTGAGATCCAACATATCAAAAGAAAATATGGAGATGATTGGATGAAGTATTATCCGTATCATCTTGATGCCAATTATGATGATGAAAACGGAAATCCATACGACTATGGTTTTGGTGATGAGGATGAAGATGATGATCAGGATGATAACTGGTGGCGGTGAAGGTTGATCGACTCCAAAACTTTTCCTGGCAGGCAAATGTCTCATTCCTGCATTTTGAATTGTCAAAGAATCCCTGACAGTTGCTTTTCTGAACAATTACGCTTTCAATAATTCTATTCAACTTTTCTTTATTTTGTGCCTTATGGCTAAGAAAGTAAAAGAGGAAAAGGAACAACCACTTGAAAAAAAGCTTTGGGCCGCTGCAGATAAGCTTCGAAAGAATATGGATGCAGCCGAATACAAGCATGTTGTGCTTGGTCTTATTTTCTTAAAATATATTTCAGATGCCTTCGAAGAACAATATCAAAAATTAGTTGCTCAAGAAAATGAAGGCGCTGACCCGGAAGACAAAAATGAATACATTGCCGAAAAAGTTTTTTATGTTCCTCCATCTGCACGTTGGAAATGGCTGCAGGGAAGAGCAAAGCTTCCTACAATTGGAAAGGATATTGATGATGCAATGGAAGCTATTGAAAGAGATAATCCAAAAAGTCTAAGAGGTGTTTTGCCAAAAGTGTACGCACAGGAAAAATTGGACAAGGCCGGTTTAGGAGGATTGATTGATTTAGTTGGCAGCGCCACATTGGGAACAAAAGAGGCCCAAAGCAAAGATGTACTGGGAAAAGTATTTGAATATTTCCTTGGTCAGTTTGCATTGGCTGAAGGAAGAAAAGGTGGCCAGTTCTATACTCCCGGCAGCGTTGTAAAATTATTAGTGGAAATGCTGGAGCCTTATGAAGGCAGGGTATTTGATCCTTGTTGTGGAAGCGGTGGCATGTTTGTTCAAAGCGAAAAGTTTATTGAATATCATCGTGATCATTACAAAAAAAATAATGGAAAAAAATTATCACTGAACCCTGCCGACCATATTTCTATTTATGGACAGGAAAGTAATCAAACTACCTGGCGGTTGTGTAAAATGAATCTTGCTATACGTGGTATTGACAGCAGCAATGTGAAATGGAATAATGAAGGAAGCTTTTTAAATGATCGGCATAAAGATTTGAAAGCAGATTACATTTTGGCAAACCCACCATTCAATGATAGTGACTGGAGCGGTGAATTGTTACGGGATGATGCAAGATGGAGTATTCTTGGAGAAAAATTAATTCCTCCTGCGGGTAATGCAAACTACGCATGGATACTGCATTTTATTTATCACATGGCGCCAACAGGTAAGGCAGGTTTTGTTCTATCCAAAGGCTCATTGACTACCCAAACAAATAATGAAGGAGAAATAAGAAAAGCATTGATAGAAAAAGATATGGTGGATTGTATTGTGAATTTGCCAACGAAACTTTTTTTGAATACACAGATACCTGCCTGCCTTTGGTTTTTAACAAGAAATAAAGACAATGGATTTTTTAGGGAAAGGAAAGGCGAGATACTTTTTATTGACGCAAGGAACCTTGGTTTTTTGGTTAATCGGAGAAACCGTGATTTAAATGAAGCGGACATAGCACAGGTCACCAACACTTATCATAGTTGGAGAAACGTAAATGGTGGTTATAAAGATGTCCAGGGGTTTTCCAAATCTGTGACTATTGAAGAAGCACGAAAATTAAATTACGTTCTTACTCCCGGCAGATATGTAGGACTGCCTGATGATGAAGACGATTTTAATTTTGCAGAACGTTTTACTTCATTAAAAGAAGAACTGGAAGTGCAACTTAAAGAGGAGAATAAATTGAACCAATTAATTCTTGAAAATCTCAAAAGAATTAAAGTATGAATTTGCCTCCAAACTATAATCAAATTATAGTAACCCTGAAAGAGAAAATCAGGAATGCAAGGCTAAAAGCTATACTTACAGTTAATTCTCAATTGCTGGATATTTACAGAGAGATTGGCAAAGTAATAGCCGAGCAGGAAAAAGCTGAAGGTTGGGGAGCCAAGACCGTAGAAAGATTATCGGTTGATTTAAAAACCGAATTTGAAGATATGAAAGGTCTCTCGCCGAGAAACCTGAGATATATGAGAGATTTCTACCTCGCATATCCCGTTCCTGATATTTTGCATCAAACTGTTGCAAAAATTAAAAACCCTGAAAAAGAACCATCTGCAATTTTGCAGCAAGCTGTTGCAAAATTACCCTGGGGGCATCATATCGTTATTCTTACCAAGGCAAAAACTTTTGAAGAAAGGTCTTTTTATATTCAAAAATGTATTGAAAACAGCTGGAGCAGAAATATCCTTTCCCTGCAAATAGAAAGTGATTTATATAAACGCACCGGCACTTCAATCAATAATTTCAGCAGCATATTGCCCGCATTGCAATCTGATCTGGCAGTTGCTACTTTTAAAAATCCTTACCTATTTGACTTTCTGGCAATGGGCGAAAAAATGCAGGAGCGGGAATTGGAAAGGGCTTTGATTGCTCATTTAAAAAAATTTATGCTTGAGCTGGGTAAAGGGTTTGCTTATGTGGGAAACCAGTACAATTTGAATGTGGAAGATGATGATTTCTTTCTCGATCTTCTTTTTTTTAATACCAATCTACATTGTTATGTAATCTTCGAATTGAAGATCGGCGAATTTGAACCGGAGTTTGCCGGTAAATTAAATTTCTATATCAATACTATTGATGCGGAGATAAAAGGCGAAGAAGATAAACCTACTATCGGTGTGCTGCTTTGTAAAACGCCTAATGAAACCGTGGTTATGGCAAAACTCCAATGCAGACTTTTAATGAATCTATTACCTTAGCAAAACAAAAACTGCTCGATAACTTTAGTCCAGCAGCTTAAATTATTTAATCCTAACCCTTTTGAAAATTAAAAGAAAAAATCCTACACTGTCAGATTAAATACTAACTATTACATGTTATTAGTTATTCTAAGCAAACTCATTATAGCTATTACAAGAGTTGCATTTAACTACCTGGCCTTTCATTGAACCCTCTATAACATTTTTAGCAATTATAGAATTACAATTACCACATACATAATTTACCCTATCTGCATTATTACCTTCTTCACCCTCATCTTCACCGCTGTATGCCTCAGTCACAACTCTTGATTTTGGAGCTGGTTCCGGTATCACTTTCAATTTAATATCTCTTGAAGCCATGTTATTTTGTTTTTTAATTAGCATTATTGAAGACCTTAAAGCTCGTTACATTGATACCCGCATCAACAATCAAAATAAAGTAAGTTGCTTAATGAAGGAAATTAATTTGTGAGGGTGCGTTAATTAAACTTAGTAGAAATGTATTCAGCCAGGTTTTCGTCGCTCATTTTATTTGAGGTGCTTTCCTGTGTAATGGTATTTTTAAATTGAGGTATTGATGCCATGTAATGCATTAACTGTTCCTGCGAAGTACCTGTGCCGGTTAAATGTACTTCCTCAGCGTTTTGCATGTAGGATAATATTTTTTTAAAAAATTTATGCTGCAATATTCTTTCATCATTATGTTCGTTTTTTTCACTGCTGTTAGGTTCAGCCCCGGAATTGTCTGCATAACCAAGTACGCTAAAATCTTCAGTATCTGTTTTTGCCCTTCCCACAACAGTTGCATGATGGGTATCCATCCATACACCAAATTGTTTTTTGTTCTTTTGTGTCATAATATTTATTTGGCAGGATAGTATCCAAAACCGTACCCCGAATTTATTCAGTCCACGCAGAATCTCCCGAAGGTGATTCCCCGGCAATAAAATCAACGACTGCATAGACATAAACATTGATCGTCAGGCGAAACAGCGAGATTAAGTCCACCCGTGATTCCTTAATACATCAGCCTGTCATATTCATCATACTTCGCTTTTTTATCGGTTAAAAGCAATAATGCAGTGGCGGTAAGCACAGCGAAGAAAAAGAATAATGGTCTGAGATTTTTTTGGTTTGAGGTCATACAGTAATATTTTTATGCGGTAATTGATTATCTTCTGTAATTGCTACTTTGATTTATATAAAATTGTGCCAGCATTGTGGTAGAAAGAATAATTAAGAATTAAAAATGAATAATTGAGAATTGATGCTATGATTCGCCTTGCTTTGTGCCAGGTGAAAAGAAAAAAGAATTTATCGGAAACTGATCTTTCTTATCTTATTTCCGGTGGCTGTAGTAAAATTATATGTGGATACATAAAGATTACCATCTTTATCGATTGCCATCCCGGTAGGCCCATCAAAAGAAGCATTTAAACCGATCCCATCCGCATCAGCCGCGTTTCCATTTCCTGCTATCACTGTAATATTCCCGGATGGATCGATCTTCCTGATAAGATTATTAAAATGATCCGCTTCATAAAAATTACCCAGGGTATCCACCGCTATCTCCCATCCATGTAACGAGTCCGGGGGGTTGATCAATTGAACCCAGCTTCCTGTATTGGCCACTTTGTAGATCCCTAACCCGGCTACAAACATGTTGTAATCTTTATCAAAAACAATATTCCGGGGTGTAACTAACCCGGTGGAAAAAACTTTTCTATTCTGCCCGGTTGTATCCACCTGGATAATTTCGCCAGTTTTGTTATTGGTAAGGTATAATTTTTTATCAGGGCCTACGCCTACACCTGCGAGGGGCATCGAATCTGTAAAAATCACTGTCATATCCGCGTCTGAACCGATCTTCAATAAATGTTCATTGAAATCAGTAACATATAAGCTTCCTGAAATTGTATCAATGGTAATATTATATGGCGAATAAAAAAGTGAATCCTTTATCAAGACCGGGATGTTAATGCTTGAAACAATATTTGTGCTGGTGTCTATTTTTCGTATCAACCTGCCATAGCTATCTGCAATATACAGGTCACCATTTTTATCAACAGTAATTCCCCAGGGGCAATTAAAACTGGCGCCCGGACCCGGGCCATCCGCACTGCCAACAGCTCCCGAACCGGCAATAGTCGTGACTATGGCTTCATACTCATAAGTAAATTCCGGTCCATTGTATTTTTTATTGCCCGCAATAAGGACCACTTCGCCCGAGCCGGCTTTTGGTGGCACCAATACCTTTATACTATCATCGGTTGATAAAGTGACCGGGGCAATTTTATTATTAATGGAGACCGCGATATTTCCCTGGAACTTCAAAAGATGTTTACCATATACCGTAACCACAGCACCTCCCTTTGCAGCATTAGGCAAAATAGAAGTAATGACCGGTTGATCCTCTTGTTTTGGAGAAGATTTAGTGCAACTATTACTAAGGCAAATGAAATATGCTGAAATGAAATAAAAAAGAAAGCCGTTTAAAAAATTTTTCATAATAAGATTAATAAAGATTTATTTCGGCCTAAAATACATCTTTACCGGATAACAGTCAATATCCGATAAGATTCACTTTTCTTTTCATCATTTACATTTTTGCCGTCCGCTTCGCAATGACGTATAGCCCGGTGCAGATCTTCCATGAAAGTCTCCCGAAGGGGTAACTATATACGTGTTGGGAAGAAGGTTTAAAAAAATTAATAGCTTTCCTCGCTATAAGCAGGGATTCCAAAACGTTTTGAAATTTCGTCAAATGCATTTTCCAATCGTTGCTTTATAGTATGTGATT
>Ga0207159_1087_pt1 | contig 22608 bp, 28 predicted proteins | sample Alteio_BWMinHeat_23_FD_153511 | JGI IMG/M metagenome (GOLD analysis project Ga0207159, IMG submission 153511) | Enriched cells from forest soil in Barre Woods Harvard Forest LTER site, Petersham, Massachusetts, United States -... | ecosystem: Environmental > Terrestrial > Soil > Temperate forest >... | reverse complement strand
TGATCAAAAAAGGGACACTCGGTTTCGGTGTTATAAAATGCAAGGATGTATATGCCGCCTATGAAGAATTGAGATCAAAAGGGGTCGGGTTTAAAAAAGAACCCCGGCAAACACCCTTTGGAATTGAAGCCGTGTTGTGTGATGATTCAGGTAATTGGTTCTCATTGCAGCAAATAATTCCCGGCAACTCCTCTGTTATATATTTCTTTCAAATTTGACAGTGCTTTTTCTTTTTCAGCTTCGAAACTGTATGATTCGCTTATTTTAAAATCTTTTGGTGTCGGAGATCCTTTGCCAAATGGTCATTAGTACAAGCCTCTTAGTTTTTTGTTACTTTAATAATTCTGTACAAGGTATCATTATAATAAAGAGTGCCCTCTATAGTATTTTGTTCTCTTTTGAATTTCCAAATTGCATTTGGTTGCGATATAGAAGTAATTTGCTTCGTTTTCGGATCATACTGAAATTGAAATTTTCCCATGTCAACTTCCTGGCCGTCCACAATTTTATTTGCTTTAATTTCAAGTACACCGTCTTTGTTTGTTTTAGAAATATAGTACACCACGGTCTCGTTATGACAAGAAGAATTTTTTACCTGGCAGATGGATGAACCTTTCCAAACTCCATAAAATAGACTATCGGCAGCCGGATTATCTTTGGTTGCCTGGGCATTGGATTTAAGTGCTAACGCTGAAAGTAACATTAATAGAAAATTAGTCCATGAAAATTTTAGGTTCATAATTAAATAATTTGCGGGATATGTCCCGTTGCTAAGGTAGAAGATTCTTGTACGTTCTATTCTATATCACATGGGGTGTGGATTGGACAGGAAAAGATCCGGATTCAAGACCATTATTTACAACAGCAGAAGTTGGCAATGAGTTTGTGAAAACAATGAAGCTGCAATTACTGGAAGGAAGAGATTATTCAAAAGATTTTGCTGCGGATTCTGCTAATTACCTGATCAATGAAGCGACTCTTAAAAAGATCGGATATAAAAATCCGATTGGAAAGCCTCTTAGTTTGTGGGGAACAAAAGGACAGATCATTGGTGTTGTAAAGGATTTTCATTTTAGTTCTTTGCTGAACCAATCAGTCCTTTGATAATTAAATTGGGTGAACATGACGATTGGGGCTCGGCACTGGTGCGAACAGAGCCAGGCAAAACAAAACAGGCACTTGAAGATTTAGAAACAATCTGTAAAAAACTCAACCCGCAATTTACATTTGAATACCAATTCGCAGATGAAGATTATCAAAATTTATATAAGAGCGAGCAGGTGATCAATAAACTCGCAGATTATTTTTTCTTTTCTCGCCATTTTCATTTCCTGTTTGGGTTTATTAGGCCTTGCAATTTTTACAGCAGAACAGCGTATAAAAGAAATCGGCATTCGCAAAGTGGTCGGCGCCTCTGTAAGCAGCATTATAGCCATGTTGTCGAAAGATATTTTAAAACTTGTTATCATTTCTTCTGTTATCTCATTTCCTGTCGCATGGTTTGCAATGAATAAATGGTTACAAAATTATGCGTACAGGATAAATATGAGTTGGTGGATGTTCGTAATCGCAGGATCAATTGCTGTAGGTATTGCATTATTTACAGTAAGCTTCCAGGCAATTAAGGCTGCTATTGCAAATCCTGTAAAAAGTCTGAGAACGGAATAATTTATTATCGTCGTTATTGATTGCTGCGCACCGGGCCGGCAGATATACCAACAACATGCTTTTACTTTCTTTTCCTTGCATAATAGCTCCTCACAAGGCCATTGGAATGTATCTCAGTTGTTATATGTTTGAGCGGAAGATCGTTGCTAAGATAACCGAACAATGGAATGCCACTTCCTATAAGCACCGGGGCCTTTGAAATGATCAGCTCATCTACGAGATCTTCCTTTAAAAACTCTTGTATCACTTTTCCGCCGTCAATATAGATACTCGAAAAGCCTTTGCCTGAAAGATAATGTAACAACTCCCGGGGCTTCATTGAAAGAATGGTTACTTTCCCTTTTGCCTTATCCGGAACCTGCTTAATGCTGGAGCTTAACACAAATACTTCTTTTTCATAAGGCCAGGAAGGAAAAGAAAGTACTTTTTCAAAACTGCCTCTTCCAATTACGATTGCGTCAATCCTTTTTAAGAATTCTTTGTAGGAATGGATAGCCTCATCGTTTGCGAATTGAACCAGCCAATCGATGTCTCCGTCTTTTCTTGCGATAAAACCATCGAGGCTTGTTCCTATGTAAACCATTATTTTCATTACGTGAGTTTAGTATTCATCAACAAATCCCGGGGTCTTTTTAGCCGGCGTTTTTTGGAATACTCAGCGATTCTTTTACAATATAAAACTATGCAGCAATAGTTATATTTTTTTATTCCAGCGCTGGTTTTGTTTCAGCTTTTGCAAAACTCGTCCCGGCAAAAAATTATTCATTGTACCCACGCGTTCTCCACGCTTTATCCAGGTCATACCCGGGACATGCCCGACTCAAGCCCACATGGGTGTGGGCTTGTCTTGGGCAAGCGGTGGGCACCATGTGGGCAATACAGGGACTTCATATGGGTGTGTTGTACTAAACTATCTGGCCCAAAAATAACTTTACACCTGGTACACCATATGAACAGATTATTTTTCCGTTACACATACTTTGGTTACTGGTATGCTAAGCAAGGCCGGGCGACATACCAACAACGGCGTAATTGCAAAAAAAATTTCTACGTATATTTCATATACAGATCAGGTATATCTTCGCTTGTTCGCTGTGATCAACTGGTCTATGTTTGCATCAGAAGTTGATTGATATTTCAATCAAACAATCCAATATCATCCTGAAAGATCCAAGCCAATTCCTTTTAAAAACCAATAGGCTAAATGCCTGAAAATCCAGTATCGGTCAACTTCTTCTTTTACTTAAATTATTTATAACTGATAGACCCTGCTTTTTAAAGCGGGGTTTTATTTTTGGATGATTCAGATGTCAGGATGTTTTCTTCACTCATCACATACTTAAACATGCGTGGAAACACAGCAACGGGACTTTTTATTTTAAGAACACTATGTCACGCGAAAAATTTTAAACTTTTCCGACGGCTATTGTTTCGGAGATTCAGTCCATTTTCTACCATCAAGTGCATGAGCCCGGCCGTCGCAAAGATCGTCGATCAAGGTAAGTGTAAAACTATTGCCGGTAAGATTGATCCTGTACTTTCCTTTGATATCAGGACAGCCTTTTTCTTCGGTCCCATAATCCAGTACAGTGAGAGTGTCGCCAGTGATCTTGCAATGGTTGCGAACGACAACTTCTCCCTTACTATTTGTTACGAAACTGGAATCTGAATGAATATGAAATGTAGCGGTATCATTAATCGGATCACCGATATAAGCTTTCCAATTCCTGTTGTTAATGGACTGAGCATGAAGATGGGACACTGATGATATGAAACAAAATAAACTAGCGAACAAGATGATCTTTTTCATAAAGAATTTTTTAAGGTAATAAAAGAGGTTTGAAAATGAAATGCAGATTGAGAACATCTCCGGTTAAGATCGGATAACGATAAAGTTTCATGAGAAGTATGACGCCGTAATTTTGAAAGAGGTTACATGTAGCATGTGGCCGCCAGCGTAAGCACCTGTTGACATATTAACAACGGCGTAGATATTGTTGATAGAAGACTCAGGACAACATCATCGAAGTTTTTTTATTTTAAGAAACACTGAGAACAGCAGGAGATTTCTTTCACATTTATCAAAAAAATATTTCATTGCAAAAGCAAAAGATCATTATATTTGTAGTGTACTACTTAACTAATACACTATGATAGAGATCCGGGACTTATCTTTTGGGTATAAAAGAAAAAAGCTGCTATTTCGGAATTTAAATCTTGCACTTGAAACCGGGAGCATTTATGGCCTGCTTGGTAAGAATGGTGCCGGTAAATCAACCCTGCTTAAAAATTTTATTGGTTTATTGTTCCCGAACAGCGGAACGATCTCTGTGAATGGTTATACACCAAAAAAAAGATGGCCTTCTTTTTTGGAAACTATTTATTTTATTCCCGAGGAAGTGTATGTGCCGGCTTTAACTATTGAAGGTTATGTAAATTTATTTGCACCTTTTTATCCTTTATTTAGTGAAGCACAATTTCACAGTTACCTGGAGCAGCTGGATGTAAAAGATAAAGGAAAGCTGAATGCACTTTCTTTTGGCCAGCAAAAAAAATTCATTATTGCATTTGCCCTTGCATGCAATACCAAAGTGCTGCTCCTCGATGAACCTACCAACGGACTCGATATTCCTTCAAAAATGAAATTTCGAAAATTAATTGCCTCCGTGTTTACCGGCGACAAGATCATTTTTATTTCTACACACCAGATACGTGACCTGGACAATTTGATTGACCGGGTGGTGATCGTAGATAATGGTGAATTGCTTTTAAATGCTTCTTTACAGGAAATAGGAGATAGGCTTTCGTTTAAAACCGTATCTGAACTTCCCGCAACCGGCAAAATACTTTATGCTGAAGATTCATTAAAAGGAAAGGCCATCGTGGTAGAAAATACAACAAATGAAGATTCCAAAATAAACCTTGAGCATTTGTTTAATGCAATTACTGAAAACCCTGCAGAGGCAAAAGCAATTTTTAATATTTAATAAAGAAGTATGAATAATACATTCAATGCAAAAAGATTCGGATGGCTTATTAAAAAAACATTGCTGGAGCGGCCGGTACAAATGTTTGGGTTTACCGGGTTATTGCTTTTGCTTGTGTTGATCTTTTACACCGTCACGAAATCATTGGCGGGGATCCATGCGGCACAGAACCTGACTTTTATCTGGGGGCTTCCGGGAGGCAGTTTCTTTTTAGCCTCATTTGTGTTCGGGTATTTCTCTTCCAATGCAAGCGGTTCATCTTTTCTTACTTTGCCGGCAGCTCATTTTGAAAAATGGCTTTGTGGCGTTTTAATTGCGGGGATTTTATACCCGGTAATCTTTTTGATCTTTTATCGAATCATCGACAGCAGCTTTGTGACACTTTATCATCACAGCCTCGATCCGGCTTCCCCATTCTATAAACAGCAATACGAATCGGTGTACCTCTTCGATTTCAACGGTATCCTTGCCTGGAAGGTTTATCCCATGTTCTTTTTTTTAACGGGGTCCATGCTCGTCGGTGCGTTGTATTTTAATAAAACAGCTTTTATAAAAACAGCGATCGTTTTATGTGTTCTTCTTCTTTTTGTTTTTGGATTGAACTGGCTGATGGCGGCCACGATCTTTGGGCATATCAATGATGCGGCTCCTTTCAATCACGTGACGCTGCCGGTCGGCAAAGAAGAAGGATCACTAGAATTGCCTTCAGGAACTGTAAACTTTTTTAATTATAGCATTTGGTATTTTTTCCCGGCTATATTATGGTTGCTTTCATATACACGCCTGCGTGAAAAAGAATTTTAATTTATATGAATGGAGTTTAAAGAGAATCCGGCAATTTATATACAGATAGCGGAATACGTCTGTGAACAGATTTTATTGAAGAAATGGAAGCTGGGGGATAAGATCATCAGCATAAGAGACTTTGCCGTAAAGATGGAAGTAAACCCTAACACGGTGCAGAGAGCTTATGATTTTTTACAGCAACGGGATATTATTACGAACAGGAGGGGCATCGGTTATTTCATTGAAGATGATGCGATGGATCGAATACTCAATTTCCGGAGGGAACAATTTATAGAAAATGAATTGCCTGTTTTTATGCGAAACATTTTTCTCCTGAAAATGGATTTTAAAGAAATAAAGACATTGTTTGATCAATTTGTAAAGGACAATTTTAAAAATAAGCTATGAAGTTTACCTCATCGGTTTTGCTGGCATTACTGATCATACTGATCGGCGAATTACTATCATCAAATATTATTTTGAAAAAAGAATATGAGAAGGTGGATAAAACAGACCTGTACTGGACGTATGAAAGTGTTTTGCGGCAACCGTTTAAATATCTTAAGATAAGAGGTGGAAACGATACCCGGATCGCCTTTGAGCAAAGCCCGAATTCTTCCGTAAGGATACAGGGAGAATGGAAAAAATATCATAAGGGTGAGATAAAGGCGAAGTTAGAAAATGATACACTTTACCTGGACTTTGATTATATGCCCGCAAATCCATTTGAAAAATTCTGGTTGCGAACTATAACAGCCGTGCGAATTTTTTCACCGGAACTGTTATCGGTTGATGGGTATAATACTAATGTGGAACTGGATAAGCTAAATCAAAAGAGCATGAAAGTGAATATAAGGGGTAAATCAAGATTTGAAGTGGAAAGCATGATACCCGTACTGGATTCACTTACTATTTCTCAAAAGGATTCTTCAGAAGTTATTTTTGAAATGTCACCCGAATATCAAACCGCGGTTGTTACAGATCCGAACCGGATTGGAGTAAGCATGGCTTCAGTCCAGCAAATAAATAGCCATGAGGCAATGGCCATCAATTCGGTAAATGCAAAACTGGAGGGTTATACCTTGCTGGATCTCGGGCATGCACAGATACAAAATTTGCAATTGCAGATCGCCGACAGTTCCGCGATCATTCTCTCCGGGGGTGCTTTAAAAAAAGTTAAGTAGTAAACATTAAGAATACAGCAATTGTAGGCGATACCGTGATGCGTGTCTGCAGGTCATTTGTTTTTAAACCACCAAGGCACTAAGGACAAAGGGGCACAGAGAAATACTCTGTGCTTCTCCATGTTTTCCGTGGCTCAGCGGTGGATTCCTATCAACTTCAAACTGAAAAAAGCTTCGAAATTTTTTTTAGAGATCAGGCATTCCGTTTTAAATTATTTTCTTTCCCTGTTGTAGTCAATTGACCATTTACCCGCTCCAAATACAACAAGAATGAAACATCCTGCAAGCACTGCGAGTGGAAAATTCCACCCCGGAGATGTCGGCATTACGAATCCTATTCCATAGATAAACTGTGATACGTAGATCGCTCCGAGCAGGATAATGATCAAGCCAATTGATGCCCATCTTGTCAAAAATCCAAGCAGGATAACTGTAGCACCCAGTGGTTCAACAATCGAAAGCAATCTTGTGGAGAATAACATGAATGACGAAATGCCCTGAGGTGCATGGGACCAAAAAGGAAATTTAAAATAAGCTGCAACATAGAATATTGCAGCGGTAATTATTCGCAAGATCAAAAGGCCGGCATTTTGATAGTTGGTATACGTTTGCATTGGATGTTTATTTCAATTGTAAGAGCAGAAAGCTGGCAGGAGTATTTTCGTCAGAAGTTATAGCAAATGGTTTGCCCGGCTCTATCCAAAGATAATGCCCGCTTTTCATGATCCGGTGCTGAATATGATCATCCACTTTATATTCAACAATTGCATCCCCTGTACTTACCAACAAGTAGCCTGTTGCAGTTACGGGCAATTCTATAGTTTTACCTGTTTGCATTTGTACTTGGTACCCATTTACAAGTGGTTCATCAAAGGATAACCGTAAAAAAGGATTTTGTAAAACAGCTTGATCGCTATGAGGCTTGCCGGCAATCAGTTCGATATCTATCGGGTGAAACCAGGTGCTGTCTTCATTCCATACGCGGTGAATGCGTGGTGTAACCAGGCTATCGTACCAGTATGACCCGGCCACTGAAACATCGTTTGTTGGTTGCCTGCCCATCAATTGTGACCCGGTAGCCGTTTTAGTAAGCATGATGAATACAGATGGAGTGTTGTGAATGTGAAATTGCGTGGTATCATGAGGAGGAAGGAACACATCAAGGATCCTGATATAATCATTCTCAAAAACATTATGATGTCTTGGTTCATTTCTTACAGCCGGTTGTGCTTTTATCAATAAAGATGTAAAACTAATTGCAATGATGAGATATAGTTTCTGCATGCGCTAAAGATACATTCTTTAGCGTGCAAAACAGGAGTCGATAATAATAACTCGGTTGATTGGACAAACCCTTTTTTATAATCATCAACCAAACGGTTCATAAAGGGACTTAATTGTTTTTGCTGCGGTGTGAAGTTTGATGAAAAATTATTTCTGCAGTTAGAAAAAGTTTTTGTCAAAAACATGACAGACCAGGCTAAGAAGAAACTCCCAAACTCAAAGACTTTCTATTCGCCGGATCCATAGAGAAAAAAGGTTGCCTCCGTTTTTCATTTTTTTGTAATATTTTTTTTAACATAAAAAAGCTGTATTTGGCTTTTTTGTTGCATGCTTCTTACCGGAATCTCATTGTTAACTTTTTAATGATTGTCTAATGAAAACTAAATTTGTTTTTAACAGCATTCTGCTAATAATCAGTACGGCAATAATTATCACGGCTTGTTATAAAAGCAAGAGTAGTTATAATAATAATGCAAACAGTTATAAAATCTCCATGAAAAATTCTGTTTTTTCACCTGCAAGTTTAACTGTAGTTGCCGGTTCTACTGTAACATGGATGAATGACGATAACATGAAACATACTGTTACAGCAACTGATGGAAGTTTTAACAGCGGGGACATAGCAGTTGGGTCTTCTTACAGTAAAACATTTTCTACTGCAGGTACTATTAATTATTCAGACTCACACAATTCCAGTATGACGGGAGTATTAATTATAAGTGGCTATTGATCATTGATTGATCTGAGATTAAAAACGATTCCCGGGAAAGTTTATTTAAAATAGAATTCCCGGGAATTTTTTTTCTAATTATTTTTTTGAATGCCCACATTGTCCGTTGTGTTCAATAAATAATAAACTTCGAACTATTTCATATTCGTGAATTCAACAATTCAATTATTTGCTCCATTGCAGTGCATTTACATTTTGACCCACCAATGTGCCTTCCTGTTGCCCGACGTCATTATCCTCCTGCGTATGAATTCAACCCAGAATGCGGCTATAACCACATTCCCTTGCCGCATCCCAAAAACTCGTGAAAGACCGGGCAGGATAGGTAGAGATGTAAAAATAATTTTTTTCTTTGGTTATCTATAACCCTGCTTTGTGGTATTTGACGAAGGTGATCAACAAAGGCTGATGTCTTAGACTAGTTTTTTACTCTAAAATTTTTTTATTAATTGTTATATTTATTGGTTAGATTGAGCAGGTATTCCTGCGTTAACTCCACCTTATCTCCCCATTCATTCATTCTTTAAAATTTTAGTATGAAAAAAATTTCGAAGTTCAGCCTTGCTGCATTTATTATTTCCGTTTTTTTTATGTCCTGTAATAACTCGGAAAACAAAACAGGGACGACCAACACAGATACTACAGGAAATAAGTCAACCATGACGGACAGCACAACACAAAACCAGGATATGGACGCAGCTAAAGTTGCTCCTGGCCTGTACACAGTTGTAAAAGATTCCATGGGTATAAGAGTGCTGAATATTTTGTACAAACCAGGAGATTCATCTGCTATGCATTCTCACCCGGACGTTGTATTGTATGTAATTGACGGAGGCAAAGGAGAATTTACGGGAAAGGACGGCTCAAAACATGTCATTGATCTGAAACCCGGCATGACGATGATTAGGGGAGCAGAGACACATAGTGTAAAAAATGTAGGTACTACTACAATGAAAGCAATTTTAGTTGAAGTGAACAGGCCTAACACCGCCGCTGCTACCCCGGATCCAAAAATGGATGCGGCAAAAGTTGCTCCAACTCTTTATAAAGTAATGGCGGATTCAATGAACATCCGGGTTTTGATGGCTACCTATAAACCTGGTGCATCATCACCCATGCATACTCATCCGGATAATGTGATCTATGTAGTAGAAGGAACCAAAGCGGAATTCACCGCAAAAGACGGAACGAAACACACGATGGACATGGATAAAGGAATGACTGCGATAATGCCGGGCGGAACGCATAGTGTCAAGAATGTTGGGAATAAAACCACAAAAGTTCTGGTGATCGAAATAAACAGGCCTGAAAAATAATCCTTAAAATTATCATCCAATCAGCTTCCATTATGGAGGCTGATTTTTTTTGCACATCGTCTTTCCCTGGTTTAAAGAAATGAAAGCTGTAATTGTGATGGTTGATTCATTGTTTTTCCGGCAGGTGATGAGTCGATATAGAAAATGGGTGTTTCTGAGTAGCGGGAAGCTACAACAATCTTTACATTACCTGCCTGCTTATTAAACATTCTTTCAACCAGCTCAGGCCGGTTATTATTTTTTGACAAGTGTGATAAAATTAAATGGCTTAACTGTTTTCCCTTGTGTTCGAGAAATAAATTCAAAGCCTGTGAATTGGATAAATGTCCCTGGTCGCTGCTGATGCGGTTTTTGAGAAACTTCGGATATCTTCCATTCATCAGCATATCCTCACAATAATTTGCTTCGAGAAAGGCAGCATGACATTTTTTAAAATAACTGATCACTTGTTTGCAGGGCAAACCAATATCAGTGAAGATGCCGATATTTATTTTGTTGCACGATACCATAAAGCTGTGGGGATCGCTGGCATCATGAAACTTTACGAAAGGAATGACCGATAACGAGCCAATCGAAACAGGCTGCTTTGCTGTGAAAGAGCGAACAAATTTTTGTTGAACAGGCAACCCGCTGGAACGAAGTGTACTGCTGGTGATATAAACCGGCAGCTGATATTTTTTCGAAAGACCGCAAACGCCTGTGATATGGTCGGAGTGTTCGTGAGAAACAAAGATGGCTCTCACCATCTTCATCGTAAGGCCAAGCTTTTTCATTCTTCTTTCTGTCTCCCTGCATGAAATGCCGGCATCTATCAATACAGCTTCTGTATGATTGCCGATATAATAGCAATTACCATTGCTGCCGGAATTAAGCGATGTGATGAAGAGTGACATTGAGCGTCGAAGATAATTTATCGGCAGAATTAATTTATAAGAAAAGCTGATGTTTGGCAGAATAATTAATTTTGGAATGATCAAAAAATTTAAGGCAACTATATAGGAAATGGGCGAAACTTAATCTCCTTTCTCCTCTTTTGCTTTTTCTTGTAAGCTCACCCATTTATTATCATGTGTAATATCAGCCATTTCTTCTCGTAATGATCGAGCATCATATAACAACACAACTATAATGACGAACGCAATAAAAGTTACTAATCCCTTATATGAGGGACTTAAAGAAGAAAATTTGTCGAGCACCAATGCAGAAAAAACTAATGATAAAATGCAGTTTAAATCAAAAACGTAATAATTAAAATATCTCTTATACAACCTCGCTACCTTTTGTTCGGTAGCGATATAGAAAAAATTCCAATTCATTTCTCTAAACCATTTTTTAAGCCATTTCTTTTCAAAAAGAATATTTTCAAAAATGCCATTTCTTATTGCGTCGAATACAATCCCTACTATTAATGATAATATAATTGTCAAAAATAAAATCCCATAGTTAAGTTCTTTGATTGCCTTTATTAAACATGGCAAATTTGATATATGGTCATTGGCAATAAAGAAAGAAAAGATGAAAATAAATCCGGGCAAAAAATATCCTATTATGTGGAAAGTCGTTAATGGGATTTTTTCCATTGAATTTAAGGTTTAGGTTGTTCACTAAAGGTATTATAATCTACCGTTAATTCTTCCCCTTCCTTTATATCAAATTTCGCATAAAAGTTATAGGATTCATCAATTACCACATTCGGTGTATCTGAACAATTTAAATACCACGCTGCTGTCAATTGATTGAAGTTTTCTGGACAACCATATAACTTTCCATTATCTTTTATGATGCAAAAATCGTCATATAGCTTTTTTAGTTTGTCTGGAAGGTTAATTAACTTATCAGATTCAATCCAAACCAACTCACTATTATCAAACTCAAATAAAAGAGTATTTTTAGGAATATCTCTAATTGCAATAACTCCTATTCCATGAATCTTTGATATTCCCAGTCTGGTATATACTTTTTCATGTGGTAACATAAGATAGTTATTTCAAAGCATGGTTTAATAAAATAATTAATTACGTATGCCCCATCTATCTCTAACATTAGGTTCCAATGATTCAAAAATTCTTTTATCAGAACTGCAAATATATCTTGCCCTATCATCTGTAAGGTTATTTAAACTTGCAATTACTTTTAAATCGTAAACTAAATGTTTGCCGCTCGATGTTTTTGGCTGTTTTTTTAACCAGATATAAATTTTCCTTTGATCAATTTTTTTATTCAACCAATCTGTAAGCAATTTAATAGTCCAAATAATTAATCCAGCGGAGGCACCACCTGTTGCGCCAATTATTATCCCAGACCAAATTCCATCTGTTGCAGAGTGTATTGTTATTCCTAATAAGTTTACTACCATATAGAACGTTTTTGATGTCTTTATCGCTTATTTAGTCAATTGATCGTACTTCAATCTGGCTGTGTTTGCGTTCTTAATCGTATTTCTAAATCTTTCATCCGTTGCAGCTTTACGAGTATTGTAGCGATAGGCAAATTCTGTTGAATAACGATGCAGGTGCTTCGGGCTTACTGAATGATAAATGCCTATGATTCCTCTTTTAAATAAACTCCAAAAGTTTTCTATTCCATTATTTGAGAATGCTCCGTTTGCGTATTGTCCTTCATTGTGATTAACTACAACATGAAAATAATTTTCGCTTAATGGTTTGTAAGAGCGCCATTCGTCTGTTACCATAATACTGCCTTTTTCTACCCATTTTTCGACTATCGGAATAATTGTATTAGATTCTACATTTGGAATTACTTGCGTTTTTACATGACCGCATAGACCTCTTGCACCGAATACGGGTGTTTTATCTGCACTTGAACGACCTTGCGAATGAGGGACTTTTTTGTCAGCATGACGGTTTTTGTTTTTTCCACCTACAAGCGTTTCATCCAGTTGAACTACATCTCTAAGCAATTCCGGTGCGGATTCTTTATACATTGCACGAACCCTGTGTAATAAAAACCAAGCTGTCTTCTGTGTGACCTCTAAATCTGTTGCAAGTTGTAAAGAAGAAATTCCTTTTTTATGTGTAGTGATTAAATAAATTGCTGCATACCATGTACGCAAAGGAACTTTTGTTGATTCAAATATTGTTCCCTTCGTTACTGAAAACTTTTTAGTGCATGCCTTATCAGCGCAACGATATTCAGGAATATCTTTTTTAGATGGCTTTGTACTCCGGCTCTTAGTTGTATAAACTTTTGTTGATCCGCAAAAAGGACATACTGGCTTTCCTTCATCCCAAATTTGCTTTGCAAGAAATTCGTGACAGGTTTTTTCTTCTTTGAAGTAGTCGTTTAATTCTAATAAGTTTCTGAAATTCTCTTTCATTTTATGGCGATTATTGTACCCTAAATATACAAAGTCTCGCCCAATTAATAACTAATTTTAGCCTTAAAAATTGTAAATTTTAACTTTTTTAAGCCTCCCGAAATTCATTTTAAAGCCGTTTTTCGTAGTTTTACTTCCAGTTATTTGATTTGTGTCCCTGATTAACGGTCAGGGATTTCTAAAATGCCGGTTTGGGTACTAATTCCCTCCTTAAAGAAAACGTTCCCCTTGACGGCATCATAACGGTAGGGTCATTTAATGACCGCCGTGATTTTTAGATCAGTGTTAAGTGGCGTGTACGTGCTGTTAATGCGGCCAGTCGCTTACCACCCGACTGAACGGTCGGATATATAATTGTCCGATGCCTAACACCAATCAGCAAGAAATTTGAACCCCATTCTCTCAACGGTCTGGGGTTTTTGATTTCCTGCAATTACAAAATTAAATCGACCTATTGGGATGAATGATTGCAATTGAGAAAACTCGTAAAATCCTCGTAAAAATCTATTTGCCTGAAAGCACTTGCGCTATTATAGGATCAATCTCTTTCCGTATGTGGTCATAGTTTTGAGGGTTTCTTTCAGTAATATTATGAATCGTGTCAGCTATGTAATTTTTCTTAACGAGTTTGCCAGAATCCTCGTAAAAGTATTTCGAAGCAACTTTATAATGACCCTTGCCTTTATCGGCTTTAAATAGTGGCTTTTCCTGATCTCTTAATCTGAAAAGTAAATAACATAGATATTCAGGTTCTCTTTTCCACTGGGTAGGCTTTGCCTCCAAAAACACTTTGGTAAAATCGGCCTGTAGTTTTGTAAATTTTGCCTTCCATAATCTTTTTGATAGTTTTTTCAATACTGAAAGTTCCCCTTCCCATTCAAGTTTTTGAACTTGCTTAGTCTTCCTTTTTATTGGATTTTTTTTCGCCTCTACAACCCATTTCATTATCCTCTCATGTCGATCACTGTTATCAAAATCAAACCACCATTTCATGTAATCATAAACCCCATGCTCAACTAAGGATTCAAAATTATTTTCTGGATAAATTTCTCTTTGATGATTTAGAAACAATTCTATTTTAAAGGGATCATAAAATGATAATGAGATTGCTAAAAATGATTCGTATAAATTATCATTAGGCTCTATAATTACAGTGTTATTTTCATCTAACTTATTAGAGCGATAATAATTCTCAAAAAAACCTTTCAAAAAATCTTTTGTGGGTTGAACTATGATCTTTTCTAAGTCATCAAAAGAATTTCGATCTAATACGCTATTTGCCCTTTCATAAATTTCCTGTAAATGCAGTTCATAAGCAAATACAACGAATGGTTCGCCAGGTTCACCAATTCTCATTATAGCAATAGGTTTTTATTGCCATAACCTTTGTATATTCGTTATAGCAATTTCCAATAAATACTTTTCAGCCCGTTGTTATCAGCAACGGGCTTTTGTTTTCCTATCCAAATATATATATTGTATTAAACCAGTTCTGAGAATTAACTAAATGCCTCTTGGGGAGTTATTTCTTTCCACGACAACTGTCCTGAATTGCTTATAAGACAATAGAGAGTTAACATCTTACCTTTTTGCCAATCCGACAATATTATTCGTTTTGCATGATAATATTTTCCAACTATTGATAATCTTAAATTATCATCAGATGTGGGCATACAAGCAGTTCCACCTTTTACTTGAAACAAAATCAATTCAAAACAATCTCCGCATTTTAATGTGTGCTTCGCATATTTTGAATCATTCGCATCATGATTTTTTCTGATTGCTATGAAATCAACAATCCCTGTTGATTCTCCCCCGTCTACTCCTTCAAAAGATACTAATTGCCATTTTTTCCCCTCATTTGTATAGCTTATAAGCCATTTGGTCATAATTTTTGCCCATTGCCCAGTTCTTTTAGCCCTTTGCCCCGGACTCAATATGATATTTTCCATATCCTAATTTATTCATTTTTTCGATCTTTTATGATTTAATGTAAATTTGATCTATGGCTAAGTCCTCTGATAAAAAAAAGAAAAGACCTGATAAATACGAACAGAAACTTGCGGTACAGGGTAAGTTCAAAGACGTTTTTAAGGTCGTGAAAAAGAATAAGGAAGATAAGAGAAAAATAAATCCTGATGCATAAAGCCGATTCATTATTAACAGAATTGAGGACTAAATCATTTCTTATCATTGAAAAATATGTATCCGCTTTCCAAAAACTTAATAAAGAAAATCCCGAAAACCCCCTTTCTAATTATTTAGAGGCAGTAATGAAAGAATTTCCTAAAGAACAGGCTGCAACAGCTATGGATATAGTGCATAAATCTATTATCGAGGGCGTGGATAATCAAAGAAATTTAATAATTGGGATACAACAAATAGGCAGAGAAACAGCTATTGAAATACAGCAACGAGTATTACAAATTTTATCTAAATAACCTTTCGCCCATTTCCTATATAGTTGCCAAATTTAATTCTAAATCCATTATATGGCCACAAAAAAAGAAAGTAAGGTTCATCCAGATAAATTAGCCGTTTATGAAAAGATCATTGCCAGCAATCCTGCAGTCGAAAGAAAAGGCGATACCATTCCTTACACCGCTTTAAACGGGAATATGTTTTCCCTGTTAGGCAAAGATGGCTCCCTGAGATTCAGGCTTTCAAGGGAAGACAGGGAAAGTTTTCTAAAAAAATACCCGTCAGCTATCCTGGTGCAATATGGGGCAGTCATGAAAGAATATGTGAAGATCCCGGATGCTTTACTTACTAATACCAAAGAATTAAAAAAATATTTTGACTTAAGTTATGAATATGTAAAATCTCTGAAACCAAAATCGACCACAAAAACCAAAACAGTAAAAAAGAAAAAATAAAACTTTCCTCAAATTGGTCGTCACAAAATGAAAATTTTCCTCTTTCAAAACAGGAAGTTATTTAGTTGAACAAAATCCCTACGACAAATGTTATTTTAAAAACTACGCACAATGGAAACAACTACAACCCGGCAGGAATTATTTATCAAAATGGTGATCGATGAATGGAATAAACAAAATAATAATTTCAATAAACTTCTTTCTTCCCTGGCAGACGGGCAATTATCAAAAGAAATAGCGCCCGGCAAAAACACCGGTATTTATTTGGTGGGTCATCTCGTTGCTATAAGCGATGCCATGTTGCCGTTGCTGGGTTTTGGTGAAAAATTGTTCCCGCAGTTAGAAAACGTTTTTATCAAAAATCCGGATAAATCGGGCCTGGAAAAGCCATCTGTGGCTGAATTGAAAGAATATTTGCAGGCAGTGAATACAAAACTCAGTGACCATATTCAATCCACTGCGCCGGGCGAATGGTTCAAAAGACATATGGCTGTAACAGAAGAGGATTTTGCAAAAGAACCTCACAGGAATAAGTTGAATATTATTATCAACCGGTCAAACCACATGAGTTATCATTTGGGTCAATTGATTTTATTAAAATGACCAATGGCGTTTAAAGGGCTCTTTACGATAGGGTAGAGACAACGCATGCGTTGTCTCTACCCGCGCATGCGTTGTCTCTACATTGAATACAGTGACCTGTGCCTTTTATTTATGGCTGATCTTTAACCCGAACATATCTTTCAACATTCATCCTTTTCACTCCAAGACTATTGATCTTTTCTACACCTTTTTGAATTAAGGTATCGTTATTGATAGTGACTGTAAAATTAAAATCGTTTCCTTCCCATTGCCTGTCGTTGCAATACTCAAGATGTTCAGTATACAAACTATCTTTTAATGAATACTTGCCTCCGCCGGCTGAAAATGCAGAATCAGCATTTTTCCCTTTGCTGCGATCATGTAATAAAAATGCAAAATGGGTATCATTAATGATCTTGATAAATTCTTTTCCCGTGGTATAATCAGTGATTACGGTATTGCCTTTTTCTGTTAATGTGCCGGTGAGCAGTTTCCATGTCCCCATTATGGGAATTGTCGATGATTTTGTTTCATTAGGCTGGACTGCGGTGTTACAGGAAACGATGAAGATGAAGATTGCAGTAAAGCTGATCAGTTTTTTCATATTGTTTTTTAATGCGTGAACATAAATATAATAAGCAATTTTGTTGTCGATCAATTTTTTTGTGTTGGCTGACTACTGTACTATTATCGTTTCAGTTTGATCATTCGATTTTAAGAAATAGGTCCCACTTGCGTAAACCTGCATATTGATCAGCTCTGTTCCGGGCGGTGATCTTTTTTTCCAGAGAAGAGCGCCATTGTAATTATATAATGAAAGGTTGCTGTTTCTGTTTACCTGTATTTTCAATACACCATCCGTAACCGGATTGACAAGAATGCTGAATGATAGTTTCTTACCAACAAAGTTTACACTACGGGTTTCACTGTAGTTGTATCGTCCATCGATATTCCTTTGTAAAATGCGATAATAATTTACCCCTTCAGCAGGAGTTGAATGCAGATAACTATAATTATTTGTTGTATTGATGTTGCCGGCAGCTGTTACTATTGCAATATTATTCCAATCCCGGATATTAACGCTGTGCTGTACAATAAAATCTTTTGTGTTTTGTTCGTCAGCGGTGCTCCAGCTTAATAATACATTCTCATTTTGTTTTTGTGCGGTGAAGCTGAGCCATTTCAATGGCAGTACAATAAGATTATTGTTTTGTGAAACAAAATTAGAACTCAAGCCCGACAGGGAAAAGTTACTCAATGTTCCATTATTTGTATTCTTCTGGTCCGTAAGAGTAGTCAATCCTGTATTCGTACCGGCAGCAATACCCTGATCAAAACTGTAGTAAGCAACCAGGTTGGTTTCTGCAACAGGATCCAGCTCTTTGTTCATATTTGCCTGTATCTGTGCCGGCGTTCTTACTATGTTCCATATTCTCACCTCATCTATTGAGCCATTATATCGCTGAATATTTGTTTGCAATTCTCCAAAAGTGATACGTGCGGGTGCACTTCTTAAATTAGTACCTCCTGTTGTTGATCCTTCCTGGTTCCCGTTGATATATAAAACCATTGCTCCGGTTGATTGCTTCCATGTTGCAGCCACATGAATCCAACTCCCTGTATTTACACTTGTGGAAGATATTAAAGTGATATCCGGGTTGCCTATTCCAAACCCGAGCTTGCTTCCAATAAGGGCTGTTCCCCAATCATTAGTTACGCCCGCTACTTCAGCATCGACAATACCATCACCGTTATACCATTGAGAACCTCCCGGTCCTGTTGAACTTGTGTTCATCCAATATTCAACAGTAAAGTCGCTGCTTACAACCTGTGGTATCACAACAATATCATTCGCTCCGTCAAAATTCAAGGCATTGGCTGAAAACTGTACAGGACTTGCCACCCATGAAGGACTATTTTGCAAAGTACCATCTAAGCCGGTAGTATTCGTGCAGGAATTAGTTAACGTAGAACCTGATCCGTCATTGAATTTATAATGAGCTAATAGTCCCGTGGCATTATCAGCAGGCCCTTTGTACATATTTTGTTTAAGTTGGGTTTGGGTGAGTGCAGTATTCCATATTCGCACTTCATCAATATTTCCCTGGAAAAAGCTTGCAGAACCCTGGTGACTGCCAATAAATGTATTCTCACTGGTATATGAAGACACCGCATTGTTAGTACTGAGAAGAATGCCATCCCTGTAAAGTTTCATTGTAGTAGTAGCTTGATCATAAGTGACCGCAACATATACCCATGTATTTAATGGAAATGAACTGGCATCAGTAACAAGGCTGAAACTTCCAGCTTGCCCTGCTGAAAGAATGCCGCCATTGATCCAGAAAGGAGCATTCAGTGATGAGATAATATTTCGTGCTCCTGCCGATGTGGTAAGATAAACCCAGGCTTCTTTTGTATAAGAAGTGTTGGTAGAAAGAGGCGTACCGATGGTAACGTAATTGTTAGTGCCGTTAAAACTTAATGCATCATTAGTTTGTGCGTTTGTGACAATGATGAACAGGGTAGAAGGAAATAATAAAAGCTTTCTCATTTGATTTTCATTTTGGCAGTAGCGTGGATTCGGTTTAGCGATAATTTCGTCGAATATTTTTCGAAGATATAAAAGAACTTATCAACATAAGGTGAAATGATCTCTTTTTCAAAACCATCACATCACCAGATCTCTGTGATCTTTCGTGTAACGGCTTTATTATTTTTTCAGAGCGAACAATAGAGCCACAAATTTCTTTGAGAATACGGTCGCAATGATTTTGATCAATTGAAACTTGTTTTCTCCGTTAGTGCTGCACAGTTTGCTGGCATGATTTTATGATAGTATTGGAAAAAGAATCATATGAAAGTTTTCGGCATCATTCTCATTGTTGTGGGGATTTTAATGTTTGTATTTGGGAATGTTACATTCACAAGCAAAAAGAAAGTAGCGGAAGTAGGCCCCGTTGAGATCAGTAAGAAGGAAAAGAAAACGATTGCCTGGCCAAATTATGCAGGAGGGATTGCAATAGCAGCGGGATTAGTTGTATTAATTGCCGGGAGTAAAAGAAGAAGTTAAGTTACAATGACCCTCATTTCTGCCTTTCGGAAGAGGTTTGGTTTTTTCATGGGCAAGTTAGTTGTCTGAAAATTTAAATTCCGATACTCCGGCGATTGAGTTTTCTTTCTTTAATAAAGAAGGATCTTCAAGAATTAAATATACAATGGCATGAAGAAAGGGAAACTGTTCTTTAACATGTGATGTTATAGCACGTAACGCTTCTTTTGCTTTGTCTTCGCTTATGTCCGCCTGTAAAGAGATTTTTTCGATCAAACTTTTCATGGTAACTGGTTTAATTAAAGCTAAGCTAAATTCTATTGCTTTCAATGATGAATATCAATTAAGGGTATGACAAAGAAAAGGGCAATCCTTTCAAATTGCAGAACTCCCTACCTTCACAATCCCTAAATCAATCTGACATGCTCACTCCGAAATTTTTTTTTCTGATACTTTTAATATTCTCCGGTTTCCAATTACAAGCACAAAAAAACAAGAGCTTCGCAATAACCTCCCCGGATGGAAACATCCAGGTAAAAATAGATGCGGGACAAAAATTGCGATGGACTGCCATGCATCAATCACAAACCATCATTGCACCTTCAGCTATTTCATTAGCCTTACAAAGCGGTGAAGTATTGGGCAACAATCCCGAAATTCTAAATTCGAAATCCGAAAAAATAAACAACAAAATCGCCGCACTTAATTATAAAAAAGATACTGTCAATGATAATTACAATCAGCTCACCCTAAACTGTAAAGGTGATTATGGAATTATATTCAGGGCATACAATGATGGTATTGCCTACAGGTTTTTTACAAAGAAGAAAGACAGCATCATCATTAAATCAGAGGAAGCCGGTTTCAATTTCACCGATGATGATTCTGCTTTCATTCCATATTCAAACGATCCGCATAACAAAGACAAATATCAATGCTCATTTGAAAACACTTACCAGCATATCAAACTCTCACAATTTGTAAAAGATACCGTTGCCTTTGCACCCGTGTTAGTTGAACTGGCAAATAATAAGAAAGCGGTCATCACCGAAGCCGATCTCGAAGAATATCCCGGTATGTTCCTAACCAATGGAAAAACAGCAAATGGTTTGAGTGGTGACTTCGCTCCGTATGTATTGGCACAATTGCAAAATGAACGTAATCCTGTACAGGCGCTTGTTACAAAACGTGCAGAATATATTGCCAAAACAAATGGCACCCGCAACTTTCCCTGGCGCATTGTGATCATCAGCACAAGCGATAGAGATCTTTTGAACAATGATATGGTCTATCGCCTGGCATCACCATCAAGAGCGGGAGATGTTTCATGGATCAAACCCGGCAAGGTGGCCTGGGACTGGTGGAATGACTGGAATATTTCGCATGTTGATTTTCGTGCAGGAGTGAACACAGCAACTTATAAATATTATGCAGACTTTGCTTCGGCTAATCATATCGATTATATTTTACTGGATGAAGGCTGGTCCAATGACAGGGACATTATGGAAATTGTTCCCGGTATAGATCTGCAGCAGATCATTGACTATGCAAAACAAAAAAATGTTGGCGTTTGGTTATGGATGGGTTCTTACCCGCTTGATCAAAAAATAGAAGAAGCTTTTACTACCTATTCAAAAATGGGAGTCAAAGGTTTTAAAATTGATTTCATGGATCGTGATGATCAGAACATGGTGGAGTATTATTACCGTGTCGCGAAGACTGCGGCTGCGCATCACATCATGGTCGATTTTCATGGTGCCTACAAGCCCACGGGTTTGCAACGTACGTATCCCAATGTGGTAAATGTGGAAGGTGTATATGGCATGGAACAATTAAAATGGAGTAATCCCGACATGCCGAAGTTTAATGTAAGCATTCCGTTTATTCGCATGATCGCAGGCCCCATGGATTATACACCCGGCGCTATGAGAAACGGTACCAGGGAAAGTTTCCGCCCCGTTAATTCTATGCCCATGAGCCAGGGCACACGCTGTCACCAGCTGGCGATGTACATTATGTATGAAGCCCCGTTTGAGATGCTTTCGGATAACCCAACTGTTTATATGCGTGAGAATGAAAGTGTAAATTTTATTTCAGCCGTTCCTACCACCTTTGACGAAACCATTGCCCTCGATGGAAAGGTAAGTGAGTATGCAGTTATGGCAAGAAGAAAAAAAGATACCTGGTATGTGGGTGCTATGAGCAACTGGAATGCAAGAGATATAACCATCGATCTTTCTTTTTTAAAGGATGGTAATTATGAAGCAGAAATTTTTAAAGACGGCATCAATGCAGACCGTGATGCAACAGACTATAAAAAAGAAATAATAAAGCTTTCTCCCAATCAGAAATTGAATATTCATCTTTCCAATGGTGGAGGATGGGCGGCGAGGATTTATCCAATTAAATAAGGCCGTCATTGCTGAGCGAGGCAATCTCATAATTATAGACGGCAAAACAATTATTCATTATTCATTATTCATTTTTAATTATTAATTTAATTATTAATTGTTTATTCTTCTTTCATAACGAGCTTAACAGGAATGCCAATAGTTTTTCAGATTCCAGGATGGACTTAAAATATTTTCCCGATAAACAAATTAATAACTTCCACCAGGATCAGGATGATAATGATCGTCTCTAGGACAACCGTTTTCCTGTATTGCAGTAAGTCTTTAAATAATTCCAGGTTTTCTTTTACAATTTGCAATCCATCCTGTATAGTTCTGAATCTTATTTGCAGATCAAATGTTTTTTTTAACTCCATATCCAGCAAATTCAGGGTTTCATTTTCCCAGGTTTCTTCCGG
>Ga0207159_1086_pt1 | contig 22736 bp, 21 predicted proteins | sample Alteio_BWMinHeat_23_FD_153511 | JGI IMG/M metagenome (GOLD analysis project Ga0207159, IMG submission 153511) | Enriched cells from forest soil in Barre Woods Harvard Forest LTER site, Petersham, Massachusetts, United States -... | ecosystem: Environmental > Terrestrial > Soil > Temperate forest >... | reverse complement strand
TTATTGCTACCCAACTCCACTCACTCTCCAAAAAAATTTCCCATACTTTTTTTATCATAAATGAAGGTTTAATATATTACTATCGTTGATACATTATTCTATTTTTCGTTCTATTTGGTTTTATTATTGACCCTGTGCATCGTATAGCTTGCTAAGATGGCTTGGCGCAAAGGAAACGTCCCCAGTAAGCAAAATATTAGTCCGATTGGGTTCAATTGTAAAAAACATATCTCCCTTTTCATTAGAATTAGTCAATGGAGTAAATGGGATACGTATATATTTCCCTTTAACGATCTTGCCAGTGCTCATTACATCTCCCTGAAAAACTGCACTGAATGTTTCATCTCTGAATGGCCTGGTGATCAAACACCATACTTTACTACCAATTTGATGAACATAATATGTATTATTCTGATCATCACCCCAAACGCCACTCAAAACGCTAGTATCTTTGGTATTGATTACATCAAGATTGTAAACGGGGTGTATTTCGAAATTATCGCTGTGACCTCTATCAAACACAAGAGCCCCTGTAACCCGAATGGAATTAGTAATATTAATAGGCACACCTGAAAATGAAGTTACTCCCATACCAGGTTTAAGAGTAACATTGCCGTTAATCGGAGCTCCGTTTATGAGGATGCTATTTCCATCTTTTTCAGCCCAACCAGGTAAAAGTGTTGGTTTATTTTTGCCATTTCTCGCAAACATGACCAATTCACAATGGATACCCTTTGCGATTTTGCTTTCTACCTCTCGCTGGTCATCATTAGTCATTCCTGAGATGAAATCATTTGGTGTTTCAACTCCATCAATATGAAAAGTTATGTCTCCATCCAATTCATCGTCATATTTCCAGAAATCATCCCACGTAGTTAAATTTTGTAAAGGATAATTATAGGTAACCAGCTCATTAGATTCAGGTGGTTTAGGATATTGCAACGTACCGTAAACAACAACGGGCTGTTCTTTAATAATATGGAGATTATTATCACGTTCATCCAATACCTCATGACCAAAAGGTGTGGGTACATTCTTGGTTATGTCTTCAAAAAGTTTTTTCAGATGAGTGAGGGAAGCTGGCATAAAAACAATCTTATCCCATGTTGACGCAGAAAATCCTCCGGTCGCGTCTTGCTTTCGTAAAGTAAAGGTATTGGCATGAAACTCTATTATCAATGACATGCTTCCAAAATCATTTGTAGTTCCGCGAGGAACATCAGCCCATTCTCCTTTGATGACATTGCCTGAAATTGTGCCATGGAAAACGTTACAAAATAAAATGCCATTTTGTAAACCCCTATCATCACTAAATCCGGCCCACCATAGGTCAATTCCATCTTGTCTTACGTAGTAAGATCCTCCATCATCCGCTTTCCAAAATCCGTTGAGGTTAGGGGGTTGACCTTTTACAGTGACAATTATTGAGGAAAAAAGTAATATTGCTACTATATATTTCATATAAAATTAAATTAAGGTATGGTTCTTTACATTTCAATCTCCACCTTTTCTAAAACCCTTAAAAAGCCTGGTCGATTGCTTACAGTGACAAGGGGTATCCCAAAGAAGGATTGAAATTTAATTATAAGAGTTCGATTTTGCATGATAAGTTTTTTTATACGTCACATCAAAAAAAAGTTTTAGAGCGGATAATGCAGTAACTGTAGTAAATAATTTATTTACATCGGCTACCATGACCCCAGATCCAAGTCCATTTATTTTCCATGAAAAGAAATTGTCGGGAATTGCTGTGTCGGGAAAAGGGATTCTTAAATAGGCATCAGGCGACCAACTTCCATCTTCATTTTGTTTTCCAAGAATATAATTGATTCCTTTTTCTGCAGCTCTTATTGATTCTTGATTGGGTATAAATAAAAGTGATTTGATATTTAAACTCGATGAAAATATCTCGGAATCTTCTGAATTTTTGTCTGACCAACCAAAATCAAAGTTTTGAGAATCTATTAATGCAGTTTGTATACTTGAAACTCCAAAATTGCTTAACGCGCCAGAATAGTATAATGCTTTCATGGCATGATATGTACAATAGCTATACCCGTTCCACCAATAGGACTTCCATAGACCGTTTTTTTCCTTTTTATCAAGCAAGAAATTTACCGCTTTTTTTATGGAAGAATCGTCCATTGAAATTCCGTTTAACAATAAACTTTCTAATACTATTGCTGTTACGCAGTTATGTTCCGAATACCAAGCAAGTGAATCTTCTGGATTTGCACCTATATATTTATGAATCCCATCTAATTTTTCTGAGTATGTCGCGAATCCTCCGGATTTATCAATTTGATGGAATTTGAGATATTTTATTCCTCTTTCTTTCATTGAAGGTCGCATCATTTCATGTGATCCCATCGCCATTAAAACCCACGCAGTACTATCCGCATCCGTAGGAACATTCTTGTTATATGACCATCCGCCATTTCCACGCTGCCTTGACATAATTGTCCTTAATGCAAGGAAGGTTTCTTTCACAAAATAATTGGAAATAAACAGAGATGAGCACACATAACCGCTAACCCATTCAGAAGAAAATCCCGCCAACGTATTATAGTCCCGCCATAAGCCATCATTGGATTGTTTAGAAGAAATATAATCCAACGCCATTTGGCATGACTCAATCAAAACTTCAGAATCCATGTTAAAATATTGTCATAGTGAATATCAATTTTTTTAACTTAACCATTTTCGGACGTAAAAGAGAATTGTTTTCTTTAGCATAAGAATCTTTTCTTCATCCCCATTTAAAAGGTTTTCGATTTTGGAAAATGTTACTAGAATATGTTCACTTAGCTTATTTGTATATCTTTCTATAGTATAATTAGAAATAATTTTATCTACTGCGGAATAATCTAAGGATGAGTCTTTCCTATAATCTTCATTTATGATTTCCAGCCAAATAGTATTTATATCACTTAAGTTAAAATCGCTAATCAAGTCTGACAAATCATCTATTAAATGAAATATGTTACCTAACAGTATAGATAATTGATTTAATTCTTCACTTCTATCAAAAGTATTAACATGCTGTTTGGTTACTATTAAACCCATTATCCAAAATGGTAGGACTGATTTTTCCTTCGATATTTTCTTAAGATGTTTTAACGATTGAATATGACCGTTTGCCTTCGATAATAGCTCCGCCTTATAGGCTCTTTCAAGATAATTTTGAAGTTTCCTATCAATTCCTATATTCTCTTCGCCAGGGATTAATTGATAAAGCTGGTCATAAAAATGATTAATAATTTTTAACAATATCCTTATCTCAGTCTTTTCAATTTCATATAACTGATCATGTATTGGAAACATTTTTCTACCCTTATTCATAGAACGAAGGATCGCCAGGGGAAATATTTTCGACAGTTCGTCAAATTCTAGTGGGAGCTGATCATTTAATAAATCAAATATTGAGATACCCAAATTGAATAAAGCACATAATGAACAAATTTCTTTGGTGCTTTCCTTATTTAGGCTTTTGTTAAAAATCTCGAGAAAAAATTCTCCGATAGAATATCCGAAGGAAAGAGCAAAAGGAATCTTTGTTCGTAGTTGTTGATTGGAAAGACGAAATGCAGATTCTGAATTTATAATAGAATAGTCATGTTCACCTAAAACAGTCAATAAGACTTCTTGTTTGATTTTCTCTCCACTTTCTTTAAAACTATTGTAAAATTGGATGTAATCATTGTTACAAAGCCATAAGTTATTTTCTTCCAGCTTATGGACAACAACTCGCCTTGTTTTCAACCATAACTCATCTAATAGAAATATTTTGGGCCATTCGCTCTTATTTACTGATGCAATCATTCAGAATTTTAATGAACATTTTTATCGGTGAAGCTTTGTTCCTAATCCTTTACAATAAGTGGTCTAAAAACCATTATTCGAAATATTTTGCTATCAAAATCCAGTTGGGAATTCATTGGAAACATTTCTTGGGGTATGTGCAATATCATTTCTTTTACATTAACTTTTCTTCCCTGGAATTGATAATCTTTATCTCCGATTTGTCTATGAAGCTCTTCGGCATTTTTAATTGGAAAATTAAGATTCGGTAATTGTTTCTTTATATTTTCCAATTCCTTGGGCCCATCGACTTTTTTTCGATTTGCATGAATAAGTTCGGCCATCTTCTCTATGAAATTCTCAATGGACGCAATTGGAAAATAATATGCTGGCATATATTTAATCATTCTTAATGGATCAACCTTCAACTCAGCAATATTGAGTAAATGTCCTGATCCACCGAGCTTTTCAATGAGTTCCGCTGCACTGTTAACTGGATATTCAATAGTAGGAATGGCAGGAAATATTTTTTCAATTTCGTACAAATCTACAATATCAATTAGTGGTACATATTTCACTTTTCCAAGTCTTTGTATTCTTTCACCGACTTCATGGTTATTACGTGGATCTAGTTTTGATCTTGTTATCATTTTATTTAAGTTTTAATAACAACTTATTCATTAATGAATATAATCGTTAATATTATATAGATAACCTAACAACTATTACAATTGATTGCATACTATTACCATCCGCCAGACTTGGCCCAATTGTCTTGCACTGACCAAAGTGCTCCTCCATCATCTGAACCGTAACAAGGATCATCAGAATCTCTACACCATTGAACACCATCAAAATTCATATAGGTGCATGAATAATGTTTATTATCTTGGCAGTTTCCAGAAATCCATGACATAATTTGAAATTTTATAGTTTAGAATTGAATTTATTTTTAATGCTAAATCAAATTAAATAATCTGATGAAAGAAATTGTAAGTATAAGTTTTAACTACGTTTTGTATTACAAAAAAAATTCTTGATACACAAATACTTACTCCAAGCTCTACTGTTCAGTTATAGAAAATTCAAAATTCTTAACCTAATATTTTTAGTGAAAATTTCTGCTAATCATATATATAAAAGGAAGGTAAATTTCTAGAATTAAAATTGAAAAAGTTTTCATTTATGTTTCAATCTTTAGCACTAATGTTCCAAACTCTTACACTAATGTTTCACTCTTTTAAATTAATATGCTTTTTGTAATATTTTGGAGATGCACCAAATAGCTGGGTGAATTTTCTGGAAAAATAACTTAGACTAGTGAACCCAACGTCGAAAGCAATTTCTGAAACGGTCATTTCTGAATGATCAATTAATAGGCTATGGGCTTTCATCAGACGGATATATCGAATGAAAGCAGTTGCAGACATTCCCGCTTTTGTAGTCAATTTACGGTGAAGGGTACTACGACTCATTGAAGTAACTCTAAGTAGTTTGGTTACATTTAAATCTGAGTCATCTATATTTTCTTCAATTTTGGTCCAAAGGCGACACAAGGTATCATCCTTTAAAGTACCAGGCGTAATCATATTCATTGTATAAGCCTTACTTGTGTTTAAAATTTATTTTGTCACTCCGTTCTCATTACAATAAAAGCAAGTGTGATGTCCAAAAGAACGAACATTGATTCTAAGGTGACATAATACTTATAGCGTATAATAAGCAGTAAAGCATTTGTACTTCAAATAAAGCTACTTCAACTGATCCAGAAACTGGGTCACGATGGCATTGGTTTGCTGCTCAAATTTTTTCTTGATCTCTGCATGTTCTTTTTCTGAATAGGATGATTTGATATTCCCGGAAGATCGCAAGCCCAGGCTCGGCATTACTAATTTTTTCAGTAACCCCTCCTCAACCGCTTTTTTTTCACTTCTAGATGTTACAGGAACATATTCTTCTTCGCTCAGATGAACTACAATCTTATATTTTTGGCCCGCATTTGCAAATTTGCCGTAGAGACCGGCATCATTGCCTGCCAGTTTAATATTTGAGTGGCAATTGAAATCAAGAAGAGTCTCTTTGATTTTTTCCAGAATTTCAGTAAAAATTTTTATTGAATTTTCCATAATGTTTCAATTTTAAGTTAACGTGGAAGTAAAGCAAGCGATACGGCATTGTCGACATTCGTGGTTCCAGATCCGGTTTTGTCAGCGCCTCCTGGCAAGTAGTACAAAAGGTCAAACTGAGTTTTTCCAATTAGTCCAAGGAATTCATTCAGCTGATCCTGCAAGGTACCAATTGCACCTGGAACGGCGGAATCGAGCCCGCTGTTGATATCGCCAGTGCAAAAAGGCTCACCGCCATCATAGCTATATCCCCAACCGTGGACATAGGCATTAATATGGCCACCATTATCCAAATAACAATCTACGAAATAATCGATATGTCCATCTGCGTCAGAACAATACCAAGGTGTGGAGATATGAAAGTCGAAACCAAGGTGCAGGAAAAGGTCCAATTCCCCTCCACTTGAGGAGTATGGCAGGTATTTCCTCGGCGTCCATCCAACCCGAAGGGGCGATGTGCGATTGGCTCTTCCTCCAAGGCTCTTGTCAATAATCGCTAAGGTCGCAGCATTGTTAAGTAACGTGACAAGATCATAAGTCACTTCCCGGTCTTCTCTTTCCCATGTTAAGGTGCTTCCCCGGCTGCCAATGTCGGACCAATTTATCCAAGCCCAACCTCCGGCAGAATGAGGCTGACTAAAAAATTCTGTTTCGCCCCGGAAATCAGTTTCTTTAAACCAATAATTGGATAGTGTAGGCATAGAAAACCTCCTTTTGTTTTAATGAAAAAATGTGTGAAAAATGAATTCTGGTAGTCGTTCAATCCGTATGCAGGAGAAACAGAGCAACACATAAATTATGACTATGTAAGCAATTACCTGTATTAATATTTATGGAGTCAGGGCAAAATATTTTGCAGCGGTATGCATCTGCATTTCTGACCCAGCGACACAGATTGCAAGAAATCGATAAATGTTACATGTTGCCGTAATTATATTTTAAATGCTTTCGGCTACTTTCTTCCCTTTGACCTTCAATTTTAATAAGGCCAACAATGAATTGATTGAATCGCTCCTCAAGATTTCGTTCATAATAACTACTTATCCTGCAGATTCCATGTTCAGCTGATTTTGCATGCACTAACTTGCTCGTACTAATTTAATAATGCAAAAAACTATTGTCAAGAATATTTCGTGAAACGCATTTCACGTATCGTCAGGCTTTCAGCATGTCAATTATAAAGGGAGATATTCGATGTGAAATAGGGATAGCAAAACCATCATCCAGATAAAGTATTTTTTCATTTTCATCTATGTATGAAAAATGATTGCGGTTGATCATATAGAACTTGTTGAGGCGCACGAAGTGGCCCCAGGTCAGTTTGGTAAGTAGATCTTTAATAGTACAATGGCGAATCATCCATTTCTTTTGTGTCCCATGTTGAATTAATGATTTCACATAATGATCGGCACTTTTAACAAACAATATTTCTTCAGGTTGTACCCATGTGTAAATCTCTTTTTTTTCTTCGAAGCGAATCAGTTCTGTGCCGGCTTTCGCAACTTTGTAAGAAGTATTAGGGAGGGACATATTTTTTTCACCCGGATGAAAAACTGATTCTAATGTTTTTTCAAAAAAAGAGGGATTCGGTACCATTAGTTATTTAATTTTCTTACGTGTGACAACATATAAAGAATCTATTTCTACAATTTCGAGAATACCGTCACGAATCTTTTGTGTTGCTGTATATTTGACGTTCTTTTCCAATATGGGGAAACAACAATTGTAAACTGTTTGATTTAGGGTGGGAGAAAATCACAAATAAATCTTTGTCTAATTGAATAGAAAGTTATTGCATTACTATTAACTGCCAAGAAGGTTTCGAAGAGTTGCGCAAGCATAAACATAGATATTAAAGGACAGCGATACTTTGAATAATAGATAATATTATTGTTGGATCAACAAAAATTACACTTATGTCTCAACTACTAATTGCAGAACCGTAAAAGGGATTGATTAAAGAAGAGTACAATTTTCGGCGGGGGGACAAGGTTACAATAAATGTAAAACGAAATTATGAATTTCAAAATTAAATTTCCGAGTACCATTTAAGAGTAATTGAACTTTTCCGACGAAAGAAGCTGAAAGAAGATTGCTATTGCGACCCTGGAATTCCACGGGGCAGATTTAAGGCCAGTATCAAAAATTGAAAACGCAAATAATTTACTTTCAAATTGCCTGACTATTGTATATTTTAGAGGTGTCTTCTTTCCCCTATTGATTTCTTCTATTCTGATTTCTAGCACCTATCTCGCGACCATTAATTAAAAATATTCAACATGGAATATTTAAAACTGACTGCAGTTGGCACTTTAATGCTCATGCTGCTATTCACAAGTTGTAGCCACAAGAAAAAGGAAATAAATTACGGCAGCGAAATAAAAGCAGTTCTTCCAGACACTATTAGTAAATACTTTCAGCCTGACTCTGTTAGGATTGAAGTGTTTAACAACAACATTTGCAAGTTGGGATATACTTTCAAATATTCCGGTATCAACCTCGATAGCTCCTCTAGCAGTCAATTCATTTACTTGCCTTTTGTAATCTCTCATGAACCGATAAGGTTATTAAGTGATCCAAAAATTGACACCTCCGGCACTGATCTTTTGGATATCACCTCTAATTCAGGAATACATTACTATTTAATTGCCATCGCAAATTTTAAAATTCAAGACTCTGGAACAATAAGGTTCGACTATTTACTTCATCTTAATGATGAAGAGGCAGCACAACTTAAGCTGCCATTTGTTTATAAAGACGGTACAAGTCATCTCATAGTTAAGACAAATTGGGATACTAAACTTGCAAATAGTAATATAACTTCCAACCTCCCCAACGAATACATAACATTAGAAGAATATCCGAGAGAAATACAGTCAATTAAAAGAACATACTCAGCAATTTATAATTTCAAAGAAGGAGATGTAATAAAAATTGACACACAAATCACTCATCCTCCAGTCACATTACCATGGAATAAGATTTTATGGTCTGCGTGTTTAATTATAATTATTTTTATTATCTTTTTTTATCGAGATAGATGGCTTATCCTAAGTGAGTTACCCTTTCTCGAAAAAAGACTACAGAATCTAAAAGAGCGATTTTCATATAATACGAAATCAACATCAGATTCTTACTATAGCGACCAAGGAAAAGAAATTCTGGAATTGGAACGGGAATACAGGAAAATGAAGCGTTCTCAACTAAGGGCATCGTTTATAATAATGATTATTATTACTCTGCTATTCACATTATTCGCCTCAATTGTTAGCGCGCAACAAAAATTTGCTATTCAGAATATGAAAATTGAATTGCGCCCGCTTTTTATTTCTTCTGATTCCTTAGATATGAACATCAAACTAAGATATCTTTTGATATCCGCTAAGCCTAAAAAAATTGATCAAACAATCTCCTTTTATATAAATTGTGACAACTGCAATATTAATGAAGATGAAATAGTAACAGTTCCAGCCGGGTTAAAAAAAGAGCTAGTTCCACAGAATAGAGGCTATGAAATACGCCTATTTGCAAAAAATGACAATCCAGTAGAACCGTCTTTATTTAACTATATCATTAATCATCAATCTGGGTATGCGGAGGCCGAAGATGCGACCAAACTGAATTTTGGAAAGGATTATTCCGAACTTAGAATATGCGCACACCAATTTGATTTTATAGACACGTCAAAAAATGTAAATAGATTTCTCTTTGTGAAACCAGGAGCGATAAACAATTATCCGTGGGATAAGATTCATTTCAATTGTAACATCCTAATAGATAAAACGACAGTGATAAAAAATGTTAAGATTAGGGAGCCTGAAAATTATATGATAGATAGTGCAAATTTTTACAGTAACGATAAAATTGTCGCGTTTAACGATGATTCAACAGAATTCGAGGTACGTAGCAATGCAGGTAATTATATAAAACCCGGACAGGCTACAAGCACACATATAACCTTGAAGCGAGGATTCTTTCAAAAATGGATTTGGTGGCCCTTGTTTATAATACTCTGTCTTTTTGCACCTATTTATCTAGTAACTCCCAAAAAAAATTTATTTAAATTTATTGTTGTAATCTTCGCATTAATTGGCGTTAATTACGAATATCTTTTGGGACTTATTTCAAAACAATATTCGCTAAGCTTCACTTACTTCTTGAAATTTAATCATCTAAGCTGGGGTAAAATTTTTTTTTGGTTTGGTGTTCTCCTGCTTTTGATCAGTATTATGTTCAATTTTAGAAGGGCACAAGATGCTACGGAATAGAGTAATTAGCAATAGTAACAAGCATCTTGAAAGAAGAAAATATATCGACCGCGATTCAATTATAAAATTGCTAGACAAGAATATTATAAAGTGATTGTTGATCAGAACCTCCATCCCGCACTTTTACACTTATATATATAGTCAGTGAAATGTGATTTAATAAGCAAAGCGATTGCCATTGGTTAAAATAATTTATGTCACTGAAATCACACCTTCCAACAACAAAAAACTTATAGCGATTAGCAACATTTTCTCGTTAAAAGTTGATCTGTAACCACAAATTTGATAGATTTGTTTTCTCGATTTATGGTAACCAAAGAATGGGGACTAATTCGGGACTTCAAAAAATAATTATTGCATAAATTATTGAAATGCAGCTAGGGATGAGAAAGGTGTTAATCCCTCCCTCACCGCAAAAGCTCTGAATCAGAGCTTTTTTTATGTTCTACGTCTATATCTTATACAGCGAAACAATTCAAAAATACTATTGTGGACAAACAAATAATCTTGTTCAGCGTTTACACGAACATAATTCAGGATTTACCCTCAGCAATAAACATGGCCTTCCCTGGATTTTAATTGGATTTATAAATTCTGAAACCCGATCGGATGCTCTTATTCTTGAAAAGAAAATCAAGAAAAGAGGAATAAAGAGATGGCTCGAAAACAATCAGCATAGACTTATTACATCATTATAAATTAAATTGCAATACAGGGCTGAAATCAATCCCGCCATGCGGCGGGACTAAACCGTCGTACGACCTTAAGGTTGTTCCGCCGAAGGCGGATCGAATCCCTCCCTCACCGCAAAAGGCGGCTGATGATTCAGCGTCTGTAAAAAATTATTCCTCAATCCTGAAAAAACTATTTGCATTAGGTGCTGCACCTCCAATATCTAAGTCATATTTCTTGCTGTGGTAGCCCAATCCCTTTGATATTGTTGCTTCAAACAACTTTGCAACATCATTCATGTAGTTTTTAAAAAACAATTCATTATACTTAACAAAAACGCTATCTTTTTTTCCTAAGCGATTTAAATTAATTGTATTGTAAGCCCTAACTATGTCAATGTACTCATCAACTGTAAACTTATTTTGTGCTGTAAATAGCTTCACATATCTATGGCATTTTTCTTTAAAACTTTGATACGATAGTCTCATCGGTAATGAATCCTTTTTTTCAATTAAGGTTGTTTCATGCATTTGCTTATTGCCTTCGTTGCAAGAAACTGAACTTACAAGGAATAATAAATATAAAAGCTTCATACTTGCTATTTTAACTTATCTGATAAACTGATACCCAAGGTAATCTTTACTTATAATCCTTAATGAAGTCGCACTAACCTTTGAAGTTTTAAGTCCGCTCGGAGGTCTTGCCGTCATTTTTCTTTGCAAGTACAAGAGTGGTCTGCAAGACCCCGGGCGGACAGAGAGCAACTATTTTATATCAGCCTCCGTTTTATATAATAGCTACAAAAAATTTGCACCCTGCTGTGAAGAGAAATTTCTCCACAAACTGAATACTTCACATGAGTTATTAATAGGTAGATGAGTAGGCAAAAAGGACCAATTTTTATTTATTTATAATTCAAAATTCAAAAAAAATGAAACATCATTACAAAGAAGCTGCATTGCTCATTGCTATTGTTTTTATTTTGAGCGAATCAGGCATTGCTCAAAATTTATCTTATTGTGGTTCGAAGGGCAATAGTACACTTCATGGCTATATCAAAAAAGTTTCTATAGAAGAAATTAATAATACCAGTGGCAACAATAACGGATACCACGATTTTACAAACCTTTCAGCTACACTTCAAAAAGGAGCTGAGTACACTATCGAATTGACTCCAGGGTTTATTAATACCCCGGGTGGAGGAATTTACTTTGAATACTGGTCCGTTTATATTGATTTTAATCAGAATGGTATTTTTGAATCAAAGGAAATGGTGGCTCATGGCAATACGGCGATAAGAGTTAATAAAAGTTTTCCTGTCCCTGCAACGGCTTTAACCGGTTCCACGAGAATGCGTATTCAAATGCAAGCAGGCTCTGAGCAAACAAATCCTTGTGCTGTATATGCTTTTGGAGAGGTAGAAGATTACTCCGTCGTGCTGGTCACCAGTATCAATAAGAATCAAACTGCTGAAAAACAAAATGTATCGATTTCGGATTCTAAAGATATTTCGGAAGAAGATCACAGGATTAGCCTCTTCCCGAATCCCGCAAATAATAATCTTACTGTCCGGTTAAATATAAATTCTAATACAAATAATAAAATTGAAGTGTATAATAGTTTAGGCAAGCAAGTTTTATCTGTTCAAAACAGTGGAGCCATTGATGGAAGAATCATTGTGATCAATACCAGTAGCTTGACAAATGGAATTTACTTCGTGAATATCATAAACAATGAACAAATCCTCAGAAAGAAATTTGTCATTTCCCGATAGAGCAGGATGAAGATGCGGAGAGATTGAAAATTGCCCGCTTTAATCTCTTCAAGTTGTGCTATTAATCAAAATATATAAATTACATTCTCGATTTACGGTAATTCCATACGTCATTCCTGTTGAAATATCAGGCATGATAGCTAAAAGTCAATATTCGATTTAGAGATTGATCCCCTTGGGAGCATTGACTTTTCCGGGATTTCATAGAAACGCAAATTCCAGTTTGTACCAAGAGCACCCCGATTTGAACCCCTGCTCTATTTTAAGAAAGCAATAGAATGAAATTTAATCATGTACCGCTAATTGAATTTTCGTCAGAAGCATCCATATCTCAAAAAATACACCATTGATTTGAATTTCCGGAAGTCACAAGGTTGAACAATCAGCAATAAAATGTATTCATAAAAATTTGAGCAACTCAAACCCGAACTCCTACTCTATTCTAACATCGGCCAAACCGGGGTTGCTTCAATGTTCTTCATGCGGTGTTCTCAAAAATTTTCAGTGGTCAATTATTTATGAAATTTTTCCTGAAATGCTTTTTCGAAAATTAGTTAAAGAAAAACAGCGAGGATACTTAAATTAGCTTAGTAATGACACTAAATAAATCTAGAAGCAGGTACGTGAATATATTAGCAATAATCGCCTCACTGGGTGGGTTTTTGTTTGGTTATGATACCGCGGTGATCTCTGGTACAATTAATTTTGTTACTTCCCAATTTCATTTGGATGCTGCTGGTACGGGATGGTATGTAAGTTCTGCGTTGGTCGGCTGCATTCTTGGTGTTTCTATTGCAGGTATTCTCAGTGATAAATATGGGAGAAAAAAAATGCTCGTTTTATCAGCCCTATTTTTTGGTGTGTCTGCGATTGGTTGTGCTTTTACAATTGGATTTACTGACCTGGTCATTTACCGGTCTATCGGGGGTCTTGGTATTGGTGTTGCTTCCATGTTATCTCCTCTCTATATCTCAGAGCTATCGCCATCGCACAAAAGAGGCAGGTTGGTGGCTTTGTATCAGTTCGCCATTACAGTAGGTATACTTTGCTCTTATTTCAGCAATGCCTATTTACTTCGACTTTCACATTCCGAATTTTTAATGCAAACGACGGGCATATTGCATAAAATTATGGTGAGTGAAGTATGGAGGATCATGCTTGGAACATCAGTTCTTCCGGCGCTATTGTTTTTATTCCTGTTATTGTTTGTACCGGAAAGCCCAAGATGGTTAACTATAAAAGGTAATGAACACCAGGCATTTCGGATTTTAAAAAAAATTGTTGCGGATGATGAAGCGCAAAAAGAAATCCTGGATATTAAAACAAACCTTCAGAGTGAAACAGGCGGGTTCAATATATTGTTCAAAGGCCGCTTCCGGCTTGCTATGACCATTGGGATTTCTTTGGCATTTCTTACGCAGGTAAGTGGTATCAATGCTATTATTTATTATGGCCCGAAAATATTGCAGGAGGCCGGACTTCCTATTGCTGATGCATTAGGGGGCCAGGTAGTTATTGGAATGGTAAATGTATTGTTTACGCTTATTGCTATCTGGAAAATTGACCGGCTTGGCAGAAAACCATTACTGCTTGCCGGTGTTATTGGGATCATTGCGTCATTAATTACCATTGGTGTATTGTTTTATTTTAATACCGCAAATACTTATTTGCTATTAATATTTATATTGGTGTTTATTGCTTGCTTTGCCTTTTCTTACGGGCCGGTTATTTGGGTGTTGCTCTCTGAAATTTTTCCAACTAAAATAAGAGGCAAAGCCATGTCGCTGGCAACATTTTCTTTGTGGATCGGTACTGCATTGGTAGGTCAGCTTACACCGGTATTTCTTGAAAAGCTTAAACCTGCAGGAACTTTTTGGTTATTTGCACTCATGACCGCTCCGGCACTTTACCTTGCAATTAAGATCATTCCTGAAACAAAAGGCAAAAGCCTTGAAGAGATTGAAAGATATTGGTTAAACAGAAAATCAAAAGAACATATTCATGAGATTGAAAAATAAAGTTGCAGTAATCACAGGAGCAGCTAATGGCATCGGGCTTGCCATCAGTGAAGCGTTTGCAAAAGAAGGTGCCATTATCATTGCTGGTGATATTGATGAAAGAAAGTGCCAGGCTGAAGCAGAAAGATTGAGTGCAAATGGAGCTATTGTTCGTGCCATAAAATGCGACGTGGGTGTAACGGAAAATGTTGATCGTTTGATCAATTCTGCTATTGATGAATTTGGAAAAATAGATGTTCTTATAAATAATGCTGCGATTGCCATCAGGGGAAATATTATGGAGATGCCCGAAGCAGACTGGGATATGCTGATGAATACAAACCTTAAAAGCGTTTATCGTACCATTAAGCTGGTACTACCCCACATGATTAAACAAAGATCGGGGAGTGTAGTAAACATTTCTTCAACACAGGCATTCCGTAGCTGGCACGATTGGACAGCTTATGCCGGTGCAAAAGGAGCTATCCTTTCCATAACGAACCAACTGGCAGGTCAGTTTGGTGAATACAATGTACGGTTCAACAGCATTTCTCCCGGTGCCATTCTTACCCCGATGAATGAAAATAGAGCAAAGGAAGAACCTCCTGATTATTTTGCCAGGACTGCAGAGATGCACGCCCTAAAAAGAATGGGCATGCCAAACGAAGTAGCTATGACGGCCGTATTTCTTGCCTCCGATGAAGCTTCATTTATAACAGGTGAAGATATTAAAGTGGATGGCGGTCTCTGCGCATTGCCACGCTATTTCGAATAAATTTAAAAGTGTAAAATTTTTTTTCAATGAATCAGGCATTAGAAGGAGTAAAAGTATTGGACTTTTCGCAATTATTGCAGGGACCTTACACTTCACAAATGCTGGGTGATCTTGGTGCAGATGTAATAAAGATTAAACGCTACGGAAAGGGAGATCTTTACCGCGGTATGACTTTTTTTAATAAATGGATTGCGGGTGATGAATCGCCATGCTTTATGGCATGGAACCGCAATAAACGATCCATTGCCATTGACATAAAAAAGCCCGAAGGAAAAGAGATCATTTTTAAACTGGCGAAACAGGCAGACATTGTGATCGAAAATTTCAGACCTGCTGTGATGGAACGACTTGGTTTTGGATATGAAGATTTTAAAAAGATAAATCCAAAAATAATTTATTGCTCAGCATCAGGATGGGGTAATGACGGGCCATACCTGGATCGCCCCGGCCAGGATTTGTTGGTACAAAGTGTGAGCGGTGCCATCATGACAAGCGGAAAGAAATCCGATGGCCCGGTTGCACTTGGTACTGCGCTTTGCGACCAGGTAAATGCATTGAATTGTGTGTATGCAATTCTTGCCGCCCTTTATTATCGTGAGAAAAGTGGTAAAGGGCAGGAAATAAAAACCAATCTGCTTTCATCCGCTATTGCTTTTCAGATGCAGGACTATTTTACCATACACAATATGGGAATGAAGTTTGAACGTCCTGAATCCGGCATTGGGCATCCTGGCAACCCTGCTCCTTTTGGCACTTACAAAACAAAGAATGGCTACATTGCTATTGCCATGAACTCGTTTGAGAAATTAGCGGAAGCATTAGGTGATGATTCACTAACGAAGTACAACGATCCCCAGGTTCTTTTTGATAAACGAGATGAGATTTATTACAACATACAGGAAATAACAGTTAGCAAGACAACGGAAGATTGGCTGGAAATCATGCTTGGACTTGATCTATGGGTTGCCCGGGTAAATGATCAGGATGAGGTAGCAGATGATCCGCAGGTAAAACATAACAAAACGTTTGTAGAAATTGATCATTCCAAAGCAGGTAAGCTCACTGTAACCAATATTCCATTCACAATGAGTGAAACACCGGGGAGTATTAGAAGAGCGTCACCATTGATCGGCGAACATGGACCCGAAATTTTGAAGGAGCTCGGTTATGATGAAACTACTATCAAAAGATTAATTGATGGAAATGTAATATCGGTGGAAAAACCTGCTATTGGGAATTAAATAATTAATGTTATGGATAAAGCTCATGAATGAACAAAGCGTTGAAGTGTGCAATCCCAAAAAATCGGGACAGGCTGCAACAAAAGATTTACAGCAGTACAGAAGCCTTGTTCATGAAAATTTTACATACTAAATGATTTTTTAACAACCGATCGGGATGAAATATCAATACATACTATTTGAGGTAAAGGACAAAATTGCCTGGCTTACTTTCAACAGACCGGAGCAATTGAATGCAATGAATGCGCAAATGATGAGTGAGATCATTCACTCATTAGAAGAAATTAATTCAGCAGATCCCAGGCAGGTTCGTATAGCTGTGATCACAGGTGCGGGAAAGGCTTTTATGGCAGGTGCGGATATAAAGGAATATGCGCAGCAGACCCAGGGTGAGTTTGAAGATTTCCAACTAAAAGGTCATTCACTTTATGCCGCCATTGAAGACAATACAAAACCTGTTATTGCTGCTATAAATGGATATGCTTTCGGAGGAGGCTTTGAAATTGCTTTGGCATGTGACATGATTGTGGCTGCAGAAGGCGCTAAGATGGGACTGCCTGAAATACTGCTGAACCTGATACCCGGCGGTGGCGGGACAATGCGACTTTCAAAAAAAATCGGTGTGAACCTGGCAAACGAAATAATCATGACGGGGCGCACAATATTTGCAGAAGAAATGCATAGGCATGGCTTGATCAATTATCTGTATCCAAAAGAAACCTTCATTGAAAAGGTAACAGAATTCGCAGCTTCGCTTGCACATAAAGAACCTGATCGGTTACATGCAATAAAACAACTTACAAAACTTAGTGCAGGCGGTGTTGTGATGGCTGCTCAAAGTATGGAAAATGCAGCGTTGAATAATTTCTACCAATCAAAAGAAGGCAAAGAAAAGATACAGGAGTTTTATCAAAAAAGTTTGCAGATAAAGAAATGAGCTTTAATAAAAATTGATAATTACATGCATCCTTCCATTGACTTTGAGAAATTACCCATTCGCATAGGGTTTGGTTCCTTCTCACAACCAACAGATGAACGTTTACGCTTCATCAAACAAATAGGCGTCGATGATATACTGCTGAATTTTTATCGTTCTTCATTAATTGATACAGCACACCAGGAACAACCGTTGCACGGTGATGGAGAGTGGTCGTTTCATGAACTTGTTTCGTTGCGCAACCGAATAGAAGATTACGGGCTTCGATTGAATGCAATTGAAAATATGCCACGTGATTTCTATCGCGATGTAATGCTTGGCAAACCAAACCGCGAAAGGCAGATTGAAAAGATTAAAAGAACATTGGAAAATATTGCGAGAGCTGGCATCCCGGTTTTTGGTTACGATTGGGATCCAACAGATGTATTGAGAAGCTCTGTAACATACCCTCTGCGGGGCGGCGCGCAGTCTATGGCAATTAATCTTGCAGATTATAAAAATGCTCCGCTTTTTTTAGACCGCGTTTATTCAGAATCGGAGATGTGGGAATACTATCATTATTTTCTTGAACATATTATTCCTGTTGTAGAAGAAGTGGGGCTAAAGATTGCAGTGCATCCCACTGATCCCCCGGTGCCGGAGATCGGTGGGGTTCCCAGATTATTTCGTTCCAGGGAAAATTTTGATAAAGCTTTCAATCTTGTGCCGAGCAAAAATCATGGCTGCGAATTTTGTTTGGGCAACTGGGCTGCTATGGGTGAAAACATTCTGGATGTAATCGAATATTACGGCGGGCAAAACAAGCTCTTTTATGTGCATTTTCAAACCATTTCGAATGCTTTACCACAGCCCTTGCACGAAGTGTTTGTAGACATGCCCGGTTATTATGACCCAATTGAAGTAATGCAAAAGTTACGTGAAGTTGGTTTTCACGGATTAATTATTCCCGGTCATGTTCCGAGGGTAATTGGCGATGGTCAATGGTGTGAGCGTAGTCGCGCCATGACTGCCGGATATTTAAAAGGTATATTAAGAACTCTGGAGAAGCATATTTATGTAAAGTGAATGATGTTGCATTTCATTTGCATATTCATGGAAAGAATAGTTTCACGATTTTATCACGGAAGAAATGAATAGTTCCATTTTAAAAGGTATAACCTGGGACCATCCAAGAGGATATGATCCCCTGGTTGCCTCTTCAACGCTATACGAAAAATTGTTTGGTGTAACGATAAAATGGGAAAAACGATCATTGACAAATTTTGGAGATCAATCACTTCCCGCATTGGCTGATAAATTTGATCTGCTCATTTTGGATCATCCGCATGCAGGGGTAGCCCACGAAACAAACTGCTTATATCCGTTAGATGAGTTATTGCCAAAGGAAAAAATAAATGAATTGAAAAACCAAACTATTGGTCCTGTTTTTTCCAGCTATAATTATAAAGGAAGACAATGGGCAATACCGGTTGATGCAGCTATGCAATGTTCTGCAAGCCGACAGGATCTTTTGGGCGGATTAGCGATTCCGGAAAATTGGAAATCGGTTTTTGAATTGACGGATCTTTTGAAAAAGAAAAATTTAAAGGTGGCTACTGCACTTTGTCCTACAGATAGTCTATGTTCTTTCTTAACAATTACGGCACAATTAGGGTCATCCATTACCGAAGGGAATGAAATGCTGGTGAACTGGGATGTAGGTTTGCAAGCGTTGGCACTCATGCGAAAAATGCGGGATAATTTTCACCAAAACAGTCTGGAATGGAATCCCATACAACTCTATGATCACATGTCAACACATGATGACATTGTTTATATGCCACTTGCTTTTTGTTACACAAACTATTCAAGAAATGGCTTCAGAAAAAGTAACCTGAGTTATCATAATGCACCGGGCATTAAAAATTCAGTATTGGGCGGTGCAGGCATTGCTGTATCAGCAAAAAGTAAATATATAAATGAAGCTGCTCAATATGCCGCCTGGATTTGTAGCGCAGAAATTCAAAATTCAGTTTATGTTGTGGAACAGGGGCAACCTGCAAATATTATTGCCTGGCAAAATGATTTTGCCAACAGTCTTACTCATAATTTTTTCTTCAATACGATCGATACATTAACCAATGCTTTTGTTCGTCCCCGTTATAGTGGATGGCCGAAGTTTCAAAAATATTTAGGAGAAGTTTTACATGCTTATTTAAAAGATGACACTGATCCTGTAAATGTATTAAACCATTTGCAGGAGGCTTACAGGGTATCTTGTCTAAACAATAAATAAACGGGAAATGATATTATATGCGGGATCATACACGGAAATAATTGAAGGCAATTTTGGCGGGCATGGTGAAGGCATTTATTGTTTTGATTTCGATCCTGATAGCGGTAAGTTGCAATTGAAGCATGTAGAGCCGGCTACAAACCCCAGCTATCTGTGCACCCCCTCAACAAAATATTTATATACCCATACTGAAGTTCTTGAGACAAAGAAACCCCGCGTGCAGGCTTTTAAAATTAATGATGATTTCTCGCTTCAGTTAATCAACGAACAGCAAATTCCCGGTGGTTGTCCCTGTCATATTAATATTTCGAAAAAGAATAATTGTATCCTGGTCGCCTGTTATGAAACCGGTAATATAATACTCTATCCGGTTGCAAAGGATGGTAAACTTTTACCTCAGGTAAAAATGCTGCAACATCCCGGCTCCGGTATAAACAAGCTCCACCAGGAGAGAGCACATGCACATGCGGTAATGGTTGATGAAGTTTTCAATAACATCTTTGTAACTGATTTGGGTATTGATAAAGTAATGGTTTATCAAATAGTTGTAGCCAATGGAATCTTAGAGGCAGCGTTGAAGCAGTCTGTATCATTACCACCAGGCAGCGGTCCCCGGCATATTGCATTTCATGCTGATTCAAAACATGCATTTGTGTTGAATGAATTAACAGGTACGATTACAATAATGCGTTACTGCAACGGGCACCTGGACCTACTCTGTACATACCCGGCTTTGCCAAAAGAGTTCACGGCAACGGCAAGTGCAGCGGCAATCAGAATATCAGCTGATGGAAAATTTATCTATACTTCTGAACGCGGGGACGATTGCATTTCGGTTTTGAGATTTGATAGCACTACTGAAACACTGGAAATTATATGTCGACAAAAAACGCTGGGCGAAACTCCCCGTGATATCAATCTTGATCCCTCAGGTAATTGGTTGCTGGCGGCCAACCAGGATTCTGATTCAATAGCAATTTTTAAAGTAAATAAAAATACAGGAATGATTGAGCCTGAACGTTTGGTTGAAAAAATTAAATCACCTGTTTGCCTGGAATGGTTACCGGAAAAATAAAATATTATTACATACAAATGAAACACAAACAAACATGCACAGTATCTGATGACTGGACTTACAAAGGGATGAAAGTGATTTTTCTGGAAAATGAATATTTGCGTATCGGTATCCTGGCTGATCGTGGAAGTGATATTTTTGAATTTAAATATAAACCTCTTGATCTCGATTTTTTATTACGTTTATCCAAAGGAATAAAAAATCCTGCACAGGATTTTAGCCAGATGCGAAATACAGCCAACCAGTTTGAAGATTATTATTACGGAGGATGGCAGGAGATTCTTCCCAACAGCCCCATGTTTAATTATCGTGGTGCGTCGCTTGGCATGCATGGAGAGATATCGCTCATACCGTGGAAATATGCGATTGTTAAAGATTCAGATGAAGAAGTTGCTGTAAAGTTCTGGACTTGTCCATTACGAGTGCCTCTTCTTATTGAAAAGATCCTTAGCATAAATAAGGATGATTCGAAATTGAAGATTACGGAGAAGTTGACAAATGAGGGTAATACACATCTGGATATTATGTGGGGTCATCATATTGCTTTCGGGCTACCATTTTTAAAAGAAGGAGTTTCTATTGAAACCAATGCAAAAACAATGGAAGCGGAGGCCACTATTCCTGGTCTCCGAAGGTTCATGGCAGGTAAACTATTTAGCTGGCCTTTGGCGGAAAACATTAATGGAGTGATAGAAGATGGCAGCAAAATTCCACCAGTTGAGATGGAACCTTATCGGGATCTCTGTTATCTTAAAGGGTATGATACCAAAGCATTTTATGTCATTAGAAACGAAAAAGAAAATATTGGCTTCAGGCTTGACTGGGACGGTGATTTGTTCAAATCCCTGTGGCTATGGCAGGAAAGGTTTGCTACAACCGATTTCCCCTGGTGGGGAAATTGTTATGCGGTTGCTCTGGAACCATGGACATCCAGTTATACTCAAAAACCGGAAGAAGCGATTGCGAAAGGAGAATGGCTTCACATGAAAGCAGGGCAAGTGGTAACAACTGATCTTACGGCGAGTGTCTTCAGAAGCCAGTGATTTCTTCGTGGTCTTTCATGCGATAAAAAATCTAACATCGCTAAGATAGTTATAGTTAGAATTTCAGGGGATCATGGATAAGGAGTGCACTCCTTTCGAACCCCTCAAATAATGAATTAAAAATCTAATCCCACGAAATCTTTTCTGGGGAGGTCTTCCAGGCAATTTTATTTTTTTTTGTTTAGATTAAAAAAAATAGATCATTGCCCTGGTCTGTTGTGAATAAAACTTGTTCAAAAAATGACCTGATTTTATTGTATTTCATTCATGTTTTGACAGGATCCGTATTGCTGCCATTCATCAGGGCATTTGTAACCGGAAACGTTACAGCTAAAACACATCCTTTTCCCGGTTGCGAAATAAAATTGGCGCTACCTCTAAAGATCTTTGCCCTGCTTTTGATATTTTTTATACCGATTCCATTTATTTTTTTGGTAGTATTAAATCCAACTCCATTATCTGCAACGGAAAGCATAATGGTATTTTTATTTTGTGACAAACGAATCTTAACCACGGAGGCCCTGGCATGTTTTAAAATATTATTAAGCTGTTCCTGTACAATTCTGAAAATATTCAACTTGAATTTATCATTCAGATGCTTTTCAATCAAATTGTCCTGTACACAAAATATTTTTATAGGATGTGTTTCCATCGTATCCTTAATAGTTTTGTCAATAGCCTCGCAAAGCCCAATATCTTTAATCACATCGGTAATCATTCCTTTGGTTAATTTTCTAATCTCTTCAATAGCA
>Ga0207159_1085_pt1 | contig 23201 bp, 23 predicted proteins | sample Alteio_BWMinHeat_23_FD_153511 | JGI IMG/M metagenome (GOLD analysis project Ga0207159, IMG submission 153511) | Enriched cells from forest soil in Barre Woods Harvard Forest LTER site, Petersham, Massachusetts, United States -... | ecosystem: Environmental > Terrestrial > Soil > Temperate forest >... | reverse complement strand
GTAAACCACTTGCCTCGAACCATTTTATAATCACTTCTAAATTTTCTTTTTTTGGAGTATAATGTCCGCTTTCATTGATGATATCAATCCTTTTACCGTTTTCACTGATACACATCGAACCTGCAGCTAGTACGGGTTTACCTTCAACTAAACTCGAATGTTGAATACGACCATCTTCCGTCATTTTTTTGGTGGTGGCAAAAAGCTCCCCTTTCTTTGAAATGACAAAAATATAGATCTTATCCTCCATGGTCATATTTGGTCGACTCAATCGGTTATTTTCCTTCTCGACACTCACAGAAAAATTCTTTTGAACAAAGTTCTCAGACCAATAGATGGTGGTATCTTCTTCAAGAGTAAGATTACCAAATTTAAAATAGACAGGAACACAATTCCAAAACTCTTCATTCTTCTCAAACATGTTGTATATTTTTCGAACTTTCGCTGTTGGATATAGATGAACAAACTTACCATCGATATTTATTTTTTCATGTTCTATTAACTTATAAGATCGATAAATCTCTAATGGATTAAATGTTTTTAAATACTCGGGATCCTCGAAAATTTTAATCTTTTTATTACAATTCTTTGAGTTATCAACTTCTGAATTTTTATCAGTTGACAGCAAACAATCATCGACTGCCACGTTTTTCAAGCTAACTCTATCTAATGAATCTAAGTAATTCATTTTAAACTCCATATTAATTATTTAAAATAAATTATACTATAAATTCAAAATTACAGTCAACTAAAATTACATATATAATGCATTAAAGAAATACATAATATTGAAAAGAGTATAAAAAATTATTATTTTTTATACTTGATTGAGTGCTTTGAGAATATCAGGAATGACTTTGCGTGCAGCTTTTCGACCCGCTTCGTAGACGGCCTCATTATTGCAGTCATCGAACATTCCTAAATCTCCCAGATCGGGTCGAATCAGGAAGTCCGAGCCATCGGCACAGCTTTCGCTTTGGAGTAAAAGTTTAATCTCAGCTGAACGGCCGCCGATGCTAAAGAGATTGGTGGGACAGCTTTTAGGCAACAGGTCGCTTAAGTCCACAGCGACGATAATCTTAGCCCCTATCGCCTTGGCAGTTTGGACAGGGATTGGGTCTGCAACACCTCCATCGACAAGCATCCTTTGACAATGAACGACAGGTCTAAAGAGAACTGGAACAGCAGCTGAGGCATGGACTGCAGGGATAATGGGACCGCAAGAAAATGTGACAAGTTCACCAGCCACAATATCGGTCGAGACGACATAGAGAGGAATCTGAAGTTGGCAGAAGCAGCGGCTTCTCAAATTCCTTTGAAGAAACCCTCTCAGATACCTTCCTTGGACCAGACCATAGCGGCAATTAAGGAGACTGAGATCTAAGATATCCCATTTCTTCAAGGGGCATAATACCCTTTTTGTCCTTTGAGCATTTGGACAGTCTGCGTAGAGTGCTCCTACAAGGCTCCCAGCACTGCACCCTACAATGGCATCAATAGGGATCCCTGCCCTCTCGAATTCTTCTAATACACCGACATGTGCCATTCCACGAACTCCACCTCCTCCCAGGACGAGAGCAAGGCGAATTGGAGTCGGAGACTCATATTGCTGGAGAGGGGGCGGGTCATCATCTTGGTTCACAAGCGGCCTAGCACTGCACCCCACTAACACAAGTAAGAACAAGAGCATTGAAAAAGTTTTTTGTAACATGAGAATTATTTACTCTAAAAAATATCTATTTGCAAGAGGATTTACAAACTCTGAAAATTAAAGGCGGCGCGGAGCGCCGCATTCCAAGAAGCTCGCTCATGAGCGAGTCTTGCGAGCTCCATGGAGTGCGGCGCTCCGCGCCGCCTTTAATTTGAGCAAACTATGAAAAATTCCTTTAGGTTGCGATGGAACGTGTAACCCATTAAGATATAAGAAAATTAACAAACATGGTAAGGTGAGAAATGAATCTAAACAGAATAATAGGCCTATTAACCTTAGTCGCTATGATGTATGGAGCGAATCAAATGTCAGCAGCCGAAAGAAAATGGATCCCAGTAAGAGATCGGATTGAACAAGCTGAGATTTTTTTTCCACACCACCCGATCCATATGCATTTTGACTTCCCTGTTGAAAAAAAGGAACAACAAGGATTTCTTGATGTCTATTCAGCCCCTATTGAAAATGGGCTCTTTATGTTTTGCAGTCTCTATTCTCCTGAATTTTCTGGGGATGAACTGGCTCCTTCGCTATTTGAAAACATCTTCTACAAATCGATTATCCAGAGGATGTTTTACCGTCCGCAAGATTTCCAAAACCACCAGACAGTGTCCTATGAGAAGATGGTCATGAACGGCTTTCCTGCACTGAATTTTTCCATGTCATTCGAAGAACATGGGGTCATGAAGAAGCTGGCTGGAATTTCAATTCTTAGAGATCAAAAGTTAACTATTCTGTTTTATCTGGCATCGGAAAAAGATTTCAACGAGGAGCTTTTTCACCATTACATCGACTCCTTTCACTTTCTTGAAATCAACTCCTGAAACTCTGGCGTTGCCCTAATAGCATCGAATTCCCTTGATTTGACAATCTCGTTGAGTTGAGAAAAACCCGATTGGATGGCGCAACGAAGCCATCCCACTGAGGGCTTGGCCTTTCCTAAGATGGCATACACAATGGCATTGAGGATTGCCGTCTCAACGCTGTGGCTAATCCGATAGGCCCTATCGCCAATTTTGAGGGCAGCCTCCCACTCTTCGAGTCTGTAGGCAAGTTGGTGGAGCAGACGCAAATACTCTGGGGAGAGCTTTTTTTCCAGAGGGAGAAGTGTCTCATAAGCCTGCTTTAACTGCCCCTGCTGAGCATCGAGGCGTGCGATCAATTCCATCGCAAAGATAAATAATACGCCCTCTTTTGTCTGATCTCTGATGCGAACTAACTTATCCATGGCCTCCTGTTCGCGACCTTGTTCAAGATCTGCCTGAGCATCCCTTAAAAGCTGCTGTAATTCGACATCGGCATCATGGGATCTCAGATTCCTCACTTGAGACCACGTTTGAAAGCTCTCAAAAGCCAGCATGAAAAAGATAGCCCCTGCAAAGATCGCCTGAACGAAGATAAAGAAAAGTCCGAATATGCTTCCTAAAACGATGCTGATCAAGAGCGCAATTTTGACTCCGCGCAATCCAAAAAGCCTTTCCAAGATTATGCGAAGGAGATTTCCCCCATCCAAAGGCAAAATGGGCAGAAGGTTGAGAATCGTCCAGTAAAGATTAACCCATGCCGCAGCTTGAAACGCATAATAGGTGCCATGATAGGGGGTATTGGCAAAAACATGGGTTCCCTTCAAAGCCAGGAAATAGAGTCCAAAACCCGCCAACGGACCAGATAACACGATGAAGAATTCTTGCAGCAGGCTGATTGGGGGACCCTGCCGGCGGGTCATGCCTCCTAAACCGATAAGATTGATCTCGGCCTCCTGTCGGCATACCAAAGCGGCGAGTGCATGACCATACTCATGAATCAAAACCGAAACAAAGATCACCCCTGCCCAGATGGCGGTTCCCTGGAGAGATTCACTGCTCAACCAGCCGATGAGGATTATGAGGACCCAAAACAGGGGGTGGATATGGATAGGAATGCGGCCTGGTATCGAAATCATGATTGCAGAGCCTTTTGAACCGTTAATCCCATTTCAGCGGGTGTCTCTGCGATATGGACGCCTGCCTCTTCTAGGGCTGCAATCTTGCCAGAAGCTGTCCCCTGTCCCCCTGAGATGATAGCTCCGGCGTGACCCATACGTCTTCCTGGAGGGGCTGTACGACCTGCAATGAAAGCCGCCACTGGCTTGGAACAATTGCTTGCGATCCATTCAGCAGTATCTTCCTCAGAATGGCCTCCAATTTCACCGATGAGCAGGATTGCTTCTGTAGCAGGATCCTTTTCAAATAGCTTCAGGACATCGATAAAGGACGTTCCATTGAGGGGATCCCCTCCGATGCCCACGCAAGAGGATTGACCTAATCCTAAACGGGTCGTTTGCCAGACGGCTTCGTATGTCAATGTTCCCGAGCGGGAGACGATGCCGATATTGCCTTTCTTATGGATGTAGCCAGGCATGATCCCCATCTTGCACTCGCCAGGGGTGATCACCCCTGGACAGTTAGGACCGATGAGGCGGCTCGTTTGGCTTGCGCGCATGACTTGGCTGACCTTGAGCATATCTTTAATCGGGATCCCTTCCGTGATGCACACGATGAGTTCAATAGCAGCCTCTTCGGCTTCCAGGATCGCATCTGCAGCATATGGAGCTGGGACAAAGATGAGAGACGCATTACAATTTGTCTTAAGCTTCGCCTCATGAACAGTATCGAACACAGGCAAACCTAAAACTTCGAGCCCCCCCTTTCCTGGAGTCACTCCACCCACATAAGTGGGAGCGTAAAGCATTCCCTGTTCCGTATGAAAGCGTCCCGCCTTTCCAGTAATACCCTGCGTGATGATACGTGTATTTTTGTTAACCAAAATCGACATAATTTTAACTACTTAATGGCATTCATAATTTTTCTGGCAGCATCTGAGAGGTCGTCAGCGATGATGATGGGAAGACCTGACTTCTGCAACGTATCTCTTCCTTTCTCTACATTTGTGCCCTCCATGCGGACAACAAGAGGGACCTTGATTTCCAGTTCGCTTGCGGCCTCTACGATCCCATTTGCAAGGACGTCGCAATCCATGATCCCCCCAAAGATATTGATGAGCACGGCCTGGACTTTGGGATCCGACAAAATAATTTTAAATCCCATGGCGACCTTTTCCTTTGAGGCCCCTCCACCTACATCTAAGAAGTTAGCTGGTGCCCCGCCATAATGGTGGATGATATCCATCGTAGCCATGGCGAGACCAGCTCCGTTGACCATGCATCCGATATTGCCCTCAAGAGAGACGTATGCCAGCTCATGCTGATGTGCCAAAGCTTCAGCCTCGACCATTTGGTGAGGATCGAAATAGCTTTTGATCTCGTCCTGGCGATAGAGGGCGTTGTCGTCTATTGTCAGTTTGGCATCTAGAGCCAGGAGCTTTTGATCCGAAGTGGCTGCCAGGGGATTAATTTCAAGAAGGAGGGCATCTGTTTCAAAAAAGGCCTTCACGAGCGATTTTACAATGGCATGACCCTGTTCTTCTAACGGCGTTTTATGCCAACCCATAAATTTGGAGATCCTGAGGAGATGGTAAGAGCGGAAGAACCCATCTGTCGGAATCGGTAAGGTTAACACATTCTCTGGTGACTCCTGAGCCAATTTTTCGATATCCATACCTCCCTCCTGGGAAGCGATCAATACCCCTTGGGCGAGCTGCCTATCGATGACAATCCCCAAATAATACTCCTTGCATATGTCGATCGGAGGGGTGACCAAGAGTTGGTGGGCCACCATCCCGGAATATCCCGTCTGCTCATTGATGATCCGCTTGCCTAAAAGCTCTTTTGCAGCCTCTCGGATCTCCTGAGGGGTGTGGGCAATTTTGACTCCGCCGGCTTTGCCTCTCCCCCCCGCATGGATCTGGACTTTCAGCACTGCAGAATTGAGTCGCAATTTCTCAAGTTCTTCCAAGGTACTTATGACATCAAATCTAGAACATGGGATTCCATATTTTTGCAAAATCTGTTTCGCTTGAAATTCGTGGATATTCATGAGCCCTTTTTCCGCGTAAACCTTCGACGAACCCCGCCGTTTACCGCAGAGCCACAGAGCACGCAAAGAAAACGCAGAGACTTTTTTTGTGAAAAAAAATCTCCGCGTTTCCTCGGCGCTCCCTGCGGCTCTGCGGTAAACTACGGGGTTCGTCGAAGGTTTACTTTTCCGCTATTGAGATCGCAAGAGAAAACAATTTGCGTTTAATTTCTGCTGGCGTTGGCACAAGGCCTTTTCCTTATTGCCCATCTTATGGTAGACTATCAAGATTCGAGATCAGAGTCAAGAAATGGAGTCACTGTGGTATTTCAATTTATCAAATCGAGTTATAAGAAAGTCAAATCGGCTCTCGCAAGAGCTCGCTCATTCCTTGGCACTAAGATCAAGTCGCTATTCTCAGGTAAAATTGACGAACACACGCTCGAACAACTCGAGCAAACTCTATACGAAGCAGATTTTGGGGTTAAAACAGCCAGTGAATTAACAAAAAAAATCCGTGAGCTCCATCTGGAGCACCCTTCTTACAAAACCCAGGATTACCTTAACGCACTGAAAACCGAACTTGTCAAGATCTTGAAAAGCTGTCCTTCGACCCATCGTGAGTACTCAGAACTTCCCCAAGTGATCTTAATCGTAGGCGTTAATGGAAATGGAAAAACCACCTCTGTGGCTAAGCTAGCCAATCTCATGGTGCAGAATGGGCACAAAGTTCTTGTTGGCGCTGCCGACACGTTCAGAGCGGCGGCGATTGAGCAGCTCGAAATCTGGGCAAACTGCCTTAAAATTGACATCGTGAAGGGATCCCCCAAAAGTGACCCTGCGGCTGTCGTCTTCGATGCCGTCTCAGCAGCAAAAGCCCGCCAATGCGATGTCGTGATCCTCGACACGGCCGGCCGGCTGCATACTAAAACCAACCTAATGCAAGAGTTGGAAAAGATGCGACGTTCGTGTAAGAAAGTATCGCCTCATAGCCCTCATGAAACTTATCTTGTCCTCGATGCCACAACTGGACAAAATGCCATCGATCAAGCCAAGCAATTTCATCATTTTACGCCATTAACTGGCATTATTCTCACCAAACTCGATGGAACCGCTAAAGGCGGCATCGTCATCGCCATTCAGCGGGAACTCGGCATCCCTGTCAAATTCATCGGCACTGGAGAACAGATCGATGATCTCGAACCCTTCGATCCCGAACAATTTGTTGATAATCTGTTCGATTAATAAATATTTTATTTGACAAAAGAATTAATCGGTTTTATAATGAGGTTGTGGAAAGAACAAAATAATTGTAATCATCTTCCGGATTAATTACCGTTCGGAAAAAATGATACCCGTTTAAGTACCAATCTTAACGGAAAGTCGATTCCCCTGGGAAACTTCCTTGCTTCGCTGAGATGAAAAGTGAAGCAGCGGTGAACCGGAAGATGATTACTTAGTCTTAGTCTCATGAAAACAAAGCTAAGGAGGCTCTATGTATCGCATCCTTCAGTCAATACTTATAGGGACTTTCTTCTTAGCACTATTATTTGTACCAGTTGGCTCCAACAGCCTCTATGCGGCAAAGCATAGTGGAGGTGGAGGCGGCGGCATGCATCACGGTGGTGGTGGCATGCATGGCATGCGCGGTGGTGGTATGCATGGAGGATTCCGCAGCGGATTGCATAGCGGATCCCATTGGAATGGCCAACATTGGCACAATTGGGGACACAACTGGCGTAACAGACACGATAGGGACTTTGACAGACCCTTCTACTATTACAACTATTATTACCCCTATTACGACAACTATAGCTCACTTTACCCATACGATTACTTCTATTTCTCATACCCCTATTCCTCACTCTACTACAACACCTACCCAGGCTCATACTACGATTCCAACTACTACTACCCATACTCATCCTATTATGACCTCTATTACCCCAATAGCAATGATTCAGGCATCTACTATTACTACTACAGATAGTGCTATCATGTGAAGGAAGCGGTTTTAAAATGATTATTTTAAAACCGCTTTTTCTTTTCTTAATACAAAATTAATATAAAATTTACAAAAAATATATTGAAATTAAACTGGAAGTGGTGTATATTAAAGCATCAAAGTAATTCAAAAAGGGAATTTTTATGTCAGCGAGTTCTTCTAGTCTTAGCTTATCCACTCTTGAGGCGACCAGTTCCAGTATTAGCACAGCAACCACCGTAAAAAAAGTCTCTACTACTAACATTAAAATATTGACCGAACATGAGAAGGCAATCACAGAATGGCTCCTCGAAAAACTTACCCCTATTGAACCGCAGAAAAAATCATCTTCCATTGTCGGCAGTACAATTGATTACGTCTATTCATGGTTGCCCACAAAAGAGACTGCTGGAATGGTTCTAGGAAAACAAGTGGGTGAGACATATGGAAGTACTCTAAGCAACAAAGTTGTGGCGACCGTGGCCACTCGCTATTTCTCAAACCAACAGACTTGGATGAATTGGATAAGAGGAGTGAGTGTGACATCTGCGTTACAGTTAACACTAACTCCCTATTTGACACCTCTTGTCTCAACGTTATCAGTGACTGTAGGGGGGTTTATTATTCCTACCATCGTCGTTCTGACTCAAACAGTTTATGCAAAATATCTCTCCAGTGATGAAAAGCAACAGCAAATACAGAATAAAACAATCAAAGATCTCTACAAATATGATGAGAAGACAAAAAAATGGTCCGATGCATTTGGAAATCCTATCGACGTCCAATCCATTCAGACGACCTGTGACTATCTTGTAGAACTCGATATCATACGTCTATTGAAAGAAATTGACGTATCTCAAGTCAAAGACTTTTTTACTGCCCAGCTAGTTAAAACCACAATGAAAATAGGTGACAAGTCGAAAGAAGTCTGCGTCTTTCAGGATGGATTGGTTCTCGACGATAAGATGATGGACATCTTTCGCAATGCTATGAAAAGTCTAACCACCGACAAACCAAGAGATGAAACAGATGCACAGAATATTCGAAAATGGATTCACGAGGTTGCTGTTCACACAAAGAAGCCTATCGATGAAGAAGATTGGGAATCCGAGGTGCTGACCTGCAACATAGAAGAACCCTCAGATGACATTGAACCAAAGAAGACCCAGGTCGGCCATTGCCTACGATCAACCGGAGAGGTTGTCGATGAAGAAAGGATCGAAAAAATTAAAGCGGAATGTGAACAAAAAGCCAAGGATCGAGAAGCGACTTATGCCTTTGATGGTAAGGATGAGGCTATCGAGCAGCAAGAAGCTGAGCAAGACCTAAAAAAACTTCAAGAAGTAAAAAGATTGAGAGAACTTAAAAATGCCAGAATGTTTACCTTTGCTTGGTTCAAGTCTTTCTGGTGTTCGATAAAAGAACCCCATTTCATCAACGTAACAATGCAAGAAACTGGAAAAGATGTAAACCCCATTAAAGTCATACTTGAAAGGAACCCCTAGGAACTTTATGGACGTGGTAAGCGACACTGCCACCAAATCCACATCACTTTGTCCAGCATTATTTACAACGAGAAACCTGTTGACACAAAAGTTCCGTCTCAGTTAACATAGGCCTTAAAACAAATTTATATAGGAATAATCTCATGGGATCCGGCGTACAATTAGATGAGAAGTTAGTTAACAATGATACTCAGCATGCAGTGAACCTGGCTGAAAAATCAATGGCTACAACAAAAGCCAAAACCCCAAAAAAATCAATATCAAAAAATAATATTCAGCTCTTGAATGATTGCGAAGAAATCATTAGGAACGGGATTGTTAGAGAATTTACACCAAAAGAAACGGTGAAAAAAACATCTTCCGTTGTCAACAGCATTTTCAGTTACTTTTACTCATATGTCCCCCAAGCAGACTGGATTGGAGGTAAAATCGGTGGCATCTGGGGTGCAACATATGGCGAGGGTGTTAGCAACAAAATTGTTGAGATTTTCGTCCGTCAAATTTTCCCCAACCAGAAGACAAGTTGGGCCGATTGGATTACTGGGCGCAGCACAACAATCGGATTGCAGAACCTCGTAACCCCCTATCTGAAACCTTTAATCGGCTCCCTTGCCATCGGGACCGGCTCTATTGTGCTTCCTGCCATGGTGATTTTAGCTCAGAAGATGTATTCAGCATATACAGAAGAAGAGATTGAGACATTGTCGCACAAAAAAATTGAGGAGCTATTCGTATGCGACCCTAAAACGGGACAATGGTCAGACGCCTTTGGAAATCCTATTAGAAAAAAGGACATCGAAGAAGTCCATCATTGCATGGAACAACTTGAGATCATCAATCAGTTAAAAGAACTTGATGAAAGTGAAGTCGAACGCTTCTTCAAAGATCGTCTGATTAACACTGAACTGGAAATGAAAAAAGTCGATATTTACGGAATGGATGTTGTCGATCAGAGTGGTAAGCCGATTACAGTCAAACAAAAAGTTTCTGTTTTCCATGATGGGACAATCTGTACTGCTGAACTGATGAACAAGTTTAAGACAGCGATTAAGAGACTCACAGAGCTCAACTGCCGGATGGCAGATGTCGCTACCATCGGAGATGTGATCGAGCAGATTGCCATCCACAACAAGAGGCCCAAAGACAAGACCGACAGAAATTTTGATCTGGTGGAATGCCATATTGCAACGGAAGGACTCGATTATAGCAATTGCGGCGCCTATGAGATCATCGGTTATTGCGACAGAAACACCGGCAAAGCATTAACTAAAGAAAAGGCAATGAAAATCTATGCCGAATGGGATCGGCTAGACGCAGAGCGCATTAATAAAGACTATAACCTCCGAAAAGTAGATCAAGTTCAGACCATCAGTGTAGCCGCCTAAAGAAAGGCCTCTTAACCTATCTTAGAGAACTGGCGAGTAAGTTCACTGGCCACTTCAAAGAGAACGAAACAAGCCAGTAAAATCAAGATGAGCCGCCCTCCTAGGAGTTGCGGCTCTTTTTTTAGCCCTAAGCGATAGCGCCCTGACCATACCATCAGGATTGGCAGCAAGCCTAATAATAGAGCGCAGCCAAATCCCCCCGCATAGTCCAAAGCTGACAAAAAGATATGGGGATAGAGCACCGCGATGACCAAGGGCAATACCAGGATCATCAAGGCTAAGATGATCTTTCCTTGCATCGTCTTCTCAATGCGCAACCCATCAGCCAAAAAGTCCCTAAGCCCTAATGCTACCCCTAAAAAGGAAGTGATCAAAGCAAAGAATGCGAAAAATTGTCCAATCACATACACAGCTGATCCTGGAATGAAGTTCTTCAAAGGATGAACGGCATTATCGCCCTGTTTGAGGGCCTCCATCAAGCCTCCAGGGCCTTCTGTCGGTATGATTCCCATAATGAGCCACTGCCAAATGACATAAGCTAACAGGGGGATCGAGCTTCCAATGATGATCGCTTGTCGTGTACGGGTGACATCATGATGCATGTAGCTATTGAGCGTCGGAATGATCCCCTGATAGGCAAACGACGTGAAGGCAATCGGCAACACAGTAGCTGATTTCGACCAATCGGAATAGTTAAGTAGTTTTGTGTTCACATGAGGGATTCCCAATATCACAAAAGCAACAAAGGAAATGGCTAACCCTCCCACCAGGATAATATTAAGATGGCCCGCAGTTGCGGTAGGAATGAGAATCAAAGGTGCAAAAATCAACACGAAGAGAAGAGGTCCCATCCAATCGGGTAGGTTGAAAGGCAAAATCTGCTGGACGATGTTGCCACAGCCGACAATATACGCAATAGTGAGGCAATAAAAGAGAAATAGATAGAGGCACCAAGCAGAGTATTTGCCTGCATGGCCCAGTGTGGAATCGGCCATGGAGATAATATTAGAGTCATGTTTCACCCACTGCGAGATCTCTAAGAATAGGAGGCCAGTGCTAGCCATAAATAGCCAGCAGAGCACATAGATGAAAATGGAGGGAGCGAATCCGGCTAAACTTGTGAGAACGGGAAGGGCAAGCATCCCTCCTCCAATCGATGTTCCGGCCACTAAGAGGGAACCCCCTAACACACTGCCTTGTCGACTCATTGTATCCCCATTCGTTGGTTGACAAACGAGGGAGTGTACCAGGTTATCAGGAATGTTTCAATGGGGAAGTGGAGAACCCAAGATTCGGAGTAGGTTCAACCAGCGCCGCTTTTTTAGACCGGGAATAATTTACCGCGGAGCCGCAGCGAGCGCCGAGGAATCGCAGAGAATTTTTTCTGAGAATTTTAAGGATTACAACTCGGTCAATCATATCGCCTGGATCTTCTCGTTCAAGAAACCTCAACAGTTCCCTCAGCGTTTTCTCTGCGCACTCTGAGACTCTGCGGTAAACCACTTATACCGTGCTCTTACCACAAACCATGCCGCTAGCATCTCGTACCCCCTCCTAATCTCAGTGGAGGAAGCTTTTCGTGACCGAGACCGAGACCGAGTCCGAACTTCTAATGTGGGGAGTCGGTCTCGGTCACGGTCTCGGTCTCGGTCACGGTCTCGGTCTCGGTCACGAAAATTGCCTTAAAAATCAGCCCTTCAAGGTATCTGTGAGGTTAACGGATTGGGCTTTGCTTGGAATTGGAGCCTTCAAAACCGTCTTTGTATCGATCAATTTAGAAAAATCGAATTTGTAGATACTCTGGGCGATATAACTTCTCAGATACATCACATTACGTTTTAAATCTTTGACGACAATCCATTGAGTAAAGTCCACATTGGGTCCCTGCTGGCGCTCTTCAACCACTCCGAAGGGGATATCCACAGTATTAAGCAGATGGATAGCGAGGTTAACCGCTCCATCTCCCGTCTTAGGCTTTTGAGCAAATTCCTTGAAAGCGGCTGTCCGCACAAAGCGTGAGGGAGGCATCCAATCGCCTGGGATCCCTAACATCCCGCTCCCTTGACCTGGAGGCTGGATAACAGTCCTTCCAATTTTGACTTCTGCTGCGTTGAGAGCTCTCAAATTAAGATAATTTCCAAGATTTGTAAGTTGCCAATCAAATGTAGGAGCATTTGTCAAGACGTGAACAGTGTTATCATAGATTTGCACATTCCCTTTGATAAATTCCACCACAGCACTATTGCCTTGGGCGTCATGGAGGGAAATATGGATGGGAGGAATGATATTGCCGAGCTGCGGAATGGGTTCACCCCAGACGAAGATGGATTGAAGAGCCTGTTTGACTTCATCGACAGTCGCAAAATTCCCTAAAAGCCATGTTCCAAGATCATTGACAAGGATGGCTTGATTAGCCTTTTCAGCTGGAACTTTTTGATATTCACTTCCTGGCATCCAGAGAAAGCCAAAAGAGAGCCCTTTTTCATTGAAACCATCGAAGGGCATATCCATTCCCAATGCGTTGATTGCCATATAGCTATATTTGGATTGCCAAGATAACCCTTCTGCATTATTTGGAGCCTTGGTTTGACGATTCTCCCCTTTTGGGTGGACTGCAATCTGGGATTCGAGAGGTTCAGCAAACTCAAGGGAACGCCCTACCACCTGGGATCCATCTTGTGCGCTGATTAAGAAATCGGTGCATGCATTACCCTGAGAGGCACATACAAGCATCCCTAATCCAAAAAAAATCTTTCTAATGTTTTCCATATCACATAACTCCATGTAAATTTATTTCTATACTGCCATTTACGCTATCTGGAAATTCAAATCAAATATTTTTTTTACCACTTTATGTAGGAGCAGAACACTCTACCTCCGTTTCGAAAATTAAAGGCGGCGCAAAGCGCCGCACTCCATGGAGCTTCGCAAGCTCGCTCATGAGCGAGCTTGCGAGCTCCATGGAGTGCGGCGCTTTGCGCCGCCTTTAAGTGTGGTTACTCGACGGTGACGGATTTGGCGAGGTTACGAGGATGATCGATCTCAGCACCCCGTTCTTTCGCAATATAATAAGCAAACAATTGTGTGACGACAGTAGTCAGAATTGCAGCCAACTCGTCTATTGTAGGAGGGATAAAGATGATCTCATTGGCGACCCCTTCCAACCCTTTCTCCCCTTCTTCTGCAATTGCAAAGATCCGCCCATTGCGTGCTTTGATCTCCATGAGATTGCTTTTGAGCTTTTCAAATGTCATCGTATTGGCACAGAGGGCGACGGTGGGGCAGTTTTCATTAATAAGCGCAATGGGCCCGTGCTTCATCTCCCCTGCAGGATACCCATTGGCATTGATATAGGCGATTTCCTTGAGTTTCAATGCCCCCTCCAAACTTGTTGGGAACATGTGACGGCGGCCCAAATAGAAAAAGTTGTCATATTTGGCATATTCCTTCGCTAAGGCCTGGATCTTATCTGACTGGTCTAAAACGAGCTGAACCTGATCAGGAAGTTTCAATAAAGCATTAAGAAACTCCTGTCCCTCGGGCTTACCCATATGTCGCATCCTGGCCATCAAGAGCGTAAACAAAGCCAACACGACAACTTGGCTTGTAAAGGCTTTTGTCGAACAGACGCCGATCTCGGCTCCTGCCTTAAGGAAGATGGTGCTATCAGCCTCGCGAGCTAAAGTTGATCCATGCACATTACAGAGGGCTAAGACCCTAGCTCCTTTGGCTTTGACTTCTCTCACAGCAGCAATAGTATCCGCCGTCTCGCCAGACTGACTGATCGCGATGACGAACGTTCCTGGGAGGACAATGGGATTTTTATAACGAAACTCTGAAGAGATCTCCACTTGAACTGGGATCCGGGCTCTATCTTCTAACATATAGGCCGCGACATAACCGGCATGCCATGAGGTTCCACACGCTAGGATGAGGAGCCTTTCGGCCGTTAATAGTTCGACAGCGCTGAAATTGAGTTCTTCAAAAAGGGCAGTCCCATATTCGGGTAGGAATCGCGACAACAACGCATTCCGAATGGCTTGAGGCTGCTCATGAATTTCCTTGAGGGTGAAATGCTCAAATTTGCCCTTGGAAATATCTTGAAGCTCTTCCCCAAGGAGAAAACTCTCCTTGCTGATTTGGCTATCGGTATTATACACCTCTTGACTATCGGCTTTCACAATGGCAATTTCACCATTCGTCAGATAGATGGCTTGACGGGTGTAGAAAGCGAAGGCATTAGGATCCGATGAGATGAAAGCTTCGTGGTTCCCAATTCCGATTGTCAGAGGGGCTTCATGAGCGACGGCTAGAATCCGATCGGGGAAATCTTGATGGATCAATGCGAAAGCAAATGACCCCTTGAGCTGGGGAAGAACTTTCTGAACGGCACTTAAAATATCCCCTTCGTAGTTGCTTGCGATGAGTTGAGCGATCACTTCTGTATCTGTGTCGGAGACAAATTTCACCCCTTTCTCCTGGAGCTGTTTACGCAGAATTTCATAATTTTCAATAATCCCGTTATGGACGAGGGCTAGGGTATTTTGACTATCGACATGAGGGTGGGCATTGACTTTTGTCACCTTGCCATGCGTAGCCCAGCGAGTCTGGGCAATGGCGAGCTGCAAACTCAATTTTTCTTTCTTCACAGCCTGTTCTAAAGCAGCAATCTTCCCCACTTCCTTGCAAGTGGCTAGCTTGCCCTGAGCATCGAATCCCGCTACGCCAGCAGAGTCATATCCCCGGTATTCCAGCTTCTTAAGTCCATCAAGGGCAACCTTGATCGGATCTTTTGAACCTGACTCTTTAGAACCAATATAACCAAAAATGCCGCACATGCACTCACCTTTTCCCTATTTCTTCACGGACCACATCGGCAATTGCGTTGGCGCTATGCTCGACCTGAGTCTGTTTTGTTCCTTCCACCATCACCCTGCAGATATCTTCAGTGCCAGAATAACGAACCAAAACGCGGCCTGAACTGCCTAATTCATTTTCGACTCTCTTAATGGATTCTTGGATGTTTGAAAGAGTTTCTAAAGGGGGCTTAGAACTAATTTTCACATTCACAAGTGTCTGTGGATAGCGTTTAAAAAATGAAGAGAGATCAGAGAGTTTGGAGTCGGTCTCAATCATGATGCGGAGCACTTGCAAGGCTGCAACAATGCCATCGCCAGTGGTATTATGATCGAGAAAGATCAGATGGCCGCTCTGCTCTCCTCCCAAAACAGCATCATGTTTGAGCATATCCTGGATGACATAACGATCTCCGACGGGCGATTTAATGAACTCAATTCCTAAATCTTCTAGTCCCTTGATAAAGCCCAGATTGCTCATGACAGTTCCGACGACGCGATTATTCTTGAGCATTCCTTTCTTATGCATATCTCGCGCGCAGATGGCCAATAACACATCGCCATCGACAATCTGTGCTTTCTCATCGACCATGATAATACGATCTGCATCGCCATCGAGAGAGATCCCTACATCGGCTCTATTCTCAAGAACGGCCTTCTGAACGCTTTCAGGATGCATGGAACCACACCCTTGGTTGATGTTCAACCCATTAGGATGGACCCCATAAGTGTAGACTTTAGCATCCAGTTCCCTAAAAACAAGCGGGGCCACTTTATATCCTGCACCATTGGCGCAATCCAGTACGATAGATAAATTCTCTAAGGACATACGACGAGGAAATGTCGATTTGACAAATTCGATATAACGCCCGTCCGCGTCGATAATCTTAGTGTTTTTTCCGATATCGGAATCCTTCGGTAGGCTATCCTGAAAGTCATTGTTGGCAATGATTTTTTCCATTTCGTCTTCCCAGTCGTCAGGCAGCTTGAACCCTTGGGCATCAAAAATTTTGATTCCATTATCGTAATAGGGGTTATGGGAAGCCGAGATCACGATACCCGCATCGGCACGGTAGGCTCGGGTGATAAAAGCCACCCCAGGAGTCGGCAAGGGACCTACCATAAGAGTGTCGACCCCCATAGAGCATAAGCCCGCTATCAATGCATTTTCAAAAATATAGCACGACAGACGGGTGTCTTTGCCGATGACAACGCGAGCCTTCCCGACACGCTTATTAAAGAGCTTTCCGATTGCTTTTCCCAATGCAAGGGCGACCTCAGGGAGCATGGGGTAGTTATTGGCATGGCCCCGCACTCCGTCGGTTCCAAAAATTTTAAAAGAATTGTGTTTCGTCATAGGAATATGGTAAAATTTGGGATGATTTGGAAAGATATCCCTTTTTCCATCGAGAATCAAGGAATTTCACGATGACATCGGTACAACCTAAGATTTTTTATGCATCTGAGCATGGCATTGATCCTTCATTGATCGATCCTGATGCCCTTTACGTCTTAAATAAACTGAGAGATGCTGGATTTTTAGCCTATCTAGTGGGCGGAAGTGTTCGGGACCTCATCGTCAACATCAAACCTAAGGACTTTGACATTTCAACGTCCGCAAGACCCGAACAGATCAAAAGCCTCTTCCAAAGACGCTGTATTTTGATCGGCCGACGTTTCCGCCTGGCCCATATCCGATTCAGCCATAAGATCATCGAAGTTTCCACATTTCGAACAGGGGAAAATGTCGATCAACTGATAGTCCAGGATAATGTGTGGGGAACACCGCAGGAAGACGTCCTAAGACGCGATTTTACGATCAATGGATTATTTTATGATGCTTCCAACCATTCCATCATAGACTATGTGGGAGGGTGGGAAGATATCCAGCACCGCCTCTTGAGGACCATTGGACAACCTGAAGTGCGCTTCAAACAGGATCCCGTCAGGATATTGCGACTGCTTAAATTCAATGCCCGGTTTGGCTTTGATATCGACGCCGATACAGCACAAGCCATCGAAACTTGCCATAGAGAAATCTTGAAAAGCTCGCCCGCACGGATACTAGAAGAGTTTTTGCGTATGCTGGAATCGGGGGCCTCCTCACGATTTCTCCGCCTCCTTGCCCATTATGGTTTTCTGAATCTTCTTTTTCCTCCCTTCGCCAAATTATTACGCACCGCTCATGGAAAAAAAATCTTTCATTATCTCTCTTGCGCCGATCAACTCCATCATCATAAAGGGCAAAATGTGTTAGAGCGACCTGTCCTCACAGCTTGTCTGCTTTTTCCCGTTTTAGAATGGGAGTTGGAAAGAAAATACCTGAATAATAAAAAAATCCCACACATCGGTGAAATCACATTGGAAGGCTCTGCTCTCATCAAAGAACTGCTCATCCACTCCTTCTCCAATTTCCCACGACGGATCACCTCATCAGCACTCGCTATCATGGTAGGACAGTATCGCATCGCTCCCCTTTCGGGTAAACGCCATTATCGTGAAAGGATGTTCCGGAACAAAGAATTTGAAATGTCGCTTAAATTCCTCAAAATCAGAGCTCTTGTAGACGAAAAATGGGTCGATACTTATACTTCTATTCGCAATCAATATCGGCAATTCCTCCATCAGGGGGAACATCGCCATAAGCACTCACCTAATCATAAGGAAAACCCCCGATGAGGCCCTATTATTCTGTTGTGATCCCCCTCAAGAACGAGGAGAGCAATATTCCAGAACTGATCGCCGAATTAGAGCCTGTGATGAAGGCACTACAGAAACCTTGGGAGCTGCTCTGTATCGATGATGGCTCAACTGATAATACCAAGAAACTCCTCAGCGACCTCGCCAAAGAAAAACCTTATTTGCAGATCATCTCGTTCGATCAAAATTATGGGCAATCAAGTGCTTTTGATGCCGGATTTCGGGCTGCAGAAGGTGAATTCGTCATCACCCTTGACGGAGATAGGCAAAATGATCCTAACGATATTCCAAAGCTACTCAAATTGATGGATCGCTGCGACCTCGTCTGTGGCATCAGGCAAAAGCGAAAAGACACCTTGAACAAGCGATTTGTCTCGAAATTAGCAAACCGTGCGCGCCGCTTGCTCGTTGGAGATGATGTACAAGATTCAGGATGTTCCCTCAAAATCTACCGTCGCGAATGCCTCGACAAAATCAAGATGTATAATGGAATGCACCGCTTCCTCCCTGCCCTCTTTGCGATCGAAGGATTCCGCGTCGGCGAAGTGCCAGTCAACCACAGGGAGAGAACAAAAGGAAAAAGTCATTACAACTTCTTCAATCGCTCGTTTAATACCATTGCGGATCTATTTGCCGTGCGTTGGATGAAAAAACGCCAACTCCACTACCGCATCCAACAGGACAAGAAAACGTCATGACCTCTGACTGGAGAGTGTTTCTTTATCCCCTTGGGTTCCTTTCTGCCCTTATTTTTGGCGCACGCTTTGGCCTGCAATGGCTCCAAAGTGAACTCAATGGCAAAAGCATGGTTTCAAGAACTTTTTGGATTCTTTCCCTTGTTGGGAATCTCCTGCTCGCCGCGCACACTTTTATTCAAATTCAGTTTCATGTCTGCGTTGTTCAAACATGCAGCGCTGTGCTGGCATGGCGAAATTTGAATCTCATGCAAACGAAAAGGCCCCCTGTCGCATTCCAAACCGTCGTATTCGTTCTTTTTCTAACCCTAGCGACCACCATAGGGGCTTTTTTATTTCAGCAGTCCTTTCTAAGCCTTGATCAGAGTTCATGGTTTAGAGTTCCTGTTGTGCCATGGCAAAAGAGCCCTTTTTCCCATGAAGTTCCTCTCGTCTGGCATATTGTGGGATTCGTAGGATATGTGATCTTTTCACTGCGCTTTTGGGTGCAATGGCTTCTGGCCGAGACTTCGAAAGAAAGTCGTTTGCCACCGAGCTTCTGGTGGTTAAGCCTCAGTGGGGCATTCCTCTCCAATATCTACTTTCTGACCATTGGTGATATCGTCAATTTCATCGGACCCGCCATCGGCATGTTTATCTATGCCCGAAATTTGATGCTACGCCCCCAAAAAGTGGTTGAAAAGGCATCATGAATAACAAAATCTTTATCTTTGCAGGTGAAGCCAGCGGCGACCTCCATGGCAGCCGATTGATGAAGGAATTAAAATCCGGCACTACCCCCATTGAATTCAGCGGTGTGGGTGGCCCAGAAATGGAAGCCAACGGGTTTAAGAGCCTTCTCCCCTTCAAAGACCTTCAGGTCATGGGTTTTTCTGCGGTGATCAAATCTCTTCCAACCCTCTGGCGCCATTTTTATAAGGTCAAAAACGAGATTATAACCACCCAGCCAGAGGCTGTTGTCCTCATCGATTACCCCGGTTTTAACCTGCGTCTTGCAAAAGCATTGAGGAAAGAAGGTTACCAAGGAAAAATCGTCCAGGTCATCGCACCCACCGTCTGGGCCCATGGGAAGAACCGGATTGACACCATGGCCTCAACGCTTGATCTCCTCTTAACGATCTATCCTTTCGAATCCAATTTCTTTGCCCATACTCCCTTAAAAACAGTTTACATAGGTAATCCTATCCAGGAATATCTGATGACATATGCCTATGATGACGATTGGAAAAAGGGTTGTGGACTTTGCCGAGAGGATTCCATCATTGCTCTCTTCCCTGGCAGCAGGCTAAAAGAGATTCAGGCCAACTTACCCCTTCAGCTGCAGACCGCCTCTTTGCTGAAAAAAAACTATCCAGAAGTTAAGTTTGGCCTATCCTATACGCAGGAAAGCCACCTAAGCACTATACACAGCCTTATCACACAATCTGGACTCCGTGATATCCACCTTATTCCAAGGAAATGGACATATGAGCTGATGCGCGATGCGAATGCTGCTTTGGCAAAGTCTGGGACCGTGACACTGGAATTGGCCATGCATCTATGTCCTACGGTGATGATGTATCAACTTTCATTTTTTGATTTCTTAATGGCCAAATTTGTGCTACAGCTGAAACTGCCTCACTATTGCATTGTCAACATCATTGCAAACCGTGAAATCTACCCCGAGTTTATTGGAAGGGATATTGACATGACTCAGCTTTATCAATCTTTCGAGCGCACGTATTCAGATACCAATCGACGGGAAACAATGAAACAAGAGTGCCTGGAAGTCCGATCTATCCTTGGAAATTCCAATGCCTGCCAGAATGGTGCAAAGGCCATTCAGGAGCTTATAAGATGTTAAGGGACATACAACGTTGGATTCGAAAATCCCTCTTTCCGTTTCTGATCGCCACCATTGGCAAAGGATTTATGAGGTTGCTTCTGTTGACATGCCGCTGGGAGATTCGGGGGTCAGAGAGGTTTAGACAGGTCGCAACCAAAGAGAAATGCATCCTAATGCTCTGGCATAATCGATTAGCCCTGGCTCCATTCATATTAGAGCGATGTGCTCCGGATTTCACCTATTCGGCTTTTGTAAGCAAGAGCAGGGATGGGGATTTAATCAGTGCGATTGTCCATTCGTATCGGCAAGGGAGGACCATCACCGTGTCGCATCAGGCGCGGCACCAGGCATTGAAAGAGATGATCCAAGTTGTGGAAGAGAGGAGCAGCATCGTGGTCATCACTCCGGATGGACCAAGGGGTCCTCGCTATGAGATTAAGCCAGGAGTGGCGGCGGCGGCTCTTGCTACATCCGCCCATGTCGTTCCAATCACCTGGGAAGCTTCGAAGCTGTGGAAGCTCAACACCTGGGACCAGCTGCACATTCCCAAACCCTTCTCTACTATTACCGTGACCTTCAAGGATCCCGTTGTCTTTCTGGATCGTGAGAGCACCACCCTCGACCAAGCCAAAACCCAACTCCAAAACTCCTTGTGAACCCAAATGGAAGGCGGCGCAAAGCGCCGCACTCCAAGGAGCTCGCAGGCTCGCTCATGAGCGAGCTTGCGAGCTCCATGGAGTGCGGCGCTCCGCGCCGCCTTCCATTCGAGGACACAGTGTCAGGGGGTCAGGGAGCCTGAGCCCCCCCCCCTTCAAGGATGAAACAATTTTAACTGAAGACCTTTGATATCTTTGAAGTGCTTCCTATTGCTTGTTCCTAAAATAAGGTTGTTTTCTATTGCTGTTGCTGCAACCAATGCATCACCTGATCTCAACCCGCTGGATAATGTATATTCCTCAATGTAAACAGTTGCTCGATTTCCAATGTTTTCTGTGAGAGGTAAAATTTCAAAACCAAATTCTTGCAAAAAGTTCTTTACAACAAGGTGCTGATGTTTTGATCTCGCACATTGCAATAGCTCCATATATGTTTGAGTCGAGATTTTCCGCTCTTCTTCATCTGAAACAAAATGGGCAGCTTCAAGCTTACCTCTTTGAAGCCATATCAGGATATCAGTATCAAATAGCATTGTACCGTCCACCACGCAACTCTTCCATTTTTTCTTCTACTCTTCTTTTCTCTTTACGACACATTCCAAAAAAAGGATCATCTTCGATCTTTTTATGACTTTTTTTTATGAGAGGAATGATGGTACCCTTTAGCTTTCCATGAAAGAGAATTTGCACGTTTTCATTCCGCTCTAAAGCGTGTAACACGTCTTTCATTTTATATCGCAAGTCAACAATTGAAGCTCTCATCCGCCCCCCCCTCTTTCCTGTATGACTTTATTTTAATTAATCTATACATTTCTTGTATACATTTTTATGTGTCTCAGCATCTTGAGCCTGGGGGTCAGGGAGCCCGAGGGTTGATGAGAGGGATATCAATCTCTTGAAAATCTTTCATGTTGATGGTGATAAGTGCAAAGCCATGGGATTTTGCCGTTGCAGCAATGTATAAATTTTGTACCCCAACAGAAACTCCTTTCCGCCTCAACATAGCGTTCATAAGACCCCATTCCTTGGCGACGAGATCATCGATCGAAAGGATCCGGTCTTTGAAACGCAAACGGGCGATAGAAACAACCTTACAGGGTTAACTTTGGGATGGAACTCATCGGTAAAAACAGACAGAGGGTATTGTCAACAAAGCTTGTGAATCCATACTTCATATAAAAAGCTTTTGCTTTTTCATCTTTCGCATCTACAACCACTCCAAAAGCTGCAACCAATGATGCTGCCTCACGAATGCGTTGTAAGGCATCAACAAGAAGAAATTCTCCCCATCCCTGACCTTGATTTTTAAGATTTACAGCCAGTCTAGCAATGCGAGCGATTGGAATAGGATATCTAGGAAGCCGCTCACGAAACTCTTGTGGAAGCGAGAGAAAGTCAACGCTGCCCATACTTATCGTATAATAACCGATGACAGCGTCATTCTCTTCAGGCAACACAAAAGTCTTTCCTAAATTTTTGACATGGTTACCCTTAGCAAACTTCTTGAAATAATCATCGAGTGCAACAACTCCGCAAGAGAAACTTCGGCGCTGTTTATCAGTAAGATCGGTGACAGGAATAGTATCGTGCACGATTCATCGAGCTTTATGGGTGACGGCCTTCTTTTTTCCGGTTGCCTTGACAGATAAGTTTTCGGTCTTAATGCCGCTCTTCTGCTTTTTGTACTTCTGGAAGGCTTGATGCAAACTTTTATTAGGCTTTGGAGGGGCTTCCAAGGCAGAAAGGAACAAATCTCTATCCCTGTCTGATAGGGATAGTGTATCCCTGCTCTTCAATACATCCTCCGATTTTTCAAGAGCTGCCTGTCGAAGAAAGGCGGAGAGGGTCATCCCAGAGAACATTGCAGCTTCTAAGAGGCGGTCTCTTTCTTTATGGCTTGCTCTTAGCTCAATGCGATCTTGTTTCATGGCTTT